>Ga0209515_10001562_pt1 | contig 37785 bp, 53 predicted proteins | sample Subgroupgradi54m_FD_187454 | JGI IMG/M metagenome (GOLD analysis project Ga0209515, IMG submission 187454) | Subsurface groundwater microbial communities from S. Glens Falls, New York, USA - GMW60B uncontaminated upgradient, 5.4 m (SPAdes)... ... | reverse complement strand
TCTGCTGTTTTTGGTTTATTTACTCTTTTTTTCTTTGCTGTTTTATTTGGTCTTTCTAGTTCTGAAGCAGGAACAGGTTTTCCCGGGGATTCTATTGTTGTTAGCTCTGCTAGAGAAGGTTTTTCTCTAACTTCTTTTTCTACTGTTATTTTTGCTTCTCCTATTGGGAGAAAGTCTTTTACTGCCATAATTTTCAGAGTTGTTTAGAAGTTATTAAATGTTCGGTTTGAGAAAGATTTTTATATTAATAGGTATGATAATAATTATGAGTTATGAAAATTTTCGTTCTGTTATTTATAGAGCTATTGAGAGAAATACTGGAATGAATCCTCAAGATTTTATTGATATGCCTCTTGATAAGCAGAGAAGGTATATGGAAAAGAGAGCTGGACGAAGGATGACAATTAGTGGTGTTGGTTTAGATAATTTATTATCTAGAGAACAAGTTAATAGAATGGTTGATGAAGCTTTGGTTTAATTTTATATAAATCTTTAAATAATAATTAATTGAATAAATTTAATGACTGATTCTGATGTTGAAAGAAAAGTGCGAAAGGCAGTTTATGCAGAAGTTGCTCGCAAACAAGGGTATGTTCCTTATGGAGTATCATGGGATGTAGCATCAAGGATTAGAGTGTTATCTGATGTAACCAGAGATGTTGCTTTGGGAGAGTATACAAATGTCAGAATTTATAATCTTAATCATGTAGTAAGATTTGGTAGACGGGATAGAGTGTTGGTTGGTTCTGCGGGGAGAAAAATTCAATCTCAGAATATAGATATATTCTATGTGAGGCCTTCCTCAAAGAAGAGAGCTGAAGGGGAGAGGGTGGTTTTTACCTTGGATGTTCTTGATGGAATTTCTGGAGATGTTAGGATGATGCAGATTTAGATTTCTATAATTTTACCTTCTTTGCCCACATTGATAATTCTTGTTGAACCTATTTTATCTTCAATGCCTGCTGCTTCATGTATGTGGCCATGCAGAAGGATTGAGGGTTTGAATAGTTTGATTGCCTTTGTTATTGCTTTGCTTCCTTGGACGCCAGAGAATTCTGAAGCACTACCTGAGGGGTGCATATGAGTTATCATTATTTTCTTTTCAATTCCTTTTAATCCAGAGTGAGCTTTTTTTAGAGTATCCATTAGTTGTTTTTCTGAAATATTTCCTGGGCCAGGACCTTCTGCTCCGCCAGCTCCGAAGAATCCGATGTCTTCGTATTTAACAGAGTATCCATGAATGTTTCTTACTCCGTAGACAGAGGCGAGGAAGTCTGTGGTTGCGAATGAATCCCAGTTTCCAGGGAGAATAAGAACTTTTTGGTTTTTGTCTTTAAAGGGCTTGATTATGTTTTTTGTTTCGGAGAAACCTGTGATATCTCCACAGAGTATAACTAAATCAACAGATTCTTTCTCTGCTTTTTCAGCCAGTTTTTTTGTTAATTTGGAATCGCCGTGAATGTCGGATGCAGCGAGTATTCTAAATTTTTTTGTCATGTTTCTTCTAATAGCCATATATTTATAAATCTTTGATAAGACGAATTTTATGGCTTATGAACACTTGGGGCATATGACTTTACCGAATGTTGCTCCTCATGAATATGCTCATTTAGTTGATAGATTTCCTTCAGATGGGGATTTTTTTATGAGATATTATAGTAAAACAAGAGAAGTAAAAATAATTGTAAATAGAGGAGATAGTGAAGTGATTGCTTCTGTTAATGATGGGGAATTGACTGCACCAGAAAGAGACTCTGCAAGTTCTTTGTATGCAAGAATTGGAGGATGTTTAGAAAAATTTAGATTGGGCAGAATAAATAGTTAATATTTAAATAATATATTAATTATCCTATAATATGGTGAAGAGGCGAAAGATTTTTTTTGTTATAGGAATAATATTGCTTTTATTGTTAATTGGAATGTTTTTCTTTTATATTGCTTTGGGAGGAAAGAAATATGACTCTTCTTATTCAAAGAGAACATTAAAAAATCCTACTGAAGGGAAGACTTTGGAGCAGTCTGTTCGGGAGTTTGATGAGAGTTTTGTTTATTATCTACTTTATAGTGTGAAAGCGTATAATCTGCATAATCCTCCTTTGAGTTCCAATACTCCGAAAATGGAAATAGTTGTTTCTGATGTTTTTTATAATGCCGAAATTAAAAATGGGGAGATAATTATTAAAAAAGGAAATATAGAAAATCCAGATGGTATTTTGAGTACGAGTACAGAAGAGGCAGTCAAGATGGTGATGGATACAAAGTATATTCAGGAATCTTTTGGGAGCGGGAGATCAAGTGTTGAATTGAAGGCGGAGAAAGCCACTTTGTTTGCAAAGGGTTATCTTGGACTTTATACTGAATTGACTGGGAAAAGTGTTACTGGAAATATTGTGAGGATTTATACGAAGTAAATAGCCAGAGTTATTTATTGACGAATAATTAATGTGATAAATCTGATGTCTTGATATTTTTACTAGTTATATAGACTAAACGGTATTTCTTTTGTAAATAGCAGATAATTATTGATAGTATTTATTATCATAAGAAATATTTGGTTTACTATAGACAAATTAACATTTTTATTAAACTTCTTTGTAAAATGGCTAAATGAGTTGTTTTTATTAAGTAGTGTTTTGTCACTTTTGTAGATAACAAATTTGGAGAAAAGTTTAAAAGCCACATGTAGTGTAAGATATATAGGTTAAAACATATACATTCAAACATGAAAGACAATTTTGATATATTTTTCAGAAGGAAGCCGGCATTGATGCTGATAGCTTTAAGAAGAATTGCGAGAGCGAGATATGGAAGCATTCTTGCCAAGGAAGTTGACTGCACTTACAGCCATGCAGTAAAGATATTGCAGAGTTTGGAGAGGTTAGGGCTTGTTGGATTTGAGAAGAAGGGCAGAATAAAGCTGATAAAATTAACGAAGAAGGGGCAGGAAATTGCTGAGAATATAGATAACATTAAGAAATTAATTGGTTAATTTCTTAAATAGCCGATATTTTTTGATAAATCTTATTAATGTGTAAACCAGAGTTGTTGTTCATTACTTTATCTTTAAAATAATATCTTATAAGATTTTATTTAATAGGGAAATGATATGTTAATTTAAGATATGATAATTAATGGTTATTAATATCAAGTTCATATTTAGATGATAATTTTTTATTAATGATTTTTTAATATATTTTTTGGTTATTATAATTATAAATCGTCTTCGTTATTGAGAATGTATGTTGAAAGGCCTTCTATGTGAGATATTTGTGCTTTGAGAAGGACAGAACGGAGGGAGGAGTCTAGATGGACCGGCATCTCTGAAAGAATTGATTTTGCTTTTAGATATAATTTTCTGCCTTTTTTATCTAAATCTGTAAGGATGCATATTTTGTCTTTTTTATTTATTTGATTGGCTATCTGTTCAAGACGCTCTTTGAGGGAGACAGAGTTTTCGTGCAATGTGAAGACTTTTTGGAAGCCGAGGGATTGGAGGGATAAGAGGTCCTTGTTGCCTTCAACTATTATTACATAATCAAGGTATTTTTCTATTTCTTGTTTTAGATTTGGTGGTTTTTTCATTATAAATATGAAAATGGCCCCGATGGGATTTGAACCCACGACACCTAGATTTCTTCTTTTGATTTAAGAGTCTAGTGCTCTGACCAGGCTGAGCTACGGAGCCATGTTTTTAGCTGATATACTTTTTACCTTGAAAATGTGGGGCAAGGTATAGGAGCCATATTTTATGGAGAAAAAGGGTGTTTAAAAAACTATTTGGTGAATAAGAATAAAGTTTTTATAGTAAGATTATTTTTTTGATGGATGGAAAGAGGTTATGATTCAAGATTTAGTTTGGTGTTGCCTGTTGAACAGTTATCTCTTTTTTGACATACCCAGCTTAGTTTGTTACATGTGGTAGAAGAGCAGAAAGCTGAAGCTGAGAGGCAGATTGATTATGATAGACTGGAAGCATTAAAACTTGAAGGCCGAGCAGATTTAAGACAAGGTTATCTATTTCTATAAATTATCTGTAAACTCTCCAGGTGTGTCCGCATTTTGTGCATTTATAGAATTTGGTTTCTGATTCGTCTGAAGAACGGGTCTGCATTGTCCAGAAGTATGCTTCTTTGTGCTTGCATTTTGGGCAGGAGATAGTTACTATGGGGTTTGTGTTTTCTGCTCTTTCATTTATGACGGCAATTGATTCTTTTGAGTTTATTTTTTCAGATGCTTGAATCTTTATTTTTTTTCTTGGCTTGTAGCCGCAGTTAGCGCAGACTGCCTTGTCTTCTTTCATGACAATAAGAGCTCCACACTTTTCACAGAAATCCATTTTATTAAATATCTTCTTTTGTATGTATAAACACTATATAAACTTTATTGGGAGTAAAATTGAAAAGGGATATTATTTGCAAAAACCTCTTTCGCTTTCTGGACGCAAGGGCTCAAAGAATATTAATTTAAGCCAGCCGATAATGGGTATTTTGGCTACCGCTTTACCTATTATCTGTTCTTGTTGTATGTTTGTTTCTATGGGCAATTGACCAGAATTGTGGTCTCCTTTTGTTTCTATTGGATTGAGAGACACAATTCTATGGATTATGGGATTTGGTGTTTGTGAATTAAATATTGTGATATCCCCTATTTTATAATTTGAATGGCCCCAGACTATAATTATATCTCCTTTATTTAGTCCGCTTGTGAAGCCGAATGAAGTGAAGTTTTCTTTTTCAATTTTTTTTGACTGATACCACGCACTATTTGAGTCCCACCAGCTGTTAAACGAGGCTTCGTGATACATTGAGCAGGATTCAACAACTACCAAAGGGAGGGAAGAGCCAGTTGCTAAGGATAGTATAGGAAAGAAAATAAATTTTATGAATATCAGGATTAAAATTAAGGAGACAAGCCAGGACTGCCAAGTATCCTGATTAAGAAAACGCCAGAATCTTTTTACAGATTGTTTTATTTCCATTATTCTTAGTGGAAAGAGGTATTTTTAAATGTAAAGATTTGCCTTGCAAATCTTTGACCTTCGCTTAGCAAAGCTTCAGGTGTAAAGATTGCTGCGCAATCTTAAATCTTCGAAATAGGAGGTATTTCTTCAGGTGTAAAGATTCAGCACTGAACTCTTGTTAAATTTTGAGATTCTGCCTGCTGAGATGAGATGAAACACAGAGCATTTTTTTTATCTGCATTTTGTGGCAGGGGGCATTTACAGGAGTAGAATTGTTTTGATTCTTTTATTCCGAAATAGGAAGATGTTGAAGGGCAGGAAAGTTTTAGACAGGAGTCTTGTTTTCCAAAGTAAGTTAGGGAGAAGAATATTCCTCCTATAAGTAAAATTGCTAGAATTCCAAAGAGAATTATACCTGATGTTTCTGGATTCATTTTTGTTTTCTTCTCTTTTTGTTTTTTAGATATGTTATGATAATCCCTATTACGGATATTATGAATCCAATTAAGAATAATATCCAATTGAATTTAGAAGGACTATAAGAAGTTATTATTTTGTGGAATTGTTCATTTGCAACTAGAGTAAAGAACTCTTTGGTAAAACCATTTGTTATGATAACTTTTCCGTAATCATACAGGAAAGTAAAGAGGACTATTAAAACTCCTAAGATTATTATAATATATTCTATTATGTTAACTTTCATTTTTGTTTTTGAGTCTTCAAGATTTATTATTAATACAGCTGTAATTATCATAAGAATAGAACATAATATTGGCGCTAAAACTGGAGCTATCCATGGCCAAGGTATTAGGAAAAGAAGGTCCCAGGCCAGAAGAGAGCAAGGCCAGTCTAATATGAGTTTAAGAAATACATAGTAGAATATGTCCCAGACCGCGAATGCGTAGATGAAATAGGAAAATTTTTCGTAGAATTTTTTACCTGCCAGCAGGCCAATAGCCAGCAACATTACGATTGTTGCAAATTCTCTTATCCATTCTATTCCCAAGATTGAAGGGTCTACGAATCCGTGAAGAGGGAAATTGAAACCATTTGGATAATATAATTTTCTTAAATATACCACAACTGTTGATTCAAGGAAGCCCATTGCAATCGCAAATAGTGTTACAATTATTATTTTATTTATGCTCTCTTTTTTCATTTTTATTTTGAGGGAGATGGTTTTTATAAATTTATCATATAAATTTTTTAATTGTAAAATGATCACGCCAGGATTTGAACCTGGGACCCCTGCCTTATCAGAGCAGTGCTCTACCGAGCTGAGCTACGCGATCTTATATTTTGAAGAAAAACAGCTTTTATAAAGCTAACTTCATACAAAAAATTATGCAATACACCAAAGGACTTATCTTAATATTCGTCATAGTTGAAATCTTCATGTCTTCTTTCATAATTTACGAATCTTCAAATCCAAATGCTATCTGTATCACAGGAAAAAACTGCGGAGTGGTTCAAAACTCTGAATATTCAACTTTTCTCGGGATAAAGCTAAGTTATATCGGTTTAGCTTCTTCATTACTTCTTTTAGTAATATTTATACTTACAGAAAAGAATAAGATAAAATTCAAGTATTTTCTTTATATTTCAATAATCGGAGCTTTTTTCTGCCTCTACCTCATTTATATTCAATTCTTCGTTTTGAAAACTCTCTGCTCCAATTGCTTGATCGCTGATACCACAATGATTATAATAGCTATTCTTTCTATTTATCTAATCAAAAAATAATGCGTCGCTAGTATACCGGTAGTACGCAAGCTTCCCAAGCTTGTTGACTGGGTTCAATTCCCAGGCGGCGCATAATTTATAAAAATATTTAAATACTAATTATTATTAATTGTTGTATGTTAGTTGGGGTGGCTGACTCTACTGATTTTGTTGAAGATTCTCTTTTAAGAGATGGTGTGAGAAGAGCGGAAGCCAATGGAAGACCCAATCAATATGCCTCTAAATGTTGCTGCTGCGGCGGACATAGTTTAAGTGATATGAGCAGAAATATGCACTATCATGGAACCCTGATGAGAGAATTGTATAGAAGAGCAAGGCTGGAAGCTGAGAGATTGAAATGTGCTGTTTAATTTTTGATTGCTAAAGTTATTTGTTGAGGAAAATTTATTAGTGGTATAAACAAAGGCGCTGTTATTTAATAATATATTGCTGATGATAAATCTATGTGAATAAATCTTATCGAATAAAAGATAGTTAATAAGATGGGATATATTTTAATTAATACTTATTTATAATAATTTAGCTATTTTTATTAATGTTAAATCAAAATTCTGTTTTGAATTCAACAAGAAGCTTGTTGTTGTCAATAGAATATCCTTTTATTGGAAGGTCTATGGCTATGTTGTTAATGTATACTTTTTTATTTCCTATTACTTTTATCTCGTAACCTGATTCTGTTTTTGAGACGAAGACATCTTCAGGAGATTCTATTCCAGGGATGTTTAGCTCATAGACAACTTTATTACTTAATCTTCTGACATTTGATTTTGCTGTTGCTCTTGGAAGAATTGACATCTTTTGAAGCTGTTCTGAAGATATGGCTTTTTTTGTCTGGGTTTCTTTTTTTTGCTGCTGCATTGGAACTGGAGGGCCGATGCGTATTTTTATTCCATTTGGGAAACTTCTAATTTCTGTTTTTTCCATTTCTTTGAACTGTTTGTCAAGATTTTTCATTAAGCTGTTCATTAGAGAGCCGATAAGCTTGTCCGTTATGCCCAGATTCATCATGGGGTTTATCGGTATTTCACTTTCTTTTAAGTCTGAACGGCCGAGCATTCCAAATTCTTTAAGTTCTGCTTCTTCATCTATCAAATTAGTGCCACAATAAGGGCAAAAGCTATATTTTTCGTTTACCTTTGAGGAACACACTTCACATTTAAGGGATTTCTTTTTATTGCTAAAAAACATATTTTTTATAAGACACAGGGTATTTTAAAGATTTCTCTTCTTGATTAGCATTTACCCTACAATAAAGATTGATTTAAACCAGCCAATTTCTGAATGGAGTGTTTTGAAAGGATGTGTCAACTGAACATGCATTGGAGGAAGTCTTTCAACCTTTCTTTCTTCCTCTAAATGGGGCAGGAATATAAATGAAGCAAGGAATCTTGCTGCTGCTGAGATGATGAATACAAATATGAATGGATTCATGGATGAGGGATGAAGAGAGCTGATAATGTATCCTCCAATTAGAGAACCTATGAATGAACCGATGCCGATAAGTAGACTTTCGTAGGCAACGCAGATTCCTCTTTTTTGAGGCGAAACGGAGTCATATGTAAAGTTTGTGAATGCAATTGTTAATGCTGCGTTGGCAATTCCTGAGATTAATTGAGGTATTAAAATAAGCCAGATGGGGCTTTTTATGAAAATCCAGCAGAGAGGATAAACTGAAATAGCGAAACCGCCTAGATACATCAGTTTCATGTTCCCGAATTTATCTGAGAATTTTCCTGCAAGAGGAGCGAGTATAAGGTAAAATACTGACGCACTGATGGATACTATAATAAATGTTACGTAGCTGAATTTAAGCTCTTGGAGCATATAAACTGTGAAGAATGGAGAGGCAGTCATTAAAGCTAAATAAAAGAATAGTTTGTAAACTGAATATTTTCCATAGTTATCAAATCTTTTTAGGAACTGCCAGAACGAGAAATAGTATCCTTTCTGGAGCTTGAATTTTGGAGCAAATTGTTTTCTGAAGTATGAAAATGAGATCATTCTGAAAATAAATGATAAAACAAAGATTATACTGAATCCGAGGAGGACTAAACCATGTGTTTTGAAATAATCCAGAATAAATGCGCCAATCAATACTGCGCCGAGGCCGACAGCGCCCGTGACTTTATTTCTTATTGTAAAATATTTTCCTCTTTTGTTGGGCGGCACTAGGTCTCCCATCCATGAAAACCAAGAAGGATGGGCGAAGCCGCCTAGAGCTACGACTAGGGTATAAATTAAAATTGCAAGATAAGGAAGTGCCAGAGGAATAATATCTTTCCAGGCCAGCAAAGATAAAATAGCAATTGGAATCCAGGTGAGAGCCTGCGCGAGAACAAAGAAGAGAACAATTTTCTTTCTTGGATGTCTTTCCATTAATTTTGCTCCTCCTAATTGAGTTATTGGAGCGATTAAGGATGAGAGCGAGCTTAACATTCCGATTTGGAATGGAGAAGCTTTTAGAAGAAGAGCGAATGGGGTTATGAATGTGTCTCCCAAATTTGAGATGCTTCCTGCAGTTCCTTCTTTTATACTTCTTTCTAAAGCCCTTTGTTCAGAATGTTTTATTCTTTCTGTGGGAGCCACAACTTCTTTTTTTATGTCTGAGATGTTCCAGAATTCCATGATACTAATTAGAAAAATTAATTAATAAAGCTGTTGATTATTATGAGGTAATAACTTTTACTTCTGCTTCTGAAGGTTTTTGAGAATAAATATACATGAGATGATTCATGAGCAAGGTGGCTTGTCTATAATTGTCTCTTAAGTATTCGATTGTATTTCTTTTTCTGGTGTGAGGAAAAGGATGAACTATGCTCATTGATATCCCATAGCCTAAGTCTTCTGATTCTACTCTTATCCTATCTTTATCTTTGTTTAATTTTCTGATTTTTTGTGAAGGGTTTGCTGTAAGACTTGTCATTACTTCTTCAATAGTTTTTTTGCATAATTTTTCTGCCAAGGGATTGAGAGCGCAGTGCTGAACTTCTCCAACTCGGAATATTACATAGCAAGGGTATTGACTATATCCTCTTAGTACTTTACCTGCTAAAGCTGCGTAAGCTGAAATAATTCTTTCTGAATGAACTTTTTCCATCTGTTGAATATGTCCTGATAATTCTTCATGTGCTTGTCTTGAATGGTCTAAAGATTTTTGTGTGACTCTTAATCTATTTTCTAAATTTCCTCTTTCTATTCTAGATGTTCTTGCTTCTTCCTGCAGGGTCAGCAAATTATCCTGCTGTCTTTTAACTTCTAATTTTAATTGACCTTCTGTTTGAACTATTTGATTATAATCTTTTCTTAACCTTATATTCTCCAATCCTAATTCTTTTCTTCTTTTGAATTCAGGGGATTCTTTTTTTATTAATACTAGAAGTTTTAGATAATTTTCTCTAACATGTAAAATGGTATGAGTTGCATAGTGCTGGATTGTTTCTAATAACCCTTGAGAAGGACTTGTTCTATCCATTTCTATATTTTAAAAAACAGAAATCTTTAAATACTTGTGTATACACAAGAATGTATACAAAAAGGTATTATAAAAATATGACAGATATATTTGACGCGAAGATTTCATGCAAGAACTGTAATTGTGAAATGGGAAAGGCTGTTGTGAGAAAGGGAGGATTTGACTTGAGAGCGGTGCAATGTCCGAAGTGTAAGGATGTTATAATTCATCCTAGGGATCAGGAGACATTTAATCATTTTAGTGATTTGAAGGGGAAAACATTTAATGTTAAGTTGAGAATGGTTGGAAATAGTCATGCTATAAGCATACCAAAGGAGATTGTTGATTTTATTAATGCAAGCCACAACGAGATGAGGAGAAATATGGATGATATGGTGAGATTATGCTTTGAGGACTTTGGAAGGTTGTCTGTTAGGTTTGATGATGTAGAAATGGATGAACCATTTCGAGCATCCAAAAATCCCCAGAAAAAGCGAGAGGGATTTTTTGATGTGAATTTAGGAGATAGATAAAAATGGCGATAAAAAAAGTAGAAGAGAATAAAGAGATAAAGCAGGTGAAGTTAAAGGTAGTGGAAGCTTTGCAGGATGATGTTTATAAAGGTGTTGCAAGAATTGACCCGCATTTGATGCGATCACTTGGATTGAATAGAGGAGATGTTATTTCTATTATTGGAGGAAGGGAGACATGCGCTATAGTTGATAGAGCTTATCCTGCTGATATAGGTGAGGGGATAATTAGAATTGATGGTTTGATAAGAAAGAATGCTAAGACAGGAGTTGGAGAAAATGTTAATGTAAGAAAGGCGAATGCTAAGTCGGCGCAGAAAGTTACAATTGCGCCTGCACAGCAAGGGATTATGGTGCAGGGAGATCCTGAGATGTTCAAGCATGGGTTGTTAGGAAGAGCAGTAACTAAGGGAGATATTATTTCTTTGGGAGGAGTGCAGAGAAGAAGAGATGCGATGGGAGACTTTCCAGATATATTCGGAGATTTGCATGAGATGTTTGGAGGGAATATGGCTTTTGCCGGTTTTCAGCAGTTGAAGTTTATGGTAGTTTCAACTTCTCCTGGGCAGCCATGTGTAATTACGGAAGACACGGAAATTTCTTTGAGTCCGAAAGCAGTTGAACTTTCTGAAGATGTTGTTCCGGAAGTTACTTATGAAGATATTGGGGGATTGACCGATGAGGTTAAAAAGATTAGGGAGATGGTTGAGCTTCCTTTAAAGCATCCAGAAATTTTTGATAAGTTGGGGATAGAGCCGCCAAAAGGAGTTTTACTTTATGGACCTCCAGGAGTTGGAAAAACATTATTAGCTAAAGCAGTTGCGAATGAGACAGAGGCGAATTTTATTTTATTAAATGGACCGGAAGTAATGAGCAAGTTTTATGGAGAGTCGGAGAAGAAGATAAGAGATATTTTTGAGGATGCAGAGAAGAATGCCCCATCTATAATTTTTATTGATGAAATTGATGCGATTGCTCCGAAGAGAGAGGAAGTGCAGGGGGAAGTTGAGAGGAGGGTTGTCTCTCAATTATTGACAATGATGGATGGATTGAAAACAAGAGGAAAGATTGTTGTTATTGCTGCGACAAATAGGATTAATTCGATTGATCCTGCGTTGAGAAGACCAGGAAGATTTGACAGAGAAGTTTCAATATCCGTTCCTGATAAAAATGGGAGACTAAATATTTTGAAGATACATACGAGAAATATGCCTCTTACTAAGGATGTTAATCTGGAATTTCTTGCGGCTAAAACACATGGTTTTGTTGGGGCAGATTTATCTGCTTTGACTAAGGAAGCTGCGATGAATGTTTTGAGAAAGATTCTTCCTAATTTGAAACTGGAGGATAATGAGCCGATACCTGCTGAAGTTCTTGATAAGATTGTAATAAAGGCAAGAGATTTTGAAGATGCTTTAATGGTTGTGAGGCCTAGTGCTATGAGAGAAGTTTTAGTTGAGACACCAAATATTGGATGGGATGATGTTGGAGGATTGGATAAGACGAAAGAAGCATTGAAGGAAGCTGTAGAATGGCCTGTGAGAAATCCACAGGCATTTAGGAATCTGGGAATTTCTCCACCGAAAGGAGTTTTACTTTATGGACCTCCAGGAGTTGGAAAAACATTATTAGCTAAAGCAGTTGCTAAAGAATCAGAGTCAAACTTTATACAAGTTAAGGGTCCATCGCTATTATCTATGTGGGTTGGGAAATCAGAGGAGGGAGTGAGAAAAGTTTTTGAGAGAGCGAGACAGGTAGCACCTTGTGTTGTGTTCTTTGATGAGATAGACGCGTTAGCTGGAAGAAGAGGATATGAATCTGGAACTAAAGTTACAGAGAGAGTTTTGAATCAGTTGCTTGCAGAGATGGATGGATTGGAAGATTTGAAGAATGTTACAATAATTGCTGCAACTAATAGACCTGATATGCTGGATCCTGCTTTGTTAAGACCTGGAAGATTTGACAGAATAATTTTAGTTGATGTGCCTGATGAGAAATCAAGAGAATTGATATTTAAGGTGCATACGAAGAATACACCTCTTGCTAAAGATGTTATTTTATCAGAGTTTGTGGGAATGACTGAAGGTTTTGTTGGAGCAGATATTGAAGCAGTTGTTAGGGAAGCGGCTTTGAATGCTTTGAGAAAGGATATGGCTTCTAAAGAAGTATCAAGAGATAATTTCATTGAAGCACTTCAGGGGATAAAGGCATCTGTTTCAGTTGAGACAGCGAAGAGATACAAGAAGTTAGAGGAATATTATATTAAGAGCGCAAGAGCAGGTGTTGAGATAGGGCCTGTTTATACTGGTTGAGTATAAACGGGTGTGCTATTAATTGTTGTTTTATTTAGCTTTAGCTCTGGCTCTTAAAGGAAAAAAATAAAATGAAAAAAGAAAATGAACAAAAAGGGAATAAAATAGCTGATATTATTTGTAATGGGGAATATGTTAGTTTAGTAAAATCAAGCGATTGTTATCATAGTTTATTGGGTGGCGGTTCATCTTCATTAATATTTGGTAATAAGATTAACAATAACTCTGGTTTTATTATTAATAATTTCTTTGATATAAACAATAATTCAAATTCGTCGATGAAAACAATAGGTGAAAGGAGGTGGTTTTAACCATGAATTGTGAATGTTACGGTGCGAGCTGCGCTCCTGCTAGAGGATTCTTAACTAGGGAAGAAAAAGTCAAGATGCTTACAGAGTATAAGGAAGAACTTGAGAATGAAGCAAAGGGAGTTGCGGAGAGGATTGCACAACTTGAGGAACAATAAATAGATTTACTAAGTATTTTTATTTTTTATTCAGTCACAACGATTTTATCTTTTTTTGTTAGGATGATTGTGTGTTCGGCTTGTGCTACTTTTCCTTTTCCAGATTCTATTAACTGAGGGTATTGGTGTAGTAAACCAGCGGATTCAATTTGTCTTAATGCTAATAGTCCTCTTGAACCAAACTTTTTATAAATCCATCTTGAGCAGAAGGGGAGAGTTTGATATTCTTCTGCTATGAAGTAAAGAACTTCTCTTGCGAAGTTGTCTCTGACATTTCCTTCTTTTTCTATTTTGTAAATTCCTGATGGCCTTCCGTCTCTTACTAGGCCGGAACCATTTGTTGCGAAGGGTTCAATTGCATAAATTCCTTCTGTTAATTTTGTTGTTTGGCTGTTGTCGTAGTTGGGAATTGTGATTCCTGCGTGCAAGTCAAATTGTTCAATTGAATGTCCGGAGAGATTTCTTATTGCTATGAATCCGGATTTTTCAATTTCTTTTGATATTATTGATCCAATTTCTTTTAATTCTGTGTTTAGGGAAATTAAGGAGAGAGCAGATTTTAGAGCTGATTGAGCCGATTTTATCAGCTCTTCGTTTTCTTTATTGTTTTCTAAATCTATGGAGAGAGCAGTATCTGCTGTTAAACCATCTATTACTACTCCAATATCTACTTTTAGGAGACCATGAGCCTTTTCTGTGTCGTTGAAAGAGGGAGTTGAGTGAGCTGCAATTTCGTTGATTGATAAGTTAACAGGGAAAGCTGGTTTTCCTCCTAATTCTATAATCTTATTTTCTATTTTTTCTGCTATCTCTAATAAATGAGTATGCTTTGATATAATTGACTTTGCGTATTCTTTTGCTTTAACTGTTATTTCTCCTGCTTTTTTTAGCTTGGTAATTTCTTCTTCTTTCATTTTTTTCATAAATTAGAAGAGTTTTTAAAAGGTTTGTTTTTTATTTATGGATGAATGTGAGAGCAGACGGGTTTGTTTCATGGTACAGAGATGAGATAATGCCCTCTTATGATAATGCTGAAAAACTTGTTTTATCTAATCCGGAGTTTGCTTTAAGAGTTTTTAATGTGTTTAAGGATAGGGTTGTAGGTGATCTTTTTGTTAAACATTATTTTCATAATCCAAATTATCATGAAAGCGCCTTATTTGTTAAGAAAGATATGAATCGTAGAAAGCTACTTCTTAAGAGAGCTATACAAGATAAAGAGGACAATTCTTTCCATCCTAGTCCATGGAAAAGTAACTATCGCTTTTCTATGAGAGATGTTATTGAAGATTTGGATTATAAGACTATAAGAGCGAGGAATTTTTTGGATCAAGCTGCGAGAAATATGGAAGATACAACCGATGAGGTTTAATTGTCATTTGTTAGTAATTACAAATGGAAAGATTTAAAAAGGAGATTCTTTTTTATTTTTTATGAATAATGTAAATGGTATAGACAGAATAAATGAAGAGTATGGAAGGTATGTTGCAAGAGTAGAAGATAGAGATTTTACAGGGGTACTTTATAGTGGAGGAGATTTGTCTGATTATATTTTTCATTTGACACTTTTACCAGTAGATGTAGAAGGAGAGGACACAGCTTATGATGAGGGGAGGAATTAATATGACTAAAATAGAAGATAATTTAGTTAGAAGAATCGTGAGGCAATTTTCTCCGAGAAGCGCAGGCGGAGATGATTCTAATATTTTTGTTTATCGTGGAGAGAGTGGATTGAGAGAGTATAAGTGCAATCAAAGAGATGGAGCTGTTCCTATTCCAACAGCTCAAGAGCTTAGAGATGAAGCTGATGAATATGTTTGTCTTACTTATAATAATAAATTATATTCTTTTAGAAATAAATCAGTTCCTAATTCTTCTGTCTTTGGGGAGATGGTTGAAGATAACGGACCCATTAGATTTCCCACAGCCTAGAGGAATATTATCGTAAATTATTACGTAAGTTCCTTTTTCTTTTGGTATTTCTAAGTCATGTCCTCTTAACCATTTACCTGCTTGTTCTTCTGTTAGTTCAATTGTGTTTTTTGTGATTTGGTCTTTAAGGAGATGAGTTGCGTCTGTTGATAAACGATAATCATATTCTTTTCTTATTAGATATAGACCTATAATTTCTATATGAGTTAATCTTGCTAATTGAAGAATCTCATCTTTTGATAAGCTTCCTGAAAAGCCTCTGATTTTTTCTTTTCCTGTTTCTATGAGTAAATAAGGCAGTTCTTCTATACCATACTGCTCATTAAGTTTTCTTATAATTTGTCTTTTTTCTGGTGTTTTTATTAGGCGGATGTTCATTTTATCTTTGTTAAATCTCCATTTAGTTCTGTGACTTTCATCGCTTCAAATTCTATTTTACAGTTATCTGGTATTTTATTTAGTATGAAAATCTTTCTTTTTCTATTATAAGCCATACCAACTTCCATAAGTCCATTGACTCCAATATAATTTTTAATTCCATTTTTATCATAATTTGCTACTAATATTGCATCTGATTTTTCTAAATCTTTGTTAAAGTCTTGCATTGCTTTTAGTTTGGTTTTATTTGGTAGTGGAAGTATTACTTTATGGTTCATTCCTTCTAGTACTATCTTTAGTTCTTTATATTTATCATAAAATTGCATACTTCCTACTATTGTTATTTTCATTGTTTAATTTCCTCCAATAATGTGAACTTAGAGATGAAGAAACCTTCGCTGTTGTTATCTTGAGGGTAGACTCTGCAGGCTTTTTGTGTATCTTTGTTGTATGATTCATCTTCCCAGTTTTGAATTCCTGGGCGGCAGACAATTGGAAGATGAAGAGTTTCAATTTTAACTGGGAAAGTATTTAGGATGAAGGAGACGATTGCTTCGTTTTCTTCGGGAGCGTGAGTGCAAGTTGAGTAGACTAAAGTTCCACCTACTTTTAGACATTTGAAGGCAAAGGCAACGAATTTTTTTTGTTGTCTTGATAATTTTTTAATTACTTTTGGATTCCACATAAGAAATGTTTTTGGGGATGAGCGGAGAGTTCCTTCTCCTGAACAAGGGGCATCACAAAGAATTTTATCAAACTTTATATTTTCTTTTGAGAGTTTTGAGCATAGAGAGATTGCATCTTGTCTTGAAATTAATGTGTTTGTTACTCCGGCTCTTTCCAGATTGGCTGCGAGAATTGCTACTCTGTCCATTTTTAAATCGTTAGCTAAAATTGTTCCTTTGTTATTCATGTAGGAAGCTATTTGTGTTGTTTTTGAGCCGGGAGAGGCAAAGAGGTCTAATACAAAATCTCCTTCCTCTGGGGCAAGGGCAATTGGAGGAAGCATTGATGAAATTTCCTGAACATAATAATAGCCCATTAGATGTTCAATTGATTTTCCTAATTCTCCTGGGAGCAAGTTGGATTTTATTAAGATAATCTCTTTATGGTTTGGAAAAGGCTGTTCAACTTCCCATTTTTTGGACAATCTTTTCATTAATTCTTCTGGGGAGATTTTTATTGTGTTGCATCTAATAAAATCTTGTGCTCCTGTGTGGACTATTCTTTCAAATGCCTCAAAATCAGATTCATTTGGCATTAATTTTCTTAATCTTTCTTCAAATAAGGGTTTCATTTCGTATTTGTATTTTTTTCTGTCCATTTTTTAATAGCTTAAATTATATTTATTTAGAAGGAAATTATTAATAATAAAACAGGTTTGACTTATATTAATTATTTTTTTTGGTTTTTTCACTAGTAATTCAGGTAATTTGTGGTTTTAAATGCTTTTGGAATTTTTGGGTGGTTTTTTCAAATAAAAATAGCCACGATAATTGGTGAGGCGCGAAGCGCCGAACGCGCGCGGCATTGAGATTTTTTATTGGTTAAAAGAGCGGTTAATGGGGATTGTGCGAATAAAAATATTAGTAAAATTATATAAATTTTCAAAAGATGTTATTGAATTTTAACTTTATGTTTTTTCTCAAATTCTGCTTCCGTTAAGTATTCTCCAGATTCTATACTTTCAGCTTCTTCCTGTAGTTCTCTTATTAATCTTTTATTCATCAAAGTCGCCAAATTTTCAACTACTTCTTTAAGATTATTTACATCTATTCTTAGTTGACTTATTTCTTTTGCTTGTTCCATATTTTATTAATTAAGTGTTAATTTTTATAGTTTTCGGGGAGAATTACTTTCTTTTCTTTAATGCAATAAACCATCTGTGAGGGGTTTTAGTTCCATACCAGATTTGCTGGAAGTAGTTTGAGAGATAGGAATAATTAATATGGGCATCGGGGTCTGCGAGCCATACTCTTCCTTCTTTTATTGCTTTTATTATTGCGTAATGCCCGTATTTTTGTTTTTTATCCCAGTAGCAGATAATGATTACATATTCTTCTTTCATCAAATCTTTTAATTCTTTTAGTGTTGTTGATTTTGCTCCAGAGATATAAGGAAGATTATACTTTTGAGCTACCTCTACAAATTGGTCATGGTCTGTTCCTTTTTCTTTTGTAGTTTTCATTAGTCTTATTAGTTTTTTCTCAGGAACTTGCTTTCCAAGTGCGTGGAGAGCCATTCTCATTACTGCTGGGCCACATGTCCAGTCTGTTTCCTGCTTTATGTGTTTTATTCTTACCATTTTTATAATCAAAAAAAGATTTAATTATAAGTAGGAGAAAAATAGCTTATATAAATCTTGTTAATAATTGCTGAGATTATTTCTTGTAGATAATTAATATAATGAGCTAGAGTTTTTAATTTATTAAGTAAGTAATAACAATATTACTGGTTTAATTATTAATGATGGATTTCTTAATGAATAATATTGGCTATTGTTTAGAAAAGCTTTTGCTGTTTACTTCCAGCCTGAATATCTTCAAACTGTTTATTTACTAGAGAGAGGACTTGCTCTGCGATGGGCTTGATTTGTTTTTCTATATAGTGTTGATAATCTATTTTATGTTTTAATTTTTGTATTGGTTCTGGTCCATCTATGGTGATGTAATATTTTATTATGTTGGAATCGAGTTTGTCAAGTTTTCTTGCTGCTTTAACATGAGGAGGGGTTGTTTTTGTGTAATCTGCGAGACCCTTTCTTATTGATTTTTTATATACAAGTTTTTCGTCTAATTTTCCTTCTTCTATTTTTTTTATGTACTCTTTTATAAATTGTTCAATTGGTTCTTTTTTGAAGGCTTTTCTTAGGAGTTCTCTTTGGAATTCTTTTGCTGCTTCTGTCCAGTCACCTCTTATTGCTTCTAAGCCAATTATCTCAATTTTTTCTTTTCCATCTTTTTCTATTAAACCAGCATAACGCTTCTTTGCTCCTGCTTCGGAATCGCCACGGATTTTGGGAATCATCATTGCTAAATATTGCTTTTCAAATTGAAGTTCTAATATTGATTCTCTTGAATAATTCTTTTTTATGTAATTTTTGTAGAAATTGTTTATTTCTGATTCTATTTCTCTTCCTAGTGAATTTGCTTTTTCTTTAGATAGTTCTGTGTCTACGAATACTGAATCTGTGTCGGAGTAGATAATTGGGGTCTTGAATTTCTTTTCAATTTCTTCGGCTGTTAACTTTATTATAAATTGTCCTGTGTGAGTTATTGCATTTGCCATTTTTAGACTGAAGTAACGGCAGTTTGGCGATGCTAGGACTCCAAAGAAAGAGTTCATTATTATTTTTATTGCGTATGATGAGAGTTCTCTTTTTTCTTGCTTTGCTTTTTCTCTTGCTTTATGGAGCTTTTCAAGTATTTGTGGAAGTATGCCAGATTGATTTATGAAGTAAGCTTTGTTTACTGTTTCAAGAGTGTTTTTTTCTTTTTTTTCACGGAAAGAAGCAGGGTCTATGTTGAAGGTTCTCATGATTGAAGGGTATAGAGATTTAAAGTCAAAAATAAGGACATTATAGTAAATGCCTGGAATAGATTCTTTGACATAACCTCCTTTAATTCTTTCTTCTTTTTGGACGAAGACTGAAGTTGGAGAGACTAGATTTCTTGAATGAGCTTCTCTAATGTATAGAGAGTCAAAAGAAGCTATTGAGGCAGTGATTCTGTCCAAAGGCATTCCTATAAGTTGAGAGCGTTCAATTGCTAAGTCAATCATTTTTGTTTTTTCAAGAATTTTATATACTAATTCTGTGTCGAGGAGATTGTAGTCAGCTAATTTTTGTTGTTGACTTTGGGAATTTGATTTGTAGAGGGATTCAATTTCTGTGTGCCTGTCTTTTCCTTTTATTAATTTTCCTTCGTTTAGAAGAGCTTGGGAGACATCTTCTAGAGTGTATGATTCAAAGTTTGCGAATTTAATTGTAGGAGCTTCTTTAATAAACGGGTCTCTTATGAAATAGAGAGCATCTATTATTTGTCTTCCTGGAACATCAGCAGAAGAAGAACGGAAGAATGAAGATTCTATTCTTAATCTTATATTATCATTTGTTCTTCCTATGTCAAATGGTATTTTATGTTTTTGATAGAGTGATTGAAGATATTTTAAGTCGTGGTCTATAAAGTTCCATCCTGTTATGATATCTGGGTCTAGTTTAATGATTTCTTCTTTTACTTTTTGGAGGCAATCAGCTTCGTCTTTGCACGAGACGGCGTTTTTTAATTCGTGTTTTGTGATAAAAAATACTTTTTTGTATTTTTCTGTGTGTAATCCTATACAGAAAAGATTTCCTTTTGAATCTGATTCTGTGTCCATTGATAGAATTTTTAATTTTGGTGTAAAATCAGATTTTGGGGACTGTACTTCTGGACTATTGTAAATTCTATCTACTTTTTCTGATTTTATGTAGTCTCCTTCTATGTTTATATTTCCTAAAAGATTATTATCTATGAGGAAACGGTATTGAGGTTTTATGTCTGCTTCATATGTATCAACTGTTTTGTGGATTGTTTTGTGAAGTTTGTTTAATTCTATATGGTTTTCGTGAGATATTTTTATAACTTTTTCATTATGGAAATTTGTAAAGTTTGTTTTTTCTACTATATACTTTTTCAGATATTTGGAGACTTTCTTTTCTTCTTTTTCTTTTATGAAAAAATATTGTTTTGAGGGGAACTGACATACGAAGGATTCTCCGTTTTCTAATCTGCCGAAGAGCTGAACTATAGTTTTTTCTTTTATTAGCTCGTATGTTGAATATACTATGAATCCTTTCATATTTTTTAGAAGAGATTTGAGTTTTTAATATATTTGATTTATTTAAAAATTAAAAATTTGAGAAGTATTTATAAAGAGTGATTGATTTTACTATATATCGGTAATAGATGGCAGTTGTTGGGGCATTTTTTGTCTAAACGCCAAAAAGGGTCGTCTTATGAAAAGGTTGAAAGAGATGAGTGTGATTATAGAGAGTTTATAGATCAAGTCAGTTATGTAGTTAATAGTTCTTCATGAGGTGTTGACAGTGTATCTAAAGGGCATGCTTTAAAATCCGCAAATGGCTCTGATGTTCTACACCATAATCCTTTAGAAATAAAGCTTTATGTTGAACCCCTTTCAAATCCTAATGGGCTTACGCATCGTGCAGTTGCTACTTTTAGTCTTGATAATCATGGTAGGGTTAGAGTTGTGAATCATACTCAGGCTTTTCAGGGCAGGACGTCTCTTTATCCTAATGCTATTGATCCTCAGGAGTTTTTAGCGGGTTTAAAAAGAGGTTTGCAGGAAGAGATTGATGGGTATGATGGTCTTCGTGTTGATGGAAGAGGGAAGAGTTTGTTGGTTTCTTAATTTTATTACGCTTTGGTAAAAATAGGAAGATTTAAAAGGGAATTTTATGTTTGTTTTTTATGCGAAAGAGAATAGAAATTGCGGGAATGACACCAGAAACTTATGATGCCGATAAGGATCCGAGAGGAGACATTGGGCATGCATTAGCCGATGCTGTAATGAGAGATAGGGATAATTTTGCAGAGGATTTATTTCCATTAGAAGTTTCTAATCAGCCAAGAAGTAATTTTGATTATCAAGGTTTTCAGAGTGCTGTTGCATCTTCAAGGATTCCAGTTGGAGATATATTTAGCCATAGGACTGAAAAGGAGAAATTATTGAGAGAATATGGATATACTCATGGAATAGTTGCTGGGGGAAAGAGAGTTCCGTTATCTGAATTGGGAGATCCCAGAATTGGAAATATGTTTAGAAAAACTTATAGACAATCATTCGCATTGAGGAATAGACTATAGTTTTATTAATTCTTTTTTCTAAGAAATTATATGAAAACAGGAAATTTTCAATTACTCGCAATAGGAGGTATTGCTTCGTAGTATGGGATTGCAAATAGGAGGAATTGTTCCGAGAAAAGAAATTGGCTTTGCTGATTTGAAAGGCAAAGTCATAGCTGTTGATGCGTTTAATGCAATATATCAGTTTTTGAGTTCGATTAGACAGCCGGATGGAACTCCTCTTATGGATTCTAAAGGGAGAGTGACTTCGCATTTGTCTGGATTGTTTTATAGAAATATTGCTTTGTTAGCTGAAGGAATGAAATTGATTTATGTTTTTGATGGAGAGTATAATGAGTTAAAGGGCAGGACAAAAGAGAAGAGGAGGGAAGCGAAAGATTCTGCTCGTGAGAAATATGAGGATGCTAAAGATGAAGGCGATGAGGAGATGATGGGAAAATATGCTCGGCAGATTGGAGAATTAGATGAGGAAAAAATTAGAGAGAGTAAGGAATTGTTGGAAGCTTTGGGGATTCCAGTTGTGCAGGCTCCAGGAGAGGGGGAAATGCAGTGTGCACAATTAGTTAAGGATGGAGAGGCGTGGGCAGTTGGTTCACAAGATTATGATGCGCTTGTTGTTGGAGGAAAAAGATTGATACAGAATTTAACTTTAGCGAGGAGAAGGAAGACTGTTTCGGGATATGTTGATATAACTCCAGAGATGATTGAATATTCTGCTGTTTTGAATAATTTAGATTTAAATTCAGATCAGTTAATTTGTCTGGCTATTTTAGTTGGAACTGATTTTAATGCTGGAGGAGTTAGAGGGATAGGGCCCAAAAAGGCTTTGGCTTTAGTGAAAGAGAAGAGACATCCTATTAAGATTTTTGGGGAGCTTGAAGAGCAGGGAAAATTGGATTTTAATTGGCAGGATGTTTTTGAAATTTTTAAGAAACCAAATGTTGAACACACAAAGGTGAGATTTCCTAAATTAGATGAGGATAAGATAAAGGAAATTTTAGTTGAGAGGCATGAGTTTTCTATGGAAAGAGTTGAAAAGCAATTGGAAAAGTTGAGGGAACTTAAGGGGAAGCAGAGTCAGAAGACGCTGTTTTGATTTACTAAAAATAGCTTGTATTATTTATTGAGGAAATTGTTAATAATGAAGGGCTGGTTCATCGATTATTATTTGCTATTCTTTATTGTGATGATGAGCAAATGATTGTTATTCAAGAGATGTAAAAAGGTTTTTTATAGTGTAATTTAGTAAGCTGGTAATGGAACATCATATGGGTGAAGAGAAGGTAGAACAGAATATTGATAGATTAAGTAATTTTATTTTTCACATTTTGGGATGCGGGAAAGAAGATGCAAGAAGGATAGTTAGGGGTTTTTATTTTAAATATTTAGATGAAAAAGAAATTTTTAAAGATATAAAAACAAACAAGAAGTCAAATATTGATTATGTTAGTAAATGGGCAGAATTTGTGAGGGACAATCCTGCTGAAATATGGAGCGAGGTGCAGAATGCTGTTATTAATTTGCAATTTGAGGAGTGGAGAAAACTAAAAAGGGAAGAGAAATTTTGGAAAGATTGAAGGAAGAGAGATTGAAGAAGTGAATGTTTTGACTTGGGATTGATGAAAGGAAAGAGGGAAGATTTATAAATAAATTTAATTTAGGTATGGTATGAATAAAAAGGGGCAGGCAGCATTGTTTTGGATTTTAGGTATTTTTATTGTTATCGGAGTTTTGGTATTTGTTATAAATTCTGGTTTTTGGGATAGTGTTACAAGAGGCGTTAATATAAACACAGCTACGGAAAGTTTTGGTAGTTATTTTGGTAATGCTTTTGTTTGGATGAATTATGTTTTTGGAGGAATTCCTTCTTGGCTTGTTGATATGGTAGGGGCTAATAGTGCGATTGTTATTACTCTTTCGGTGTTTGTTTTGCTTTTAGTTACATTTGGAGATATTATTTCTGTATTCAGTACCTTTAGTCCTGCTGTTTCTTGGATTGCTGGCGTTCTTTTGGCGGTAATTGCTGCTAATTTAAAAGCAATTGTTGTAATATTAAGTTTCTTTATAGGAATATTTTCTTTCTTGGGAGGATTGGCAGTTCTTGTTGGATTAGGAGGAGCTTTTGCTGCTTTCATTGGTGTTAATCTTGGAATTGGAAGATTCGGGCCTTGGATAATGAGAAGAAGAGCGATGATTGTGGCTCATAGGGCCGCTGTAGGTAGTGAAGCTGAAGGAGCTCACTTGGGAGGAGTCTTAAGAGGTCTTAGAGAGTTAGGGGAAGGTTTTAGACGTTAAGTTAGTTTTTTAAATTGATTTGACTACAGATTTATATGAATAGGAAAATAGGTGTTTGGTTTTTTATAGCTCTTTTTGTATTTTTTATTATTGTTTCTGTTAAAGCAATTGATACTTCTGGGCTGGAAAGTGGAGTTGATAGCGTTAAGAATAATGCTGAGGCTGTCAAGAGTTTTACAGAGAAAGATAAATGGGATTATTTGAGTGAGCAGTGGAAGGAATTGCTTTTGAAAAGTAAGGTTATTTCTTCTGTTGATTCTTTTTTTAAAAAGATTAATTTTATTTTTTTCTTATTATTGGGCAGAAATTATGAATTGTCTTTAACATTATTTTTCTCTCTTATCTTATGGATTTTCTTTTTTATTTCTATTGGAAAGATAATGTATACTTTTTCTGCTTTTAGTCCTAAAGTTTCATATATAATTGCTTTTCTTTTTGCTGTTATTCTTGGGCATGTAAAAGTTTATGATGGTATTTCTCTTGTGATATTTAAGATAATCTTTTATAAAGAGGGTATTTGGGGCTGGGCTTTCTTTTTTATATTTTTGGTAGTTTATTTTGTGTTTTTAGTTTATTTAGAAAGAATAATATGGAGTGTTGGAAGAGCTTTCAAAACTACTCCTAAGCAGAGAGCAGAATGGGATGAGAAATTTGAAAGGCAGTTGTTTATGATTAGAATGAAGGGATTTGAGAGATCTATAGATGAAATTGAAAAGGGGATGAGAAGATAATGGTATTTTATGAAAGGGCTGATTTTTTTCAGAATCCTGAAGTTCTAGCTGTTGCAGTTGCTTTTCTTGTTTTTATGATGGTTTTTTATATACTTTCAAGAAAACGTTTGTTCGGAAGCAATAAGGGAGTTGCTATAGTTATATCTCTTATTTTAGCAGCAGTTGCAGGCAGAGAGCTTTATACAAATGAATTTTATGGTTATGAGGTTAATCTTGTGATACTGATATATGTGGCTGTTTTACTTGTAGTTTTAAGAATTGTATGGGCATTTGTTAGAAATATAAGAAGTAATTTCTGAATAAATTTAATGTCTTCTGTAACCTATAATTTCTTTGCCGTGATAAATAGGAACTTCTGCTTCCTGTCTTTTTCCTGAAGGAGATTTAACTATAAGGAAGATTCCTATTAAGATAAGGACAATAGAGCCGATTGTAAGATATGTTGGTGTTAGTTGGGCAGGAAGAGTTACTTTTAGGGCTTTTGTTACTGTCTCAAATGTTAATGCAATTCCTGCTAATCCTGCAAGGGATAGAATGTAGCCTAAAGTTTTCTTTATCATGGTTTCCTCTTTTTGTTTAATATTGATATAATCTAAGATTTATAAAGATTACTTAGGTCATATTTCTTATCTTTTATTTTACGAACTCTACATTATCTAAATCTTTAAATTGTTTATCCCCTGTTAGGAATTTAATACTCATTTCTTTGGCTATAATGTATCCTAAGCAGTCTATATAAGAAAATTCTCTTTTGGTGTATTTTAGCCTGAAATCTGTAACTTTTTTTATCCATTCAAAATTTAACTTTATACATAGTCTTTTTATGGTATTGAAAAATTCTTCACTTTCTTCTACACTTTTAGTTTTTCTTATACTATAATATGCTTCTAAAAGGTTAAAATATGTAGTTATCACCCTCGCATCAGCATATTTACTATAATTTGGATTTGCCTTATAAATTTCTATTAAGGCGTAACTATCAAAGAAGAAGGTTAATCCATTTTCCATGTTTTTCTACCCTCGTCCTTCATTTTTTGAGAATCAATTTTTATCTCCTTTCCCTTTCCAAATAAATTTCTTAAAGTATTTTTCTTTGTTATAGTTACGTCTACTATATCATCTTCTTCTAAATCCTCCTGCAAGGCTATTTCTTTAGGTATAACTATCCCTAAGGAATTTCCCCATATTTTTACTCTTGCCCTAGTTTGTATTTCCATGTATAATTAATAATTATACTAATATATAAATCTTTTTGTTGAATAGGTATTTAAGTTAAGTTTTCTAGTAGTTAAAATGGCTTCGTATGATGTTTTGGGAAATGTAATGATTGTTAAGTTTAAGAGAGGTATAAAGAGCAAAGAGAAGAAAAGATTTGCTCTTTCTATTCTTAAGAAGAGAAGGGATATTCGGACAATCTTGGAGAAGAGTCATAAGTTTAGTGGTCGTTTGAGGACTTTGAAAACAAAGTGGATTGCAGGGGAGAAGACCAATGAAGCATTGTATAAAGAAAATGGATGTGTGTTCAGATTAAATGTGGATAGTTGTTATTTTTCTCCTCGTTTGTCAACGGAGAGGAAAGAGATTGCTTCGCAAGTTAAGAAAGGAGAGAAAGTTTTAGTTATGTTTGGAGGGGTTGCTCCTTTTGCTATTGTAATTGGGAAATATTCGAAATCAGAGAGGATTGTGAGTGTTGAATTAGGTAAGGAATGCAATAAATATGCTATTGAGAATGTGAAGAGAAATAAGTTGGGACACAAGGTAGAGGTTATACAGGGAGATGTTAGACGCGTTATTGGGAAAGGTAAGAAAGTTTCTGGATTATTTGATAGAATTGTTATGGCTCGTCCGAATTTGAAGGATTCTTTTTTAGATGTTGCTTTTTCTGTTGTTAAGAAGGGCGGGATGATACATTATTATGGTTTCCATAGTGAGGATAAGGTTAATGAGTTAAAAGAATTAATTGAAAGAGAAGCAAGCAAAGCAAAAAGAAAGATTAAATTGTTGAAGGTAAAGAAGGCTGGGGATATTGGAGTGAGGAAGTGGAGATATAGGGCTGATATACGGGTGCTAAATTAATCAAAATTGATTTTTTGTGGAGTGGCGCTTATAATTTCACCATAGGTAATTGGTTTGCTGTTTTGGCTTACTACTGTTCTGAATTTGTATATAGAGTTACTATTTCTTATAGATGGTGGGCGAGGGGCAAAAATATCTACTTGTAATGGGCCTGGAACTGCTTGAGCTATGAAATTAAAGTCCATTGACCAGTTTACTCCTTCCATTGTTCTTGTTTTATCTTCTAAAAGTCTAAGAAGGGTTGCAGGAACAAATGCTGCAGGAAGCATGTTTGGAACTTTTTCACTCCTTTTCCCTCCAACACAGTCATAGAAAGCATCAAGGTGAGATTGTTCGAAAAGATATCTTCTTGAATATATCGGGCCTGCTATTTGCGGCATTAGAGGATACTCAGTTCCTAATCTCGAGGTTATAGCTACTATTTCCTTATCTTTGACAGCTCCTTTGACTTCTATGTCTATTGTCCCGTTATTTTTTTTAGATTCTGTGACTTTCCATAATACTCTTTCTTCTGGGTAGAGAGGATTTTTGAATTTGGTTTCTTGTCCGATTATTTTTATATCTGCTCCCCAAAAGTCTCTCATCTTTTGGACAACGCCTTCAATGTATTGCTCTCCGTAAGCAGCAGTATGCGCACCCATAAGAGGGATATCGGCAAATCCGAATTGTTGTGCAAGTTTTGTTAGACGATGAATTGGATTGTTATCTCTTGTAATCCAGCTGAAAGTGTTTATATCTGCTACTGATGGACGTATTTGCTCTCTTTCTTCTGATAGTGTTCTGTTGATTTGCGCTTCTAAAGTTTCATCAGCGTCTCTTGGTTTAACTTTATAAGTAAGTGCTACTAATGCACCCAGTGTACCTAATCCAGCTAATCCAGCTAGAGTTGTTTTTTTATCTATTACCATTTTATGCTGCTCTTTTTGTTAATTTTGAATAATCTGGAGATTCTAAAAATTGGACTAGTTCTGTGAAGGTTCTTACATTACTGAATAAGTCTGTACAGTTTAGTTGAATAGTATCAAATCTTCTTCCTCTTGAGTCTTTTGCAGTATGTATTTCATATTTATCATCAATTAGATGTTTGGCTAAAATATATGCTCCGTTTGAAAGTTTTCCTCCTAGATATTCTGGAGGTGTTCCTTTTCTCAGGACTTCAAATCCTTTTTCCATTAATTCTTCTAAAGTTGGTGTTATCATATTATTAAATCAAAATGGTATCTTTTAAACCTTTTTATGTTAACTGATAAGGATAAACATCATTTTTTGGATTATTTGGATTAAATGCAAGACTTGCTTTCTCTGTGAAGAAGGCAGAATAATTATTAGGGTTATGGAAAGCATGTGCTACTTCAGTAGGAAGAGTAATAATTTGTCCATTCATAAGTTCTATTTTTAGCTTTTCCTTTGTTTTTATATCTTCAAAATAAACCAATAATGGACCATGCATTAACCATATTATTTCTCTTTTTATTAAGTGATAATGATTACCTGAAGTCATGCCAGGGTTTAGAATTGCATCGTTTTCTTGCTCTGCCCAAGCATTATTATTTCTCAAACTATGCTTTCCTCTTGATATCTCCATTATTGCTCCACCTTTTGTAACAACGTAGTTATCTGCAGGCATGACAAATATTCTTTCTTCTAAGCTAGACATTTGTATTGTTTTAGAGTGAGGCTTTTAAATCTTGTTATACAGAGATTTATAATTGTATTTCAGCCTTCACAGCTGCAGGGGCTTCACCACCGTGCCAGGTGAATCTTGGTCTTACTTTAATGGGGTAAAGACGCTCGGAATTATCATCAAGGATTATTGCTGAACCTTTTGCTGATGGTAAATCATCAATTTGTTTTCTTATGTTTTCTAAAAGATATGTCTGCATTATTTCATTAAGTGCTTCTATGTCCTGCTTTGAAGTTACTCTATGGGAAATAACTAAGTCTGATTGCGTGAGAACATCGGAGTGGATTTGTCCTGGCTGTTGTGTTGCTAGGACTAAGGAAATTCCTGGCTGTCTGCCTTCTCTTAATAATTGTACTAGAGCATCAGTTGCAGGGGTTTTTCCTTCTTTTGGGAGGAATTCGTGGGCTTCGTCTATAAAAAGCCAGATTAGCGGGTCTTCTCTTAGTTTGTATGATAAAGAATCGCCTTGCTGAATTGATTCAATTTCTTCTTTTTTTCTTGCGTCCATTCTTAGTGAGAAAAGTTTTCTTGAGATTAAGGAGATTACTAATGCTCTAACATTGAATGATGAGATAGAGCTGTAAACTGAAGTGTCTAAAATTGTTGTTGTGCCTGCTGTTACTAAATCTGCTATTTCTGTTCCTTCTAAGGTTTTTGAGAAAATCCCCCATGAATCTGCTGCGCTGAAAAGGGCAGAGACAATTTGTTTTGTATCATGGGATGAATTTTTGTCTTTTGATATTTCTTCTTCTATATCTTTTATTGTGAAATTTTTATGTTCTTTTAGTTTGGAGACAATTCTTGTAATTATGACACCTTCAAGAGATGTGATGTTTAGTGTAAATACAGAGAGCCAGTCTTCTGCTTCCATTTCAGAGACTTTAATTGCGAATGTTTCATCGAAAGGTATTTTCTTCTTTTCATAATTCTGTGCTTTTCCAAATGGGACAAAGACTTTTATTGGAAGTTTCTTTGGTTTTAGATTCCATTCTTTTAGAAGGAAAGATTCTTTTTCATTTACAAATTTCATTGTCCAGAATATTCCCATTGTGTCGAATACTAGGGATGCGATGTTTTTTGATGCTTCAATTGGTAAGTCGGAAATAGCTTCTGCCATGACTCCGATTGTGTAAGATTTTCCAGAACCTCTTTTTCCTGCTATTAGGATTACATGAGAACGCGCGACATCCATCCAGATATTATTTGATAAGGAAGTGTAATTTCCCATTTTTACATATCCTTTTCCAATGTTGATTAGACCTCTGTCTCCGAATTTTTTTTTGTCTGATTTGTCTCTTCCTAAAATTATATCGTAAGCCATTCAACTTCCCTTACAATAGCCATAAGTCCTCCTTTTTTCATCTTTATTTTATATGTTGGAAGGTTATTAAATTTAGCTGATATTAATGGATAAACTAGAGGTTGCTGATTATCAACTTTATTGCTAATAATTATTTTTATGTCAAGATACTTGACAGAAAACTCCACACTTTAGTGTGGAGTAGTATCTTGAGCATCCCAAAGACGAGTGCCTTTTCAAACTCCACCTTTTAAGGTGGAGCGGCACATCGTCTTTTTGATAATAATGGCTTTTATTTAGTTTATTAAAAACCAAAAACCTGCAAAAGGTTTTTAAATGGGAAGAATTAAGATTGAGGATGGTTGTGAAAAGAAAGGTAGAGAAGATAAATAATTCTAATGTTAATAATATAAAGAAAGTTGAGAATAAGGTTGTTAGTGCTCCTGTTGTGAACGGTGTGGTTGAGCCAAAGAAAGAAGATTTATCAGTCATTTCCAAGCAAAGAAGAAGTGAACAAGGAAATGACTTTGTGGAAATTCCTCTTGGAAAAGTTTTTGGAAATATGAAGATGGATAAGATGAGAGAGAATCCTTGGATTTTATCAACAATAGTTCTTGGAATTGTTTTGATTGTTGTTCTGATAAGCACTTATAGCGGAGGATTAACTGGAAGTTCTGTTTCAAGTTCAAGCGCTGGACAGAATGTTATTGATTTTATAAATTCACAGGGGCAGGGGACTGCTACATTGACTTCCGTTACTAAAGAGGGAAGTTTGTATAAGGCAGATGTTAATTATAATGGGCAGGATGTTCCTGTTTATGTTTCTTTGGATGGGAAGTATTTGATTGTGGATCCGATACCATTGATTGCTGGAGCAGGTAATGCCAGCGCTGGAAAGGGATCTCCAAAGAAGGTTGACAGTATTAATTTGGGAGACAGTCCTGTTTTGGGGAAGGCTGATGCGCCCATCACAATAGTTGAATTTTCTGATTTTCAATGTCCATTCTGTGAGAAGTTCTTTACAGAGACATTAGGTTCAATAGAGAAAGATTATATTTCTACTGGGAAAGTAAAATTGGTTTATAAGAATTTTCCATTAACACAAATACATCCTGAAGCGCAGAAGGCTGCGGAAGCTAGTGAATGTGTAAAAGAACAGAAGGGTGATACAGGATTTTACAAGATGCATGATTTGATGTTTAAGAATCAGGCGACATTGAGTGTAGATGATGAAAAGAAATGGGCTAGGACTTTGGGAGTTGATGGAGCTAAGTTTGATAGTTGTTTGGATACAGGTAAATATGCTTCCGCTGTGAGTGCTGAAGAGCAGTATGGAACAACATTAGGAGTTTCAGGAACACCGGCATTCTTTATTGGCAACGAAGAGAAGGGATATACTTCTTTAAGTGGAGCACAACCTTATACTGCTTTCCAGCAGGTAATTGATGCACAGTTGGCTGCTTGATTTATATTTTTAGAAAATAGCTTAAATTATTTTAGAGGAATATATTAATGTATAAACCAGAGTTATTGTTATTCATTAAGTTTATTTTTTATAATATTTATTTTTGAGATTGTTGGTAAAAAGGTAAGATGTTATAGATATAATAAGAAGGATTTATTTCTATTAACAATTTTTTAATTAACTAATGATTTTGGCTATTTATTAGTTGTATTCTTCATACACGAAATCATTAAAAAGGTTAATTATTTATTTATTGGATGACATTTGAGTTACCTGAATTGTCTTATGAATTTGGGGCTTTGGAGCCCTACATTGATGCGAAGACTATGGAGATACATCATGATAAGCATCATGCGACTTATGTTCAGAAATTGAATAATGCTTTGCTAAAATATCCTGATTTGGCGGACATGCAGATTGAGGAGATATTGGTAGATTTGGATTCTATTCCAGAGGATATTAGAACTGCTGTAAGGAATAATGGGGGAGGGTATTATAATCATAGTTTGTTTTGGGAAATGATGTCTCCTGATGGAGGTTCTCCTGACGGAAAAGTTTTTGATGCTATTGAAGAAGAATTTGGAAGTTTTGAAGAGTTTAAGAAACAGTTTAGTGAGATGGCTTTGGGTGTTTTTGGTTCGGGATGGACATGGCTTGTTGTTTCTGATTCAGGATTGAAGATAATGAAGACGGGAATACAAGATAATCCCATTTCAGCGGGTATGATTCCTATTTTAGGATTAGATGTTTGGGAACATGCTTATTATTTGAATTATCAGAATAGAAGAGCAGATTATGTAGAGGCATTTTGGAATGTAATTAATTGGGAATATGTTAATGAGTTGTATGAGAGAGCGATTTGATATAGATTTATTTTCTTGTGTTTCTTCCAGCACTAAGTAATCTTTGATAAATTTCGGCACTCATAAAATATCCTGATTGTGATAGTTCCAAGAGGGCGTTTTCATATTCTTTTAAGTCAATATGTTTATTGTCTAGTAAAATAAATAATAAAGATGAAGTTCTTAATGGGTTTAAGCCCAGTATTTCTGCTGTTTCATATCCTTCTGTATCATCTATTATGAGATTTTTTATTTTAAGCTCTTTACATATACTTATAGCTTTTGCTTCTCCAATATCTAAATCTTGCAGGTAATCTTTTGCAAAGGATTCTTTTATTTCAATAAAGTTGTTTTTAATTAGCTCTTCAATTAAGATAATTTCTTTTTTATCTTTTTCCTTGCCTTTAATTATAACTTCATCATAAACTTCTTTAGGTATATATATCTTTTCAAAAAGTTTTTTTAGCAGGCTAATTCTTTTTATTTTGCCCAAGTGAATTAAGGCTGATGAATCAATAACTGCTTTCATTTTTATTCCTCTAATGCTGATTGAATGTCTTTTTCTACATCCTCTAAAGTATAAGGCATCGGAATTTTTCTTTCTCTAACTATATCTACCATTTCCCATAATGAAAGGTCGGCTATTTTTCCAGCTTTCCACAAACTGGCTTTTCCACGCCTGTATAAATCTAAAGCATATTCCAATCTGGCTTCTTTTAAGCCAATATCCATTATTTTTCTTATGGCTATTGCTGTGCCAATTCTTTCTTTCTTTGCATACCATTCCAGCTGTTTTTTTAAGTCATCTGGAATTCGTGTTGATATTAATGTCATTTTGTATACAAATGATGTGGTATGTATACTATATAAATATTTTGGATATTTTTGTTTTGGAAAAAGATATTATTTTATAGTTGTTTTACCTTAATTTTTAATGAAATCTCTATTTTTACAATTTCAGGATAAGAAGATTAAGTTCAAAATAATAGACTTCTTTATTGATTATAAGGGATTGGATGTAACTAAGAAAGAAATTATGGAGGGGGCTGGAATATCAAGAGCTTCTTTATTTAAGTGCTGGAAGCATTTGGAAGAGCAAGAGATAGTAGCAGTAAAAAGAAAATTTGGGAAGACAAAATTGTATACTCTTAATACAAAGAACCCAATTGTAAGAAAATTATTGGAGTTGGAAAGTGCTTTGATTGGAAAGGCACTGGATAAATATAGGGAGATTGAGATGGTTGCTTAGTTAGTTGTATGAGATAGCGATTTAGATTAAATTGCATTCCAGAGCTTTTCAAAATATTCTTTATAAATCTTATATATTTCTTTTGATTTTATTAAATATCCAATTGGTTTTTCACCAAAGGAAAAGAGCGCTATAGTTCCATTAAAAATGGTTAAACTGGATGGTGTTGGTTGTTCGGTATATTTCATTTTTAGTTTCTTTCTATTTGTAAAATATGGTTTTAGTTTAGCAGGCGATATGCCTCTTATAGTTAATCCTTTATCAGCTCTTTTTGCATCGTATCTGCTCCAAAATTCCTGCAATTTTTTGTTATCTTCTTTTATATTACTTGCAAAGAATAAATATTCTTTATCGGTAATTGTATCTTCTAATAATGAGTTTAACATGAACATTATTCCATTTATTCCTTCAAAAATCTCTGCTTCTTCTTTTTGTTGAGATTTTTGGCTTTTTAATTCTAATTCTGGAATTATCTCCAATACTCTCTTTTTCCTTTCTTCAAGGAAATTTATAATATTTTTTGGAGGAATTGCTTTATAGATTTTTATTTTTCCTCTTTTAATATAAGATATCCAACCTTTATTTACTAGGTGATTTATATTAGTATGAACAACAGAACTTACAAGACTAGACTTTTCTATAATTGGACCAACTTTACTATCTCCTAATTCAACTAGTGTAATATAGATTTTTGCTTCTGCATTACTAAGCCCCATATCTTCTAGAACTGCCGTATCCATAATATTCTATATTTTTACTATATAAAAATGTTATTATAACTCTCTCTTTTAGGAGAGTTAATACTTATATAATCAGTTTTTATGTAACTACTATGAAAGAACAAATAAATATAAGGGAAACTGAAATGAAAGGGGGTAGTTGTAACAATGGCATTTAAATTTTTAGCACCAAAAAGTTTAGAAACTCAGTTGCATGAGCAGGGTTTTTATGAACGGTCAAGTAGTAAGACAGGAGAATTTTATACGGAAGAAGGATTGCTTAATGCGATTAAAGCTTTAACAGGTTCGGCTCGTGACTTATTAAAAATAAAGGATGACCAACTTGTTTATCCAGAATTTTATATTTTTCCAGAATGTGAAAGAGGAGATGATGGGAAAAGTAAAATTAAAGGTTATTATCTTTTCTTAAGACCTAATGAAATTTCTGGAGGAAAATCACGCGTTTTTAGAAGAGGTTAATGTCGATTTATTTTTTATTATTCTTTTTAACTTTTTTGGATGAAATCAATTTCCTCATCGGATAATTTGAGCTTGTTTTGGATTTCTGGGCTTTGTAAAATTGGTTTTAGTATTGTGAAGTCTCTCATTGCTCTTTTTGATGAGCAGTGTGCGAAAATGGCGAATTTCTTTGCAATTGTTTTCTTTTTCATTGTTTTTTGATTGTTAAGCCAGATTTTCAGGATTCTTTTTGGTCTTTCATATTTTGTAAAGCCGGAGAGAGGTGCTGGTTTAGCATATGAGATTCCTGCGCTTTGGAAGATATTTTGATAAATGAGAAAACGCCATGACTGGTTTTTGTAGATTCTACCTCTAAAAATATCTGCTTTTCCTAATGCGTGATATGCTTTTGCTAATACTTCGTTTTTGTATTCTTTGGGGATGTTTTCTTCTACCCAGAGAAGAATTTCATCTAGGGAGAGAGAAGTGTTATCATAAAGATTTAGGAAGTCAGCTCTTTCTTTGAATATTTTTTTTAGTATATTGAAAATATTTTCTTCAACATCTCTTTTCTCATCTTTGTCAACTAGAATATCTTTTCCTCCTGAATATGATTGGAGATCATTCAGAGCGGCTCTTAAATCTCCTTGGGACTTTATTGCAATTTGATTTAGGAAATGAGGGTTTTCAGATATGTTTTCTTTTTTGCATATTTCCTGAAGAATTTTTGAGATGGTATAAACTGGAAAGGGTTTTAGTTCAATTAATTTTGACCTTGCTCTTACTGGAGCTAACTTTGACTGCCAGACATCATTGCAAGTCATTATTATTGGATATCTTGAGGATTCAATTACTTTTACTAATTCTGGAATTCCTCCAATATCTGTTCCTGTTACACCATCAACTTCATCCATTAAAAGTATTTTAGATTTTTTGAATAGTGATAATTGTTCTGATGCAGGTTTTAAAGTTTCTTCTAATTTTGCCCTGTTTCTTAAATCTGATGAGTTTAATTCTAAGATTTCTAAATTATTTTCTCTTGCTGATGCTAAAACTAAAGAGGTCTTTCCTGTTCCTGCTGGACCGTGGAGCATGAGCGCTTTCTTTTTAGGGAATTCTACTAGGAAGTCTTTTATTGCTTTTATTGCTAATTCCTGCCCGATGACTTCTGAATATTTTTGAGGGCGATATTTTTCTGCTAATGATGTATGCTCGTGAATCATTTTAAATTTTAGGGGATGAGGTTTATATTAATTGCTGTGGTAATTTAAAATAATTTGCTATAATCTATCTTAATATAACTGATAAGTAGTAACAAATAGAAAGATTTAAATATGGTTTTTGCTTAAGAAAAATATGAAATTACCAGGAAAAGGCTTTGCTATATTTAGAACAGGGCTAAACAGAAAAGATTTAGTGATAGCTTTGCAAGAATTGAAGAAAAATGGTTGGTATGAAGCATTAAGAAAAACTCAGGATAGGGAGCATTTTAGAGATTATGTTGTTAGATATGCGAATCATTTATATTCTATTAAAATTGATAATCAAAAAGGCGGAGTTGATTCTCTTTTTAATGTTTCAGATGAGGTTCACTTAAATTCTAAAGCGAAAATAGAAGAAGAGTTTGCTCTTTTAACTCAGGGATATGTTGCAAATCAAAGAGCTATAAAAACTGGTCTTGCTCCTAGTGTAGAAGATTTGGAAGCAATAAGTTTGTTTATTTAGATAATTACTTTATTTAGTTTATCTATGATTTAGCTGATATTATTATAGATGCTCACTTCGTTCGCTTGTTAACTGGATATTAATATTGAGATAAACAATGATGCGGTTATATGATGATAATGAATGAGCGACAGCGAATATTTTATTGTCTTTGGACTGGATAGATTTGATAAGTCCCCCATCTATTAAATACTTGAGCATCTTGATGTTGTTTGCTTAATACATATATTTCTAGAGGGTTTCCTCCAAATAATCCTAATATCGTATCATATATTTGTCTTTTAAGTTCTTCTGTATTTCTTAAATAATTCTCAACTAAAGTTGATAATGTATATCTTTTAGATGTATGTCCTAGTACTATTTTTAATATTTCTGGATCTTGCATGGCTAATACTCTTAATCTTGTGGCTATTAATGGTAAGGAAATTCTATCTTGTTTTGTTTGCTTCCATACATTAGTCATATTAAATTGCTTTACCTAATCCAGCTAGAACGAAAGAAGCTAAAAGAGCTTGGAGCTGGACGAATTCGTCGGAGCCTTCTGTCATTCTAAATTCAGCTTCGCCTGTTTTTTCTGTTAGTCTTACTTTAATTTCCGGTTCAATTGGAAGATTCCAGATTTCTTTTTGGATTGCTTTTATTATATCTGTTCCTGCGATGGATTCTTTTAACATTGTGTCTAATAGTTTGTCTCTTGCTTTTATGAAGTCGCCTGTTAATGCGTAATCTAAGACAATTTTCACATCTTTTGGTTTTGCTGTTGAGAGAATCATGTTTATCATTTCGGCGTTTACATTTGGAGAGATTGATGCAGATGCTTGGAGAATATTGATGGCTCTTCTGCAGTCTCCTTCTGATGCTTCGTAAAGTGTTTCGAAAGTATCATCTGATATTGTTAGTTTTTCAATTTCTGCTATTTTTTTTATTACTGATGAGATATCTTTTTTTTCTAAGAGCTTGAAACGGAAGACTACACATCTGGATTGAATGGGGTCTATTATTCTTGATGAGTAATTGCAGGACATGATAAAACGGCAGGTATTTGAATAGTTCTCCATTGTTCTTCTTAATGCCTGCTGGGCTTCTTTTGTTAATGCGTCTGCTTCATCCAAGAAAATTACTTTGAAAGGGACTGAAGCAATGGCTTTGGTTCTTGCGAAATCTTTGACTTTTTGTCTTACGACGTCTATTCCTCGCTCGTCTGAAGCGTTTAATTCGAGATAGTTTTCCTGCCATCGATCTCCAAAGAGTTCTTTGACCACGACTAATGCGAGCGATGATTTTCCTGTTCCTGGTGGGCCTGCAAACAAGAGGTGAGGAATGTTCATGCTATTGGTTAACGAAGAAACGCGTTTGATAATCTCGTCTTGGCCGACAATCTCATTGAATTTTGTTGGCCGATAACGCTCTGTCCAAACATCACTCTTTTCCATAGCAAATTCTCGGGCCGGTGCTTTATAAAGATTGTTGCATGGATTTATATGATTCTTTATCGCAGGAGTTAATTTTATAAACGTTCATGTTTCATTCATCACATATTCATGCCTCAATCGTATAACGGCTAGTACACATCCCTGTCATGGGTAAGGAAACTAGGTTTC
>Ga0209515_10001559_pt1 | contig 37829 bp, 21 predicted proteins | sample Subgroupgradi54m_FD_187454 | JGI IMG/M metagenome (GOLD analysis project Ga0209515, IMG submission 187454) | Subsurface groundwater microbial communities from S. Glens Falls, New York, USA - GMW60B uncontaminated upgradient, 5.4 m (SPAdes)... ... | reverse complement strand
CGGGGGAAGAGTGCAGGCCTACGAACAAAGCTTAGATGCCCAGCTCCATGCCATCACTCACAGTCAATCCAGTGAAACCTCTCCCTCAAGATGGCCGCTTGGCCCCGCACTCGCAGGAGCTACACCGGGGGCTGGGAATATTCATATGATGACAGGAAATGAAGGCCCCCTTGGAGCAAGATCGCCTCATGTGATGGCGATGGCCGCCTCAGATCCAACAGCGAGTGGTGCTAGCGAGAGGCCGCCTGCCTTGCGCGTTTTCGAAGCCGCGGCCCCGCGTTTAGGGCTTCATCCTGAAAGAATTTTCGTTACAGGCCCTTTAAAAGACGCAGCCCGCTTGCTTCATGAAAAAGGCGAAGCGGCTTTAAGGGAAAGCCAAGGAGATAAATATAAAGAGGCGGCAAGCGATGCAGAAGAAGCCCTTCGTTTGCTGGGCTTTATTAATCGTCCTCCTGCAGAGGCTGGCATTACCCGCGAAGCTCGCGATCAAATGAGAAGAGAGCTTTTAACTCATCTCGAAGACAACATACTGCAAGGACATGCCATTGAAGAATTCACGGCCCGCACGCAAGAATTGGGCGATTATTACAATGCCCGTATTGCAGCAGGCCTCGATCATTATGAACGTGGGGAATTTCATCGCCCTCGTTCGGCTTGGGCGAGCGCTGGGCGACGAGTGCGTTTTCTTACGGCGGGCCAAGGCGCCGATACCATTAGCGACCTCCGCCATCTTTATAATGCTTATCCAGAGGCCAGGCGTTTTATTGAACGCGAAGCCCCTCAACTTTTAGAGCTTTCGACCACTCATCCCGATGCGCAAGCAGGGCATGAAATTGATCTGATCCGCTGGATTAAGAATCCAGAAAGCGCCCCCAGCCAGATAGAAGCCAACGCCATCGATCGAAGCCCAGGCATTATTGCACTCGCCACTCTTGCTCATTTGGAAGTGGTGCGCTTAAGAGGTTTTGATCCTTCTGAATTAGCACGTGAAGAAGCAGCAAAAGCTGAAACAGATCGGGTGCAAATGAAGGGCGCAACTGGTTTTAGCCAAGGCATTATCACGGCGCTTGCCATTGCTAATGGCCTTACCCCCGCCCAAGCTATTCGAGAGCTCTTCTACATGGGGCTTGCTTATCGCGAATCAGACCCAGGCTATAACACCCGAAAACCGATGGTTTCTCTTTGGAATGTGAATGTCGAAGAATTAAGAGGCTGGGCGAAAGAAATTTCGGGGCCTACGGCTCAGGGAGGTTTGGGCCCTGAGCATCACCTTTCTATTAATCGCAATACCGATTGGACCTTCACCGTCACAGGCAGCACCGAGGCCTTGGCAAGGTTGCAAGCTAAAGTCACCACAGAAAATCAAAAAGAGCACCGCAAAGGAGTGAGAGAAATTAAATTCATTCCCGTAGATACCGAAGGGCGTTTTCATCATCCGATTGGGATGAAACGTGGACAAGAACTTCTCGATCAATATCATCGAGAAGATGCAGAACTTTCTCAATTTTATGCCCCAGCCGGTGCCGAAGCGCCAAGAAAAATGAATCTCAGCATGCCCGTTTATTCTACCTTTGATGGCGCCGATTTGAGGGAAGAAGCCAATCCTCTGGCTCGAACGGTTACCGATCGAAGCACTCGTGAATTTGATTTTGTGGCTTCCACTGCGGCTTATGCCGAAGATACCGATCTTGTGATCGATCTCGGCCCTAGCGCAATGATTGGGGGCATGGCTCGTAAGAATTTAGCGGGAACTTCTGCCCGAGTGATTTCTTTTAAAGAAGATACCGGTTGGCGTGATCTTTTCACCACAGATCCGCGAGCGGTGAAACCTGGAAAAGTGTGGGAACAACCTTCCGTAGTGCGTTTGCCAGATGGCACTTTATTTGTGGATAATCGCTACCTGCGTGCTCTTCGCGGAGAAGCGGGCTCCTTCATTCAAGTGGGAGCCATGACTCCCATGACTGGCCCCACCGATACGGTGGTGAGAATTGCCAACCAAGAAGGAATAGTCGTAGGGCTCTCGAGTGGTTCTTGGGGAGAGTTATGGCCTCAAGCGGTGCGAGAAGTGGCCGAAGGAACCCATGGGGAGGTGCAAGTCAATGGAAACCTCATGGCCATTTGGAAAGGCAACCTCAAACAAAGAGCAGAACTTTTAAAATCGCGCCGTGAAAGCGGTGGAAATTTAGGGGTAGAATACACCGCAGGCCTTCCGGAAGATTTACCTGCTTTTGTGAGAGAAGCGCATAAAGAAGGATTAAGATTTCCCCAACTTAAAATTGGGCCTTATGGTCAAGCTCACCAAATAGCCGAAATGCTCGAAGCAAGTGGTAAAGGAAGTGCCGAAGGAGGAGAGCCTGCCATGATTGGAGAAGATAGGGGCATGCTCGTGGCATTAGAAGGAGGAGGCGCCGGAGGGCATCATGCGCCCGATAGCCTTGAAGTGGAATGGGCCCAAGGGCACGATGAGCTTCGAGAGCAGGGCGCCATTATGGGCGCCGGAGATGGCATTGTCACGGCCAAAGATGTGGCAAGAATGGCGGTGCAAGGCCCCTTGCCAGGCAAGCCCCGTGTTGCGGAGTTTGTGATCGTAGGTTCAGGTGCCCAGCAATTTGATGTGATGCATACCACTGAAGCGGTGCGTGAAGCCAATGTGAGAGCAAGCGCTAAAGATATAGGCGATCTCGCCAGCCAAGCCGGCGGCCCCCAGCATATGATTATGAATCAATACTACTATCGCAGCAAACGCTTGCAGGCCATGGTAGATAAGGCAGCCCTCAAAGATGTTGAGGGTAAAGTCATGGGCTACCGTGAATTTACGCCTGAAGAAAAAGAAACCATTATCGATGATCTTAATACTTCTGAAACCAAAGCCTATTTCATGGTGCGCGAGGGTCAGGCCGTGGATCTGCATGAGATGACTTACGCCGAAGTATTACGTCGTTGGGTGGAGCTTTCCACTTATCAAGGAAAAATGCGCCCTCCCTATCCTGAATATTACAACCACACTTTCGTGGCGATGATGAGAGTCATGGAACGCACTCTTCCAGGTTTAAAAGCCCATCGCGTTTCCGAAGGGGCTAATTTTATGAAAGCAGGGGCGGCCGAAGCACAAACCGCGCGCTTTCTTGAGAGTTTGGGAGAGAGGGCCAATCAACCCATTGGCCATGAACTAGCTGAAGTGATGAAAAATGTTTGGCATTCCGTCGGCGAATTCAAATGGACGGGAGACAAAGTGGAGATGATAGGAGATCACTTCCCTCAACGTTTTCTCTATCGCCTCTATGAAGTGAAAATTGATGAGAAAACAGGCGATCGAAAAATCGAAATGACGGTAGTAGGTGATTACAAAAGTGGTCAAACCCAATATGCGATTTACGAGCAAGGTTATAGCGCCGATAATCTCCTTATTCAAACAGGCACCACGGCTGCCGATAAAATTACTGAAGCCAATATTCCTTTGAGTCGCTTTCATGAAGAAGCCGTGCGTGAAACGGTGGCTTTGATTCAGGAAAAAAACCCTCAAGCTCGAATTCCCGAGGTTTCAGAACCCGGCGCAGCCCCTTTCGAATTACGGGATCTCAGCCGGGTAAGAGGGGTAGAGAGTGTGGGCGAAAATGTGGAGGGAGAAAGAACCACTCGCACTTATAGTGTTTCTAGCCTCGAAAGATTGCGTGACCAAGAAGTGGAACTAGATCGAAACGAATTTGCCCGGGCTTTGCTGGGCCAAGGCACGGGAGTGCTTCGCACGGTTCTCGATGTGAAATATCGTTATGATGAAGCGGGGAATCGCATTGTCAATCACAATGGCGCCCTCAGCGATCTGCTCCGAGTATTCAGGGCCGAACCTGGCCAAGTAGTGCAAGTGGTGACGCGTCCTTCCGAAATGGCAGGAGGAGATCCTGTTTTAGAAGCCATCCGTGTTTATCAGGGGCAAGTTTCTGAAAAAACTTTAGCCGTCGAATACCGTGCAACTTCCACAAGTGAGGCTGAGCTCACCATTCACGAGCATGTCTTTGATGGCCGCGATATTGCCTTTAAGTGGTCCTACCAGGTGGGTCGACATCATGGTTACATGACCCGTGTGGAAGAAAGGGCGCTCGAACCCTACAGAAGTTACGCCGAGCTTTTCCAATCGCCTCAGGCAGTGGATGGCGTCTATTCTTCGGACTATACCGTCACTCGCCATGATTTAGATGCCTTTCGCAATGCGGTGGGCGATGACGCTCAAAGTTACAAAGTGGCGAATGCCGAAGGCAAACGCATGGCCCCTCTTTCTATGCTGGCACGAATGGGCGCAGGCGCTTGGACCGCCTCTGCTTTTGCTCCCATTGCAGGGGGCAATCCCGTGAACCTTCGCCATACGCGAGATAAGGTAGAATACCTTGGAAACCGTGAAAGATGGGTCCGCGAGGGAGATACGGTTCATACCGAGGTGCGGGTGATCGAAGAAAACACGAATGAAACGGGTCGCCTTCGAACGGTGGTGGGTCTTACTTTTCTGAACGGGGAATTAGTGGCTCGCTCTACTAGCGAATTTGCTACCCTCGGCCAATTTGAAGATGTGCAAGGTTTTGCTGAGCGCAAACGCAGCTTAAAAATAAAACTCGATCATGCCCTCATTCGCGCCCTTCAAGAGCAACATGCACGCGTCAAAGGCGTGGAGCTTAATTTAGACGCCAACCCGCAAGCCGATCAAGAGCTTCGCTTTGAAATGACAGAACATGAAGAAACCGATGCAGAGGGAAACATTACTTCTCGCCTCCGTGGAAAGATTTATCGAGGGGAAGAAGCAGTAGGCACGGTGAACCATGATTCCGTTCGCGAGCCAGGTAAGCCCCATCCTTTACTTGAGGGCAATCTCTTAAAGAAGCGAAGCCTTCCTCATCCTGAAATGATGGCCTTTTCTCCGGATCGTGAACCCATTGCCACTCGTAAAAAAACAGGGCAGCTCGTGCCAGGAGTGTATGGAAAGGCTTCAGGTGATATCAATCCGCTTCATACCAACAAAATTTTAGCCCGTAAAATGGGGATGGAAGACATTATTGGCCAAGGCATGTGGAGCAAATCTTCTGCCATGGCTACTTTAACGGCTTCTCCTATTGTAGATGGGCATCCCGAACGCATCCATGAAGTGGATGCAAGAATGCTCTTCCCGGTTCCCCCGGGGGCAGAGCTCACCGACCGTGTAGAAGAAGTAGGAGCTGTCGAGGGCCGTATCGTGGTGAAAGTAACTACCACGATGCCAAACCCCGATGAGGCCGCCCGCGCGGAGCAAGCTACCGTTACCGTATTGGAGCTTAGCGCTAAGCTAGATCAGGCCGTGACCGCTTATGCCCGTCCGGGTCAAGGAGATCAAAAGCCCGGAATGTTTACGGAAATTTTGGCAGATCCGGTTGGAAAGCGCGTTTTAGAAGAGTTCGATCGGCATGCACGCAGAACTTATGGTTTCTCTTTGATTGAGTTGGTGCAAACCGAAGATTTGAAAGAGCTGTCTTTCCATCCTGTGGCCGCTCGCGCACGCCAAGCGACGGTAAAGCATCCGAAGCATGTGCTCCATCGAACAGAAATGACTCAGGTGGCCTTGTATGCGTATTATGAAGCACGCGATGAAATGCTAAGAACGAGAGGGCTTCGTCAGCGCGATGGAATCGAAATCGGAAACAGCTTGGGCGAATACGATATTCCGGTGGCCGCCAGAAAAATTTCTCGTCTGCATGGTTTTGATCTTGTTTATTTTAGAGGTCGCACCATGCAGAAATTTGTAGACCCCCTTCGTGATGCGCAAGGAAACTCGCCCTTCCGCATGGATCCAGTCTCTGTGATTGCACGGGCCGATGCAGAACGCATTGTAGAAGAAGTGCGTCGTGGTACGGGTAGGTTTGTTCAAGTGGCAAACCATAACAAGCCTTCTCAAATTACCATTACGGGTGAAATTTCTGCGGTGGAAGAAGCCGGCCGTCGCATGGATGCTTTTCTGATTGCTTCCAAGAAAATTAAGGCGGGAAGCTCGGCGGTGGGTAAACTAGATATTGATACTCCTTTCCATTCACAAGTTCTTGCCTTTGGAATTCCTGAGTTTTGGAACTTAATGGATAAAATTCCCATGCAAGAAGGTGAATCTTTAGATGGCCGTTATGTCCCTTGTATTCATGGGGAAGTTTTTCGCGTTGCTCCTGAGTATGCCGAAACATTAATTCAGTTTATTGATCGATATGAAGCGGGTACGCGCAGTGATTCCTTTCAAGCCACTGCTCAAATGATGAAGGAGCGGGGTTTTGATACCGATCGACTCATGGCAGAATTAAATACCTTGATGGTCACTCACCGAGCCGAGTTGCATCGCTATGCCGAAGATTTAAGAAGTGGCAGTGCAAATCGCACGGAAGCCGAAAACTATTTCTTAAAAATTGGGCTCGTTTATCAATTTGCTTCTACGGTGGAATGGGTAAAAGTACAAAATACTGTTTTTGATCCAGCGGGCCCCCTCGGAGCCGAGCGTTTAATTGAAGAAGGGCCTAGTTCAACCCTTAAAGATATGGCAGTATCTACCAGTGGAAAAGAGCAAGGCCATCGTGTGGCCTACGCGAACAATGGCCGTGGCCCCGATTTTGTCAGCGTGGGTGTAAAAAATGACTGGGATAAGCTTACCCGCGCGGCGCAAGCCAAAGCCGCCGAAAAACCCGCAGAAGCTAAACCTGCAGCAGCAGTAGCTGCCACTGCACCGGTTCAAGCGCAAGCTGCGGCCGCAAGGCCCAGCGGGGCAGTGGGATCGGCTGAGCCCGTCGCTGATCGCCCCGTAGGTGTAGATTTAGTGGTTAAAACCTTAGTGGCGCTCGCTCGCAAAATTACTAAAAAAGAAATCGATGATGATTCTACCTTATCTCAAAATTGCGGAGGTTCGCAAAACGCCATTCCTGTGATGAACGATTATTTGCAAGTTGAATTTCCAGGCGTTACGCTTCCTGAAAATCCTCATAAAACTCTAAAATTTTCAGAACTCGCTTCTGCCATTGCAGGCCAAGTATCCGTACACGGAGTGGGGCCTTCGACGAGAGCGCAATTCAACAAACGCGTGGCCGCCCATTTAACGGGCCTTAATAGTGTGGAAGAGGCCGTAGCCTACCTTCAAAGCGAATGGGATCAATTAGGAGAAGGGCGCCGCCTTGAAGTGGTGCTTAAAATGCTTCTCGATTCTCGCCCTGAGGTGGGAGAAGCCACGCTTACTTTAAGTGGCCCCACGGATGGACGCGGCTGGGTCGATAAAGTGGTAAGCCATTACGCTCAAACAGAAGGTTTAAGTTTAAGTAAAGCTTCTGAGCGCAAGGGCTCTAATGCAGGGGGAGATGGCGTGAATGTAGATCCGGCGGAACTCCGACGCATGCAATGGACAGAATTCGCGAGCGTTGCCTTAAGGCAAATTATGCCGGGCGTCGATGTAGAGGCTGTGAAGGCCGCCTTTGAACAACGCCAAGAGCTGCAAGGGCAGGTAGATAATCTTCAAGCGCGCGAAGCGAGTAATGCTCGCTTGCGAGAACTTTTGGGCGATCATTTCGCCAATTCTCTTGAAGGAGTTTTTGATGTCGATCGGGTGCGCCTCGTTACGGCTAACTTTGTGGATGCGGAAATAACGAGTTGGATTTTCGATATCAAAGGAGATTTGGATCATGGGCGTTTAGCGGATGCTTCTTCTTTAAGCCCCGATCAAGAGGCGAAGATGAACCGCATGGCCAACCGGGCGACCCCGCGTACTTTGGCGATGTTGCGCTATCACCGAGGGCGTGTTCGCGAAGAAGTGCAAAGTATCGCAGAGGATTTTCCCAGCCTTCGCGCGACCATTGCCATGAAACGCCTTCAAGAAGGGACAGATATTTCCGGCGAAGAAGCCATGCTCGAACAAGTGCGAGCTTACGGAAAGAGAAGTCGAGCTCAATGGGAAGCCTGGGATGAAATATTAGAGCAGCTCGAAGGCTTGGTGGAAAAACAATTGCCCGATCCGAATTTACCCGGTGAAAGGCTCATGAATCCTCATGGCCCAGCCCACCCCCCCGTTTTTAGGCCCGATGATGTCTTGGCGGCAGGCTATACCCGGCCTCACTTTGAGATGGGCCCCGATGGCAAGAGAAAATACGCGGAGCAGCGAAGAGTAGGCTTTAAAACGAGAGATCTTATTGTGGAATTTAGAGCCGGTGGGGTGCTGAAAAGAAATGGCGAAGCCCTTCAAGTGAAAGGGGCCGTATTAAAAGGGAGGGAGGACAAAGCAGATGTTTCTACTGCGAGCGTTCCTCAAAGAATTCAATTTCTCAGCGGGAAACATCGCGATCTTATTTTGAAAGCCGCGGATGACATCCATTTGCATGGTTTGACTTTCCAAGAAAAGCTCGAAGATGGTTCTTACAATCCCCATGTGGCAGTATTAACAGGGGCTTCTCCGACCTCGCTCAATATTGAAAATTTTAAGGCCTTAGCTGCCGGAGGGGCCCATATTATAGTGAGCACCTCGCGAGATCATTTTAATGGAACCGTGAAAGGGACCGAGTGGGGCGATATCCCTCTCATGGAATATTACGAGCGTGTCTTCCATGAATACCGCGGCCGTGGTGCGAAACTAGAATTGATCAATTTGAACTTGGGCGCCGAGTCAGACGTTCTCGGTTTCAAAGAAATGATGTGGAGCCGCCATCTCTTTCCCCGTTACTTGCTCAATTTCGGGGCTTGGCCTCTCGATAAAGATCTTCACTTAGGCACTCAAAAGGTGGGGAGGCGTGGCGATGGCTTGGCAACCATCAATGTAGGAGCCTTAGGCACCGAACAGCTTGAATTGGCCTTGCTTCAAAACATGGAACGGGCCGAAGAAGAAGGTTATCGCCTAGGCTTTCGGCTGGCGGTGAGCCGTGCGCCTTCGCCTAACTTAGGAGGTTTACCCGGAGGGCAATATGATGCGGTTCAAGGAACCAAAGTAGTCGAAGCCAATCGCTGGTGGAGCGAGCCGGTTCGTCGCAAGCATATGGTGTGGCTCGCCGATGAGCATGGTTATGGCCGGGGCACCAATCACATGAAGCAAAACAACGATGCCGCGGCATTACTCAAAGCACGCACGGGTATTCGAACCCATGCCCCCGCCGAAGAGGCCTTCTGGACCCTCGCAGGCTTTCACCCGGATGTGTTAAAACAAGGAGCGCACGAACCCATTGAGTGGTCGCGTGAAGCGGGCTTCCGCCAACTTCCTCCGGGAGAGCTTTCCGATGTCATGACCGGCATTTTCACCGAGCAGGGAGGGGAAGAAGAATATCGAAAGGCCCTCCATGAAGCGGGCCTTGCCGATGCAAAGGCAGAGGGCCGCGAAGAGAAAGCAGATCCGGTAGATACGCAAGTTCGCTTCCGCCCAGTAGAAAGCCCTGCCGTGCATGTTCGTGCGAGCGATAGCCCCATGAATGTGCCACTGAGTCAAAGTATTGTTGTGGTTACGGCTGACCGCTTTGTTTCGGGGGGAGATCGAGAAACCACTCGAGAACTCTTTGCCCAAGCAGGATCCGTAAAGCGCTTGAGTGATGAATCTTTGATGCGCCTGGGGGCCATTATGGGGCGCATAGAATGGAGCCAGCAACAAGGGCGCTATGTAGATGTTGCGACGAAGAAGGGCGAGCCCATCAACCCTCGAGGAGTGCGCGAACGCTACGGCGATTGGATGGATCAACACGTGGGAGTTCGTCAGATTGAACCCGAAACCCATGGTTTTGATCCCCATCACGATCGTTGGCTCATGAAGATTATCTTAGCGGAAGATCGTGTGATTGAAAATCTTGATGCCACTCAACTTCGTCAACTTCGAAAAGAAGGGGATGAAGTCTTTGGGATGGGAGGAGGCAAATTCCGCCTCGTGAAAAAAGCAGGGGCTGTAGAGTATTTCATGGCCGAAGCCCCCCTCGATCGCCAAGTGGCAGGTCAGATTGTGGGCGGTTGGGATCCTCTGAAAGACGGTTTTTCGAAGGCTTGGCTGGCCGAAAATTCTCGGGGTGCCATTTTACTTATCCGTTCCATCGCCGGCGCCTTGGCTTCTTTGGGTTTAACCACTGAAGATCTCGAACGCGACCCTTTACTCTCTCACCGTTTAGGCCTCATTGTAGGAACGGGCTTGGGCGATCAAGAATACGCAGCCGAACTGCATACCTTGGCTATTTTCAATGATCCTTCTCGAGATGGCGCAGGCAAACCCATTGTGGAAGGGCTCACCAATATGCCCGAGGGTAAAGCGGCCATGAATTACTTGCGTAATTACATGGGCCCCAAAGTGACTAACGTGGCAGCTTGCGGAACTACGGCTCAATCGTTAGCGATTGGTATCATGCAATTAATTACGGGAGAAGCCGATGTGTTGATTGTGGGCGGCACCGAAGCCCCCATTGGCCCGGGCTCCACGAAGCGCTTCGCGGAAATCAACGCCACTCAAACGATTGATCACTTGAAGAAACTGGGCGTGCCCGAATGGCAGGCCGCCGATTTGGTGTTTGGCTTACTCGCGAATGGTTTCGTGCCCGGCGAAGGCTCAGGAGTATCTATTCTCACACGCGGTGATATTGCCTATGATCGAGGTTGGAATGTAGAAGGGGTGCTTGTGGGTGTTTCTAATACCTCCGGCGGGCAATCGATTGCGGCTGCTAGCCCCGATCGAGGCCCCGTTACCCGTTTACCTTATTTGGTAGATGCTTATGGGCGGCCTTTCGGGCTCGACGCTAATCAACTGGGTTTTCATGAAACCCATGGAACAGGCACCGTGATGGGAGATGCCAACGATGCCACCATTGCCCATCAAACCGGAACTTATAGAGGCCGTACGCCGGGAAATCTTTATATGCCGCAGGTTCCTAAACGCCGTGCGGGTCACACTATGGGTGAAGCGGCCATGGATGCCCTCATTGAAGGCTTAGATTCTTTTTCCACCGGCTATTTTGCCCCGCGAGATGGATTGCAAACCTTAAATGCTGTAGTAGATCGGCAGCTCCACTATCTTATGTTGGGTCGTTTTGGAATTCATGTGGATCCGGCAAGCTTAGATGCCTTTTCTCTTTCTGCTTATGGCTTTGGTAAGGCAAACTTCCAGGCAGTGGTGCTCAATGGAAGGCGCTACTGGCATCGAATGGTGTTAGGAAATCACGGCCGACAAGGTTGGGTGGATTATCAAAGAAGAAATGAAGGCGTCAGGGGCCGCATCGAAGATCTCCAAGGCTCTATTCGCACAGGCCGCCGCCGATTGGTGGAAATGAACACCGCCGTCACCAAAGGAGAAGCCACCCGCGATCAGTTGTTTGATGAAAATCAAAGTCGTATTGCCGAATGGCTTGCTCGAGCAGGAAATTATCAGCGAGTGATGGGGGGGGGAAGGCCAAGGTAAGCCTTTCTTGGGAGGAGGAATGGTGGTATTGGAGCTTTATGATTCTCGGCATCGGCATCGACCTTGTTTGCATTTCAAAATATCAGAAAGATCTTTTGGAAGACGACCCTACCCAATATCTCAGCAGTCATTTTAGCTTAGATGAAATTGAGATCGTAGAAGCTCGCCATCATAAAAACAAAGCAGAGTTGTATGCTTCTCGCTGGGCTGCGAAAGAAGCCTTTATCAAGGCCATCAACGGCGCTGACTTACATCAAGAAAAACTCTGGATGGGCTGGGTGGATTTTAAAGAAATCGAAGTACTTTCAGATGCGCATGAAAGACCCTACTTGAATTTAAAAGGAAAAGTGAAAGAAGCCGCCGATGCGAGAAATGTAAAAAGAATGCATCTTTCTTTTTCGCACGAAGCCGATTACGCCACGGCGATAGTCATTCTCGAAACCTAAACATTAAAGCGAAAGAAAATTATATCCCCATCTTTTACGATGTATTCCTTACCCTCCAGGCGCATGAGGCCCTTTTCCTTCACAGCAGCTTCCGAGCCATACTTCATTAAATCATCATAATGATAGATTTCAGCTTTGATGAAGCCCTTTTCAAAATCGGTGTGGATCACGCCCGCGGCTTGGGGTGCCTTGGTGTTTTGTGAAATCGTCCAGGCCCGTACTTCCTTGGGGCCTGCAGTGAAATAAGAAATTAAATGAAGTAAACGATAGCCCGCATGGGCCATGCGGTCGAGGCCCGATTCTTCGACGCCTAAGTCTTTTAAGAATTCGACCTGTTCTTCTTCCGATAAATTTGAAATTTCCATTTCAATCGCGCCCGATAAAATGACGCACTCACTTGCTTCTTTTGACGCAAATTCTTGAACCTGTTTGGCATGCTCGCCGGGGTTTTTGATTTCATCTTCACTTACATTGGCGACATACAAAACAGGCTTGAGGGTAATCAGAAAGAGTTCGTGGATCACTTCTTTTTCTTCTTTGCTTAGATTTAAAAATCGAGCGCCCTTGCCTTCATTGAGAGCCGCTCTTATCTTTTCAAGAACTCCCGCTTCAGAGAGGGCTTTTTTATCTCCTGATTTTGCAAGGCGTGCATTTTTTTCGAGACGTTTTTCCACCGTGGCCAAATCTGCCAAGGCCAGTTCGGTATTAATCACTTCGATATCTCGAATGGGATCCACCGAACCTTCCACATGCACCACGTCCGAATTTCCGAAGCAGCGTACGATGTGCGCAATGGCTTCGACACTTTTGATGTGTCCTAAAAATTGATTGCCTAATCCTTCCCCTTTGGAGGCGCCTTTCACGAGACCCGCGATGTCGACGAATTCTACATTCGTCGGAAGAATTTTTTCGGGTTTGAAAATTTTGGCGATTTCGTCGAGGCGTTTATCTCTTAAGGGAACCACCCCTACGTTGGGGTCGATGGTACAGAAAGGATAATTCGCCGCTTCAGCGCCAGCCTTGGTAAGCGCGTTAAAAATGGTAGATTTACCCACGTTGGGAAGGCCCACAATGCCGCAATTGAAACCCATAAGTTTAAGTCTTCTATATTTTTATCTTTGAAAAGGTCAAGCCCGGATCATTTTAGCGATCCCCAATTCGGATAAGGCTGGCGTAGGGGCTACTCGAGCTGGAAGCGCTGAGGCTCAAAGAATTCCCGGCAGATTGAATTTGGGCGCCGGTGACCATCGTGTAATTAGAGCTCGTCGCCAATACAGAACCGCTCACGGGCAAAGAGCTCGCCGTTTTCACGGTAGGGCCATCTAAAACCGTTCCCCGATTATCGTCTTGCGAAGCTCTTAAGTTAATTCCCGAGAAATTATAGCGGCTATTCGTACTGAGGCCGGTATTAGAAAGATAGAGCGTAGTTAAGAAATCGGAAAGAAGAGTATTAATGTTTTCTCCGGTGGCAGCGGCGACCGCATCTAAGCCTGTTTGGCTACGATTAAGCATACTACTCAGAAAGGCAGTTCCGTTGGCAAGGCCAGAAAATCTACCATTGTTGGCTTGCTCATAGATATAGCGGTAGAAAAGGTAAGATCCTCCTCGCTGAGAAAGGCTGGTTCCCCCCGTGAAAGAGGCGAGGTTGGTTCCAAAATAAAGATTCACGCGGGAGGGGTTTTCATTGTTGTTTCCAAATACATGTTCGGCCAAGTGGCTAAGCCCTTCATTGTGGGCTCCCGGTTCCGAGCTGGTAGAATTTTGAAACACCCTCATGTTGTAATTGATGGCGTGTTGAAGCTCATGGGGCATGCAGTTGGGCCCGGTATTGCTCATATAAAACGAAGTAGAGATAGTGCCATCGGGCACATGGCAAAAAAGATATTCCCCTCCGTTGGAAGAAGCGTAAGAGTTAGGATATAAATCACCAGCGAAGAAATAACCTGTCACAATGCCGCCAGAACCCCCTAAGCTATTGAGCACCGGGCTAAACACCACAATCACTTTTCCGTTTCCGTCGATGTCTGAAACCGATCCATAGGTTGAATATTCGGTGTTGGCTTGGGCTTCAAAATTGGTCATGAGGGTGCTGAGATTGGAATCGCTTAAAGAAGAAGAGCTGCTATCTCGGCAGGCAATGAAATGCGAAGTGACCACTCGCACTTGACAAGTGATGGTAGAATAGCTGCTGGTGCTAGATAAGCTATTGAGAACCTTCACGCTGAGGCTGTCTCCCGCGCTTACAGATTCTCTCAATGAGCCACCCCCACCGCTCATTGAGAGTCTTAAGCTTTGGCTAGGAATAGGCAAGTTCGCCTCTTCTGCTCTTAAAAATTCATGGAAGGTTTCGGTTGCCTCCATCGGGTCACTTGAAGGTTCTTCATCAATTTTGCTAATTCGGCTGGCCATCAAGGAAGATTGAAGCGACTCTCCTAAAAGAGATTCTGAACCTGTAATACCGGTAGAATAAGTGCCAGAACTGGTGGTGTGAGCCTGAAAAGATACAATAAATTGCTCCCGCCCCGTGAGATTCGAGAAAGTAATTTTAGCCGAACCCGCCGAACCGAAAGGAATATCGGCGACCGAACCTACGGTCATGTCTCCCAAACTCGTGGTAATGGATTGGGCTGAAACACTGGAGCTGCCACTTCCGCTGCCTCCACAACCCATTATTCCAGAATAAGTTCCTAACAAAAGGAGGATGCTTAAAAGTCCTATCTTTATTTGCGCTACTTTTTGATCATCCTTTTGCTTCATGCAGCCCCCCAAATTTTTATGAAAAAGCCCGATGGTTTTTTAAAATTGCAAGGGCTGTGCCTCGGAATTTTCTTGGGAGGGAAATTAAATAATTACTTTTAATTTCAATTAGTTAACTATTAAATTTGGAAAATAAAAAAATGGTTTTTACTTCGAGTAAGGGTGTTTTTTGACAGGGCTGTAGGAAGAAAAAGGAAGTGAAAAAGTGTTAAAGGGTGAGCAAAATTAAAAGAGTTTGAGAAAAAAATGAAGCCTAAGAAAAATAAAAATTTTGAGGCAGGCTTTAGCAATTTTTTTCAAAGCTCAACCTCTCCGACAAAATGGATGAACGGAAAAAAGGCGTCAGCATTTTGCCGATCTGAGTGAAAAAACACTCATAAAAAAAGGGCCCGTTTTTAAGGCGGGCCCTTGGAAATTGTTCTATTGAGTACTATTGATTTGCAGGAGCTGCGGCCTGGCCCGTAGGGGCAGGCACTGGCAGAGCGGGAGAAGCGGCCCCAGGCGCTGGAGCGGATTCTTTATTTTTATCTGCCATCTTTTGAGAAAGCTGTTTGAGCACTTCTTCATTGAGCTTTAAAGAAATATGGATGGTTTTATCTTGATTACTAATTTGGGCGCCTTGAATGACTTGTCCTAGAGAAGGCTGTTGTGCGGCGAGGGTCGCGCCAAAAATGGTTTTATAAGAATTTACCAAATTGACAATATTTTGGGCTTGGCTTGCCTCTTGGGTATTGCCTGCCCAATCGATACTGATATCTTTGTTATTATAATCTATTCCTAAGCTAAAGGTCTTCAGACCTTGAAGAGCGGCCATAGGATCGCCTGCTTGGGCAGGGGTTTGGCCTGCAGGAGGGGGGGGAAGAATCGCGGCTCCCCAAAGAAGTTTATTCGAATCTCGTTTGTTGAAAAGATCGACCAGTTCCTTATTCGATTTTACGGAATCGCCTTTGTTGTTTAAAAGAGCAAGAGATTCTCGCAAGGTGGCGATTTGGCCCCAAGCCGCTTGATGGGGAGATAAAAAAACCATTCCAATGTTGGGATCTTTCGCGGAAAGGTGAACCGTTTTTCCATCAATATTTTCTTTTTTCACCTCTCCACTTCCTTGCTTTTTGGCGGCTTCTTCAATGAGGCCCACAATTTTTGGCTCATCAAAATTACCACTGACGATGGCAAGCCCGGAAGGGGCCTGGGAAGGGCCTCTCATGGCGACGGCAATCACCGCTTCGTTTACATCTTTTGAAATTTCCTTGGCTTCGGAAGGCATATCTTTAGAGGCATCTTGAAAAAAAGGAGTTCCAATGAGTTTTTTCCAATTAATAGAAAGCAGTAAATTATTGTTTGCGGGGATAAGGGTGAGAGGATCGATTTGTCCGGCCGGGCTTCCCCCTTTATTACATCCTTTACCACAGGCGCTGAGGGCGGCGATGAGAAAGAAGACCGACATAAACTTGAGAATAAGGCTAGATCTTTTCATTTTTTCTCCTTTGATACTATCCGTTCGCCCCGAGCCCATCGAAGGGGAAACGTGAATAAAACTTGTTCAGGGTTCGATGAGGCTCCCCACGAACGGTTAAATTTTTGAAGGCTAGATTGTTCCATCTTCAAAGTAAGAGTGCAAGAATTGATTCATGGGTTTTAAGGCTTGGCGCACTTTTATCATAAAGGGAAAAATCTGCCCGGCAAGCTGGGGCTTTAACACAAGCTGTTTGAAAGCTGCAATCGCTTTTGCATTGCCCGATTCATCCACCATATTTTTTACAGGGGGAATCTCATATTCTGCAGGGTCAAGCACCCAGCGCACTTCTAAAAAAGGGATTTTTCGCCCTTGAGCTTCTAACGCTACGGGATAAGCTTCCATTTCTAATCCGAGGCAATCATGTTTTTTGCCAAGATTCATTTTTTCTTCTGCTTTTTCAATCACTCGATTCACCGTAAGAATTTTTCCATGAAAAAGAGGAAAAGAAGCTTTCTTTAAAAGGATTTCAGCTCTCAACCTTAATTGAGAATTGGTTTCAAGAATCTGAAGGGATGAATCTTCCATGCAAAGATGAGTAGCAAGAAAAGAATGCCCTGAATGATGCCCGGCTTGGGTGGCTGCGCAAACTCCTAGAAGCCAAGCAGCTCCGATGGGATAATGATCAAAGACATATTTTGCTGCTTTTGTGGCAAGTTCTATTCCAATTCCCATTTGGATCAACAAAACTTTTTGGCCCCTTCTCTTACTTTGGGCTTCATAAATATGGCTTTTTCCGAAGCTTGTCTTAGAAGAAATTTTGAGATGAGAAAAAATCCCTTGGGCTTCGTGGCGGGTGGGGATAAAAAAAGCAGTGTAGAGGGAGCCTGCCATAGAGGGGGCTCTAACCTTCTTTAAATTTAAGTCAAGCTTTACAGGTACTTAATTTTCTTTGAAAAGAGTTTTTCGATTGATAGAGAAAAGCCATGAAAACCCAAAAATCAGCACGTTTTTTTAAAAGCGCCCAAAAACTCTTTCCAGGAGGGGTGAATAGCCCCGTTCGTGCCTTTCAATCGGTGGGAGGGCTTCCGCCTTTTATGGTGAAGGCCAAAGGGGCCTATTTACAAGATGTGGATGGAAATATTTATATCGACTATGTAGCTTCTTGGGGCCCCCTGATTGCCGGGCATGCTTCTAGAAAAGTGGTGAAGGCCATTCAGAAGGCAGCGAGTTTGGGAACGAGTTTTGGAACTCCCAACCCCCATGAAATTGAGCTCGCCAAGCGGATTCAAAAATATTTTCCCAGCCTTCAAAAACTTCGATTCGTTAATTCCGGAACAGAAGCGGTCATGGGGGCTCTGCGTTTAGCACGGGCTTTCACCAAGCGAGATAAAATCGTCAAATTAGAAGGTTGTTATCATGGGCATGCCGATTCTTTATTGGTGAAGGCAGGAAGTGGCGCGCTCACCTTTGGTGTGCCTACAAGTGCGGGCGTTCCCGCTGATTTTGCCAAACATACTTTGACGGCTCCTTACAATAATTTTGACGCAGTCAAAGATATTTTTGACGCAAACCCAGATACCATCGCCTGCGTCATTTTAGAACCTGTCATGGGAAATAGCGGCTTGATTTTGCCGGGAAACGGTTTTTTAAAAGCCCTTCGAGAGCTCACTCGGCAATACGGGGCTCTTTTGATTTTTGATGAAGTCATGAGCGGATTTCGAGTAGCCATGGGAGGCGCTCAAGCTCAATACAAAATCAAACCCGATTTGACCACTTTGGGCAAAGTGATTGGAGGGGGGCTTCCCGTGGGGGCTTTCGGCGGGCGGGCAGAAATAATGAATCTGCTCTCCCCCTTAGGGCCGGTCTATCAAGCGGGCACCCTTTCTGGTAACCCTCTCGCCATGCGGGCCGGAATTGAAACTCTTCGACTTATTTCGAGGGCAGGAGCTTTTAAAAAAGTTGAAAAACAAACTCAAAAACTGGCTTTAGGCCTCCAAAATCTAGCCAAAAAATTGGGAATTCCCCTTCAAGTTCCTCATTTGGGTAGCATGCTAGGGATTTTCTTTTCGGAAAAACCGGTTCGAAATTTGAGTGAGGCCGAAGCTTCCGATACGCAACTCTTCAATCGATTTTTTCATGGGATGTTAGAAAGAGGCGTTTATTTACCGCCTTCTGCTTTTGAAGCTTGGTTTGTATCGCTCGCGCATGGGGATAAAGAAATAAAAAGGACACTTCAGGTAGCGGAAGAGGTGTTTGCAGGCCTAAACTTCATTTAAGAACTTAAGATGGATGATCTTATTGACACCCCTAAAAAAGCTATGATAGCAGGCCTTCACTGTTTATACCCAGGCGCGGAGTTCGATTGAATAATCCAAAAGGCCCCCAAAAACTCTCCGATCGAGATTCTTTCATGATGGCTTTTGGTATTTATGGAGCCTTAGGATTTCAATTGGTTGCGGCGATATTGGTGGGTGTTTTTGGGGGTCAGTGGCTCGATAAAAAGTTTGGAACAGATCCCTGGCTCATGATGCTAGGACTTTTCCTGGGAGTAGGGGCAGGATTTTATAATCTATTTCGGGTGGTGGTATGGAAGTCGAAAAAAAAACAATAGTTATTCTTGTGATGCTGTTGATGGCTTCCCTTTATTTTCGTTCTTTGCAAATCAGCGTGAGTTTACTTGTAGGGGGGCTTTTGGCTTTGGGGAGCTTTTTTATTTTAAGACGGGGTTTGGAAGGGCTCATTCGGCGCCAGCAAGACACGAGCAGTGTTCTTCAAACAGGTTTTTTGCTTCTCAAATACCCCCTGCTTTTGGGGCTGATTGGATTTTTGATTTTAAAAACTCCTCTTCATGTAGTGGCATGGGTGATCGGTTTTTTAAGTTTGGTGTTGGCGATTGTTTTGGAAGGTTTGATGCCTTCACGAGAAGATGAAGGTTTAAAAACTGGATAGTCATTGCGAGAGAGCCGGCCTTTGGCCTTTTCGTGATGACATGGATGACATGAAGGATACAAACTATGCACGGTTTTAATTGGTTTGCCCTTTTTTCTGAGAAAATTTCGGGAGAAAATATTCATATTGTAACCGGAATTTTTGTACTAGCGCTTCTGCTGGGCGCTGCTTGGGGCGTAAGAAAGAAACTTTTACGTTTGGAACAATCTTTGGTTCCCGATCAAGGGGTGAGCCTCACCAATGTTTTCGAACTTTTGGTGGAAAGCTTTCTTTCTCTTATGGAGGGCATTGTAGGGAAATCCGCCCGTCAGCATGTGCCTTTAGTGGTTTCTATTTTTGTTTTTATTTTTGTATGCAATATACTGGGGCTCATTCCTGGTTTTTTGCCTCCCACAGCCAATATCAATACTAACCTAGCCATTGCAGCTTGTGTGTTCGTTTATTTCAATTATCTGGGGATTCGGGAACATGGCTTTATTAGTTATTTTAAGCATTTTGCCGGCCCGGTCTGGTGGCTTTCTCCTCTGATTATGGCGATCGAACTCTTTGGCACCGCCATTCGCCCCGTTACTTTATCCCTTCGTCTTTTTTGTAATATCAATGCAGACCATTTGGTCTTGAGCATTTTTTCAAGTTTGTCTCCCTTAATTATTCCTGTGATTTTCATGATCCTCGGAATCTTCATTTCCTTTGTGCAGGCTTTCGTGTTTACGCTATTAACCGTTGTTTACATAGCGCTCGCGACCGCCCACGAAGAGGAGCAAGAGCACTCCCCTCATTAGAGGGGATTTTTATCAAGCGGAAGAGCCGAAGGGCCTTTCGGGTTTTAAAGAAGATGGAGTGTCGTGAGAACGGGATTTTATCGAAAGTGCTTTTTAGCATTTTCTAAAGGAAAAAACTCATGAGGAAAATTCTCTCCTTTTTAGGTGGTTTTTCCACCTTCTTCTTTGCCACTCTAGCCTTTGCACAAGAACATACTGCTGCAGGAACTACGGGCGCCGGGGCCTTGGTAGCCATTGGCGCTGGAATTGCCATTGGAGTAGCTGCTTTGGGCGGCGGGCTCGGACAAGGCAAAGCGGCGGCGGCGGCTTTGGAAGGAATTGCTCGTAACCCTGGCGCGGCGAACAAGGTTCAAACTCCCATGATCTTGGGCATGGCCTTGGTGGAATCTCTCGTTATTTTGGCCTGGGTCATTGCGTTTATGTTGGTAGGAAAAATTTAAAGCCCTTCCCAGCCTCCTCTTGAATCGAGGGGAGGTGAGTGGGTTTGTTAATTGTAGAACCCGGTCTACCCTCGGTGGATCGGGTTTTATATTTTCCACTTAGCAACGAATTTCAAAGCCATTCGATAATGGCAATAAGGGGCACTTTCAATAAAGTTTATTTGGAGGCTGCCCCATGTCTATTTTAGATTCTGTTTTAAATTCTTTGTCTCGTATTCCTGATGCACCGCGTGCGACACGGGAGTATTTCCAAGAACATACTTTGAATGATGGCTTTGAGCTTTCGGCAAATAATCTAGATCATTATCTTCAAGCCCATCATGCTCCGAATTGGCTGGGAGGTGTTGCGGGTTCTGTGTTGTCTGCGGGTCAGCTGCTTTGTGGCATTCCTCTAGGAATGAGAGAGATGGCCCGTGTTACCATAGAAGCTTCCCCCCGAGGCTGGCCTCATACAATTGTGGCCCTGGGTTCTTTTGTAATTCATGGAATGCTGGAGGGAGTAGAGTCTATTGCGAGTAGTGTTTCAAATTGGGGAAATGGGAGTTTAAATAATGAGAGTTCTTTTCAAATCTCCAGACAAGTGACTCTGACGACGGGTGCCGCAGGCATGATGCTGATGGGGGCGAAAAACATGGCCCGTGGGGGTGGTAACTTTTTAACGATGGCGCAGAATGTAGCGAGTAACGCGAGTGAGATGAGCATGAGCCCTGCTACAGGCGCAGCAGCCGTTTCATCGATGCAGCTACTATTTCCGCCTCTGGTTTACCGGAAATAGGCCTGGGAGTTTTCATGTCTTCTGCAAACAGGCCAGCTTTATCTCCGGTTCCCGAAGAAGTGGCGAGTATTCCAGGTCAAAGATACGTGAGAGGTTCTCAAATTCCGAATGTAAGCGATTCGGATGAGACTCCTCATGTGGTAGATGTTTCCCCCTTTAGGATTTTACGCACGCCTTTTACGAATGCAATGCTACTGCGATATTGGGGAGAATATTTTGCAACTCCCTTTGCCATCATCGGAAGAGATGAAGCAGGCATTGCTCGAGTGGTCCAGCGAGGGAGAAGTGAAGCAGAGCTTCGAGATTGGGAAGTTAATCGATTTTCTCAACCTGGCTGGCAAGTTAACTCTACGATCAGCAGAGGCCAAATTTTTAGGCAAGATTCTTTGTCCATCGAGCGTGTGGTTCCGGAACGACTTCCTCAATTTGATCAAAATTTTGCAGGCTTTGAACAGCCTGCTGTAAATCTCAATTGGGCAGAATCAGTGTCGATTGCCGATGCGATGGGCGGTCATTTGCCCACAGAAGCCCAATGGGAATTGGCAGCCAGAGGTCCGATGGTGAATGTGACGGAACAAATGAGAGCCGAAGGAGTTTCTGTTAATAGGTTTGCAGAATTTGTAGCAGGTCCTGAGATCAATGGAAGATTTGAAAGTGGCCGTTTCGGTCGCTATGATAATTTTGTGACCTTGAATCCCACGACAATGGAAATGGGAACGGAGATATTTACAAATCCAAACGATCCAAGACTTCAAGGCCTGTTAAGAGAAGGTCAAGCAATTGGAGCACGACGTGTATTTTCAACAGAAAGTGGAGCTTTTGAAGAACCTGCAATTTGGAGTTCAGTGACAAGAGAAAGATCCGCGACTCGCTCTGTGATAGAAGGCAGACCTGGCCCTTTTGGAACTCGAGATATGAACGGCAATGTTTGGGAGTGGGGAAATGATAATTATGGTCCTTATACGCCCGCAAACGCAGGGGAGGTTTTAGTAGATCCTACAGGCCCTGCGACTGGCCCTACTCGAGTGCTTCGCGGTGCTTCCTGGGACGGCATTGTTCCGAGGATTCTGCGTGCCGCGTTCCGGAGCTTCAATCACCCTGGCTTCAGCGACTTTTATGTTGGCGGTCGTGCTGTCTTCCCTGTCCAGGACTAAAAATTACAAGCGGAACAGGGTGAGTTCGGTGGCTGGATCAAGCAGCCATCGAAATAAAGGGAGAGGTGGGGATTTTTTACATCCCTTTTTTTAATACCAATCTTCCAATATGAGATGAGGTACTTTTTGGAAATGACGAGTGTTATGCGTGACGAGGGTATAGTGGTGTCGGATGGCAATGGAAGCAATAGCAAGATCCATATCGGTAATAGGAGTACCTTTTCTTTTTAATTCTGCTTTGAGTTGTCCAAAGATTTGGGCACTCTGTTTGTTGAAATCGAGAATTTGAAGTTTATCCAAATTTTTACGAAGTCGTTCCAAGTTTTCAGCCTGTTTCCTAGAATTAAAAACACCAAAATAAAGCTCAGCAATAGTAATGGAAGAGAAATAGATATTTTCATCCCCTACTTCGTGAATTTTTTTCAAAATAGGAAGATGGGCTTTGGTGAGATAGATGTAGATGTCAGTATCGATTAAAAAGGGCATGATGGTTTTTAGGCAAACCGCTTGGAGTTTTTTCGGGATTTTTGAATTGATTTGAGAAGTCGAGTGCTCTCTGAAGGCGTGAATAGGCCGAAAACTTCATCAAATATACTTTTTCCTTTGCCTGAAAACTCCTTTTCAAGAACAGACTGAATAAGCTGAGAACGCGACTGGCTTTTCTTTTTAGCCTTTTGATCCAGTATGTGAACAAGTTGATCATTTAAATAAATAGAAACTTGCATAGGATAGAAGTTTGGATGAAGCTGATATGTTTGTCAATGGTATTTTATGTTTGGATCTTAGGCTTTGAACAGAAAATAAAACAAGAAAAATATCCCAACCAAAATAGCCCCATAAGTTAGAATCGTATAAATTTGTACTTTGCCCGGAACATCACGATATTGTTTGTCGAAGAGGTTGTAGGCATTGCCATCAAACAGAGGACCTGTATTTTGGGGAGGGCTTGATTCAGTGCCGGCTCCCATCATGCCAGGTCGCCTTTTTGATTTCGAAAAAATATGATGTTCCAGTTTGGCTTGGTCGTAGAGGTTTACATTAGAAGTAGGGTCGAACTTTACATTTCTTAAAAGTTCGGAGGCTAAAACAGGATCGGTTTGTTCGATCACATGAATGAGTTGGGTGAATGAAATTTCTTCTCCCATGAATTGTTTGAGAATTTCTTTAGAAATCGCCTGACCCGGCTTTAAATTTTTAAGCAATTCTAAAAGTTGCTCATTGGTGACGCCGATTTGAGCAAACTTATCTTCCTTTAGTTTGCCGGAAAGTTGGTATTTAATATCGGATACGAGTGTTTGCCCGCTTTCCCCTTGTTTTTTGTAGAGGCCTCTAAAAATGAATCCCATGATTTGATCGAAGGTTTTTTTGGCCTGCTTTTCTGCGCTGCCCAGGCCCAACATTCGGCCAAAAAAAGCCCCCCAATCATTTTTGGAAGCAAAATGGGGGTTTTCCCCTTCTTCCAGTTCTTGGCCTACGTGACGCCCTTCTTCTAACACCTCTCGAAGGAGGTAGGCGAATCGAGAGTCTTCACGGCCCAAACTTCTGAGTTCCCCACGCGCAGAGAGAGATCGATCTTGCGAACTGCCTTTTTCAAGGGCCGCTTTTCCTTCTTCTACGAGGGCTTCTTTTTCGCCTGACAATCGAGCGTGAACCCCCTTTTGCTTCAGCACGCGAACCATTTCAGCGCGGGCTTGGGCAGAAAGAGGCGCTCCTTCATGCTCATGGCTTGTTTCATACAAGGTTCCGTCTTCCATTAAACGAAAACTTCGGAGACGATCTCCTTCTTTTAAAAAGAGGGTATTGCCTTGTAAAAAAGCAGCAAGGGGCAACTGCGAATTATTTAAAATGGGATGCTGATCTGGCAAATGAGAAGCGGCTTGTTGAATCAATTGGCCAAAGCTTTGTGGATTCCAAGCTCGCGCAAAAGCTTGAGCAGTAAGCTTGGCAAAAGGCGTTTCCGGATTAAAAGCTTGAGAACGGCCCAAAGAGCCACGATTCATCATTTGCGCCATGTTGGGAGGATTTCCTTGCGGTGGCAAGGCGGCATGCTCTTGGATTCCGGCAAAGCGAGACAAATCGGCAATACGCACATTGGCTTGGGTTTGCGGAGGATTCGGATGATGAGGGAGAGGGGGGTTTCCTTCCCCTTGCAGATGTTGCTCAGCTCGGGGATTTTGGCCCGTGAGATTTCGAATATTTTGCAAGTAACTGGGCGTGCTGCTCGAGGACGCATGAAGTTCAGATTGAAATTGATGAGGGTGCGATTGAGCAAATTCGTCTCGGTAAGCTTCTTTTAAATCTTGCCCGCTGGCGTTTCGGAGCGCTTGTTGGTTTTGAGCTTGCTGGTTGTTACTTTCGCGAGCTTCGTGGTGCTCACGGTCTTCATGAACCGCTTCGTTCAAGCTCTGCATTTTGGGCTGATTTAAAGGGGGGGGCTGGTTTTGTTGGGATTGCTGGGCAAGTTTAGCTTGTTCCTTCGTGCGGGCTTCGTTTTGTTGTTTTTGTTCTTCCGTGCGATGCTGCTCTTCGGGGCTAGGAGTGAGTGCGGAGAAAATGCCGTCGATGCGGTTATCACGAAAATAACGGATCGCTCCCCGCTCTCGGCGCCAGGGTTTAGTAAAATATTTGTACTCTCTATTTTTCATTGAAGTGCCCCTCACCCTACCCCTCTCGGGGAGTTATGATTGTCTCAGTTTAAGTACCTTTTTGACAATTCTTAATTGAGTTGTAAGCCTTGAATATGATCGGTGAAAAGAATGCTTAAAGTTGTCAAATGCTTATGGTTTATATAGGACGACTCCACAAAGTCGTCCCTATAAATTATGAATCCTTTTCATCAAATTTTAGAGAAAATTCAGGGAAAAAGTTCTTCTCTCTCTCTTTCGGGCCTTATTCCAGCGGCAAGTGCTTATTGCATCTCCCAAATATTTCCTCTGTTACATCGAAGCATTCTGGTGATTAGCCCGAACATGAAAGAAGCCGAAAGCTTTGCTTCTGATCTTAAATTCTTTAGTCGGGATGATGGCCTTGTTCTATTTCCTAATCTGGATGTGCTTCCCTATTTTCAGTTATCGCCCCACCCCGATATTTTAACGCAACGCTTGGCGCTGTTGTTCGAACTGCTTCAATCTCATGGGCCGAAAATTATTGTGAGCTCCTTGGCGGGCGCTTTGCGTCGCTTGCCTCCTAAATCGATATTCAATGATTACGCCGATTTTTTAATGGTGAAAGAGGAGGTCGATCGGCAAGCTTTGCTCCTCAAGCTTTTAGAGGCAGGCTATTTGCCTGTTTCTATGGTGGAAGAGCCCGGCACTTATGCGGCGCGAGGAGAAATTATTGATATTTTTCCACCCCAATCAGCCCACCCTTTTCGTATCCAACTTTTCGGCGATTTGGTGGAATCGATTCGGCTCTTCGAGCCTGCCACTCAGAAAAGCTTACGTGAAGTAGCTGAGCTCATTATATTGCCCGCGCGGGAAGTGGTGCTCAATGAAAAGAATATTCAAGGGGCGAGCGCTAGATTACGAGCGCGCTTTGATGAAGTGGGCCTTTCCAAAGCACAGAGAGATCAAATTTTAGGGCCTTTAAAAAACAGGCTTCCCTTTGCGGGGCTCGAAACTTTTCTTTCCTTCTTCTATGAATCGACGGCCACCTTGTTTGATTATTTAAAGCCCGACTCGCTTTTATTTTTACAAGACTTTGAGGCCTTGGCCGAACATCGGCAAAAAATGATCGTTGATTTGGAGCAATCTCAAAAAGATGCGACAAGTCCGGAGCGCATCGTAAACCCACGAGAACTGTTTTTGAGCGAAGAAGAATGGAAAGAGAAAACAAAGAAGTTTTTTTGTATTGAGACATACCAAATTGATAGTACGGGTCCTGTCCCTTCTCACCCCCCATTTCGGCCTATCCACCTCCAAACCAATGAAATCCTCCGCACTAAAATTCTACCCCCTTCCGCGGGGCTCAAAATGCTCGATCCTTTGGTGGAGGTTTTTAAGCAATGGCTCTCGGAAGGAAAACAACTCCTGCTCGTGGCGAGCAGTGAGTCTCAAAAATTACGTTTGATGGATTTATTAACGCGACATGCCTTGGCGCCTCAGGAAATCCCTGATTTTCAGAGCCGGGCCGATTTGAAAAACATCCCTCATGGAAATCTTTATGTAACGGAATCGCATCTTTCGAAGGGATTTCATTTAGAGGAAGACCGCTTTGTTTTTATTACAGATGAAGAACTTTTTGGCTCTAAAACTCGCCGCTTGAGCAAAGCCAAAATTCCCTCTCAAGCCTTCAGCGCCTTCGAAGAGTTGCAAGAAGGAGATTACGTGGTCCACATGGAACATGGGCTTTCTATCTATAAGGGTTTGAAGACGCTGAACTGGGAAAAGATGGGAGGCGAATTCCTGCAACTCGAGTTTCTAGGCAGCGACAAGCTTTATCTTCCCGTTTATCGCCTCAACCTGATTTCGCGTTATACAGGTGATGAAGGCCAGGTGCCTAGCCTCGATAAATTAGGGGGAAGCCAATGGCTCAAAACCCAAGAGAAAGTCAAAAAAAGCATTCGAGCCATTGCCGGGGAACTTCTCAAAATCTATGCGGCGCGGGCGAGCCAAATTCGCAAGCCCTTTGGGGTGGACACAGAAATTTACGAAGAATTCGAAGCCTCCTTTCCTTATGAAGAAACCCCCGATCAGGAAAAGGCCATCCAAGAAGTATTGCAGGATATGGAAAATGAAAAGGTGATGGATCGCCTTATTTGTGGGGACGTGGGTTATGGTAAAACCGAAGTGGCCTTGCGAGCGGCTTTTAAAGCGGTGATGGATGGCAGGCAAGTGGCGGTGCTCGTGCCCACGACCATCCTCGCTTTTCAGCATTATGAAACCTTTGGGAAAAGGTTTAAAAATTACGGCGTCGAGGTAGAAATGCTTTCTCGCTTCAGAAGCCCTGCGGAGCAGAAGCAAATTATTGAAAGGGCCAATCAGGGCCAGGTGGATGTGCTCATTGGCACGCATCGTCTGCTTCAAAATGACTTGAAGTTTAAAAACTTGGGCTTGCTCGTGATTGATGAGGAACAGCGCTTTGGGGTTTCTCACAAAGAAAAAATCAAAAAAATGCGAAATTTAGTGGATGTGCTCACCCTTTCGGCAACGCCGATTCCTCGCACCTTAAATATGTCTCTCTTCGGAATTCGCGATTTATCGGTGATTAGCACCCCTCCGGCTGACCGCGAAGCGATTCGAACTTATGTGGCCCAATTCGATGAAGCGCTCATTCGCGATGCAGTGATGCGCGAGCTCCGGCGCGGCGGGCAGGTTTTTTTCGTGCATAATCGGGTTCAAACTATTCATGCGATGGTCGATCGCTTAAGAAAGCTTGTTCCAGAAGCAAGTATTGGGGTGGGGCATGGCCAAATGGAAGATGAAGCGCTTGAAGAAGCCATGATTCATTTTCTAGAAAAAAAATCAAATCTCTTTTTGTGTACTTCTATTATCGAATCGGGCCTTGATTTTCCTTCTGCCAATACGATTCTCATCAATCGGGCGGATCATTTCGGGTTGGCGCAACTCTACCAATTGCGAGGCCGAGTGGGCCGCTCGAATGTGCAGGCCTATTGTTATTTGCTCATTCCGGCTGAATCGGGGATTACAGCCGATGCCAGATCGCGCTTATCGGTGCTGCAACGCTTTACTGAATTGGGCAGTGGTTTCAAAATTGCGGCCCACGATTTAGAGATTCGGGGCGCGGGAAACATTTTAGGAATCGAACAGCATGGTCAAATTGCCGCGGTGGGATATGAAATGTATATGCGCTTACTTGAAGAAGCGATTGCCGAAATAAAGGGTGAGGAAAAAGCGATTGAAGTGGAACCCGAGCTGAATTTTATGATTCCCGCCCGATTGACAGAAGAATATGTCTCAGAACCTTCTTTGCGTTTGGGTTTGTATAAACGCATTTCCCAGGCAGACAACGAAGAGGTCTTGGATGCTTTGAAATTAGAAATCGAAGATCGCTTTGGAAAAGCCCCTTCTGAAACCTTGAATTTAGTGGCTTTGATGCGCATTCGCTTGGTGGCCAAAAGACTTCTCATCGAATCGATTCATCAGGAAAAAACACGGATGATCTACAAGTTTCATCCTAAAACGCCGCTTCCCCCCGATTCTTTGATTGAGCGAATGAAAAAAAGCCCAAAAAAATATCAACTCACCACAGATTTCAAGTGGGTGACTCCGCAGACAGAATTGAGCGACGAGAAAATTTTAGAAAGCGTTTATCAATTTCTCATCGGCTTGGAGGAGGAGATTCCAAGCTCGGCGAGTATAGATTAAAGCTTATTTTTTACTCTTTTTAATCCCATCATTCCCATGATTCCTAAGCCTATAATAAAATTGAGAATATGAAAGGATTCGGAAGAAGTGGTTTGCAAAGCACAACTCGAAGAAGAAGATTCTCCATTATTATTCGTGGCCGTTGTTGTTGAAGCACCATTTCCTGCATGATCATTACTTTCTCCGCTACTTCCTGAAGTATGAGAACCCGTGCTTACGGGCTCTTCTATTTTAAAAGGAGGATTAGCTTGCTTTTCAGAGGGCTCAAGGGGGGGAGTTAGTTTCGTAGGGTCTTCTTCAGGCAGAATAGAAGCGGGGGGATCCTTTATCTCAGGGGGTACTTCGGGTTTCGGGGGAGGTGTCGCTTCGGGTGCTTTCATTACATAAACATTATTAAAGAGGGTGCTATGCTCTTGATTTTTATCATTCGTATAAGTGATCGAAGCCGAGAGAGCAGGCGCTGAAACCCCAGAGAGCATTTTTAATAGCTCACTCTTAAAAATACATTCGCTGAATTTCCCACTGCTAGAAGGATTACATTGCATTTTATTGTAAGGAATTGGTTCTACTTTTCCTTGTAGATTGGGGTCAATTTTGAAAATTTCGATGAGCTTAGGAAACACTCCCATTTTTTTGTTCACTAATACATTGACGTGAGTTTCTTGCCCAAAATCTGAGGCTGCCATAATAGAGGGCGCAGGATATTTTTGGATTAAAGCTTCTTCCATGGAGAAGAGATTGCCATTATTTTTGTAATAATTTCCTAAAAGACTCAGATCGAGCGTGTGAGAGAGAAGTGAGTTTATATTTTCTTCAAAAAAACAATCCTTCACGAAGACGTTTTTGGGTGAATCTGGGTTACTCTGAGCTTCAAAGGCCACATTATTTTTCTTAAACCAAAGGTAGCTAAGATAAATATCTCCTCCATTTGTGATGATGGCCTTGGGAAAATTTTGCAGAAGGAAATTCTCGAGCCGTATTCCGCCACTGTGTAAATGCAAGCCTGGAGAATTATCTGGAAATCCGGCTTCAGGCACGAAAACGGCAGTAGGAATAGCTCCTGCCTGGTTGCCATTCGCAGGGCCTCTCAATTCAATGGGGATATCAAAGTTATTATTAGTGATATTGAGAGTGGATGAAAAATGAAAAGTATCAGAAGGAAAATAAATCACTTTTTTGACAGCCTTATTACCGTTGGAATCATATTCCACGCGGCATTTCATATCTGTTGAAGCTGTTTCCTCAATAAGTTTTTTAATCTCCGTGAAAGAAGTTCCCGCACTGATATGACAAGCACCCTCTTTGTTTTCATTATTGGCAGGAAGAGAACTCTTTTCTTCCACGGTGCCTATGTTACTAAAAGGAGTGGTATGTTTTCCACCACCCAAGGCTTCATAAGTTGCAGCAATTGTCACCAGATTATAGGGAGCAGAAAAGCCTTCCTGCATGCGTGAAGCGGGAAAACTACATTCCACATTTCCGCTTTCTATTTTTTTGCAGGAAATATCATAACCTGGAATAGGATCATAATCGACAATACCATTGCCCGAAACCTTCACTCGCGAGATTTCATTTCCCAAATTTTTGAGTTGGATATTTCCTGGTTTGTATTTGATGATAATTTTATCTTTGTCCTTTTTTACATTTAAGATTTCTGGAACAGGATAACTAATGAGACCTTGTTCATAAACCAATGGTATGTTTTGCTTGAAAATATTTTCACTTGCTTCGACATAAATGGTTTTTGAATAGATTGCTTGATCAGAATTTTTTTGGAAGAAAGAATTATAGACGCCCCCCTTTTTTTCTGGGGAAATGAGGTCTTGGGCCATTATGTAAACACCCGTTTTTTCATTTATCGCCCAGACATGAATGAGAGTTACCCCATCTGTATTGCAGATTCCTTTCTCTGGAAAACCTTCTATCATTACATTTTCAAAAACAATATTGTTTTGCAATTTGAAGGCACAAGTGTCTTTGAAGTTGTCTTTGGGTCGAAAGACAGAAAGGGGGAAATCAAGCGCTCCCACCTTGGGGCCTTCTATGAATAAATCAAGCGTGGGTGTTTTATTGATAATGGAAAGGGTGTTATCTAAAAGATAAATTTCATTGGGTAGAAAAACTTTTTTCCTAAAAGTTGTTTTATTGGGGTTTCCTTGCTGAGGAGTCTTCACTTCAATTTTACAAAGTGAATCCGATTCTCCCACTTTTTTGAAAAAGTTTGCCAAGCCTTCAGGGCTCGCTTTTGCCTCCACTTCGCAACCTTTTTCAGTGATTGTATAAGGCAAAGGTTTCTCTTCGGGAGGTGGATGGGGTGCAAAAACAATTTCGGAATGAGCTGAAGGTTCCAGTAAGAACAACAAAAAAGCCATAAAAATAAAAGATCGTAGAATCATTTTCATAAAAAAGCCCCCTCATTTTTATCCATGAGATTGTGGAAGCAAAAACTTTACCAGGTAAAATAAGAGCGAAGCTGTTATTTTTTGTTAAAAGTTGATAGATCTTGTTTTAAAAAAAAGGTTTTTCATAAAACTAAAAGTGTCAAAAAAGCGATTTGCCGTGGGTAATTAATTGCAGTTTTATTTACTTGGAAGAAGCCGGCAGATTTTTCAAAAACGGATGCTCGAAGGAAAGATAGAAGAAAAGCCCGGTTTGATAGTTTCCCTTTAACCAAGTGAGAGGAAATGAAAGCCCAGGAACAATCTCTAAAGGGCCCAGGGGGATAGAGGCGCGAATGCCCGGATTCAAGACGTATTGCGTAAAACGATTTGTATTTCGGTCGTCATCAATTTCACTTCCAAAGGTGGTAGTAAACTCTAGCAAAAAATTGAAACGCCGCTGGGCGAGCCAAATCACACTGAAGCCTGTATTGTAAGAATCGAGGGTCTTACTCACTCTTTGCCCCGAAATCACTTGCTCTGCTGCCGGCAAAACCGTGGCGCCGAGGTTTAAATGGGTGGCCAAATAATTGTTCCAGCGTTTGCTAAAGGGAAGGTTCACCTGGAAACCTAGCGTGCCATAGCCTAAATTTTTATTCACATCTCCACTTGGTAAAATCAGGGATAGCCGAGGCGCAAAGGCCAGCCAATTTTCTTCTTTGAGAATTTGGCGTCGATAATTGAGGAAAAGATCGCCTATGCCAGATTCTTGCCCTTGAGGAAAAGTAAAGGGCAGCGTGTAGCTGAATTGATTCAGCTGATCGGGCAGGGGCCATTCTTGGGTGAAGCTAAAAAAAAGATCTCGGGGCTTCGTGGGAAAATAAAGAAGGCCAAAAATGTGTTGAACGACGCCTTTATCTTGATTGTAGGCTTCTTCAATCAAAAAGGAGTTGTCTTCGATCGCCTCCGAAAATTTTGGCTCGCTTGCATAAAGAGAGGCGCCCCAGCCGATCAAAACAAGCAGAAGAAGTGCTTTTTTCATGCGAAATTTATAACCCAGAATAGGGCTACCCCCAAGCGATTAAAAGCATTCTTGCCAGGTGAAAACTAACTTGTTAAGCCTGACTTGTGTCGTTTTATGCGGAACCACAAAAGCCTCATTTTTTTTTCTTTCTTGTTTTTGTTTACCTCTTGTGCAGCCCCGAAATCTACAGATGAGGTAGCAAAAGTAGGCGGTGATATTATTGATGTGCGTGATCTCGAACAAGCGCTCTATCGCGAGGGCTTTAAGTTCGGGGACGACTTCCAAAAGAATAAAAAACGCTTCCTCAATATCAAAAGGCAACTTTTGGAAGATCTCATTCAAAAAAAGATTTTAGAAAAAGAAGCGCAGCGAGAAGGGGTAGAACTCAACGAAAAAGAGTTAGAGCAAGAACTCAAGAAATACAAATCCCATTACAATGAGCTCGAGTTCCAAAAAATTCTGGAGGCTAAAAAAATCGATTATGGGGCTTGGAGAGAAGTAAAAAGAGTGAATTTGCTTACCGATAAATTGATTCGCGAGAAGCTTTTCCCCAGCGTAGAAATTTCTGAAGAAAAAATAAAACAATACTACGATGAACACTTAGAAGAGTTTACCCGGTCAGAATCCGTGCGGGTCCGGCAAATCTTAACAGACACCCAGGAAAAAGCCCAAACCTTGTACGAAAGGCTTCAAAAAGGAGAAAATTTTGCAAAGCTCGCCCATGATTACTCTCAATCCCCCGATCGAAACCAAGGGGGAGATGTTGGTTTTATGGCGAAAGGGCATTTTCCCAAAGAGTTTGATATTTGCTTTGATTTGAAGGTAGGAGAACTTTCTCCGATCACTTCTGGTTTATATGGCTTCCATATTTTTAAGGTGATCGAAAAAAAGCCGGAAGAACGAATGGCTTATGAACAGGTGAAGTCTCAAATTCAAACCTGGCTCACCGAGCAAATACGAGAACAAGCCTTTGAAAAATATTACCAAGAACTTCGAAAAAAATATCCGGTGGAGGTGAAAGAATGGGTGCTCAAAAGAATCAAAATTTAAAATGGGGTTTTGTCTTCATAAGCTTGTTTTTGAGTTCGTTTGCTCAGGCGGAAATCGTCGACCGTATTATTGCAACGGTGAATCAAGACCCCGTGACCTTATACGATCTCAACAAGGCCATGGATAATATCAATAAAGAACTGAGCAAAGCCCCCACGCCTAAGTTGAGTAATGAAGAGTATCAGAGCCTTCGCAAAAGGGCCTTCGATCATTTGCTCGATGAAACCCTGCTCAATCAAGAGGTGAGCAAGAAGGCAGTAGAAACCACCGATCAGGAAGTGAATCATGCGATCCAAACGATTTTAGAAAGGAACCAATTTAGCTTGGATCAGCTCAAAAAAGAGCTGGCTTCGAAGGGGAGTTCTTTCGATGCTTATCGGGAAGAAATCAAGGGCCAACTCAAACGCCTCAAGTTCATTAATCAGATTGTGGGTAATAAGATTCATGTGAGCGACGAAGATGTGAAGGCCTTTTACGCCCAAAACGCCGCTCAATTAGGGGGGAACCAAGAAGTTCATATTGCACAAATCGTTTTCCCTTTTTCAGAAAATCCTAGCGAAGGAGACTTAAAAAAAGCCCAAGCGAATGCATCTCAAGCCTATCAAAAAATAAAGGGAGGTGCCAAGTTTGACCAAGTGATGAAAGAATATGGGGGAGAAGGAAGTGGCGATTTAGGCAAGGTCAATTTCATGGGAATTAATCCTGAGCTTTCCAAGGCCATTCAAGGTTTGCAGGAAGGTGGGGTGACCGAACCCGTTCGCAGTTCCACCGGCTTTATTATTGTGAAGCTTTTAGATAAACCCGAAGCTCCTCTTTCGGGAAGCGAGCAAATGAAAGAAAATATCCGAGACAAGATTTATGAAATAAAGGTGCAACAAGAGATTAAAAAATATGTGGATCAACTTCGGAGCAAAGCCTTTATTGATGTAAAGGCAACTTTATGAAAATTGGCATTACCATGGGGGACCCAAAAGGGATAGGCCCCGAAGTCATATCGAAAGCCTTGCGAGATCCCCGAGTAAAAAGTTGGGCGGATTATGTGGTTTATGGGGAGGATGTTGCCGCCAAAGAATGGAATGCAGAAACTTGCGGCCATGCCTCCATTTCTTACCTTGAAAAAGCCCTTCAAGATGCCATCGATGGAAAAATAGATGCCATGGTGACTGCCCCTATCTCGAAAGCTCATCTTCAAAAAGCGGCTTACCCCTGGCCGGGCCACACAGAATTTTTAGCAGAGAGAACGGGCAGCCAAAAGGTAGTGATGATGATGGCTGCTCCTCAGTTGAAAGTGAGCTTAGTCACCATCCATATGCCCTTGAAAGAGGTTCCTAAACAAATTTCGGAAGAAAAAATCATCGATACGGTTCGCATCACTTTTGATTCCTTGCAACAATATTGGAGGATTTTAAATCCTCGGGTGGCGGTTTGTGCTTTGAATCCTCATGCGGGAGAAGAAGGATTGCTAGGAGATGAGGAAATTCGCGTGATTCAACCTGCTTTAGAAAAATTGAGAAGGCAAGGTTATCAACTGGAGGGTCCTTGTGTGCCCGATGCGGTCTTTCATCAAGCTTATGAAGGAGAGTTTGATGCGGTCGTTTGTATGTATCATGATCAGGGGCTGATTCCTTTTAAAATGCTTTATTTCCAAGAAGGAGTGAATGTAACCTTGGGTCTTCCAATTATTCGAACTTCCCCCGATCATGGCACCGCTTTTGACATTGTGGGCAAAGGGGTCGCAAATCCTTCCAGCATGATTGCAGCGATTGAACTTGCGGTTGAAATGGCAAAAAAAAGAGATTCATTGCGAGGAGTGAAACCCTTTGGCCCTCGCGATGACGAGGAGATTGAATGAAATTACCCATTCAATTTGGCACAGACGGTTGGCGCGCCGTCATGGGGCGCGATTATACTTACGAAAATGTTCGAAAAGTGATTCAGGCTTGGGCAGATGTTTTTAAAAAGGCGGGCGAGGGAGGATTTGTGGTTTTAGGCTACGATCGCCGTTTTTCTTCGGATTTATTTGCACAAGAAGCCGCGGGTGTTTTGGCTGCGAATGGAATTAAAGTTCAAATTTCAGAAACTTATTGCCCCACTCCTTGTGTTTCTTGGATGACTAAAGAAACAAAAGCGCTTGCAGGTGTTGTGATCACCGCTTCTCATAATCCTTATCAATGGAATGGAATAAAATTTAAGGAAAGTTATGGGGGCTCCGCTTCTCCGGATTATTGCCAAAAAATCGAAAAACAAATTTTAAAAAACGATGCCGAAAAAAAAGAGGCCCTTTTTATTCCCTTTGAGGAGGCCCAAGGGCAGGGATTTATTTCTAGCTTCAGCCCTCAACGCTACATCGAGCATTTAAGGACTTTGATTGATTTAGAGGCGCTGCGAAAAATTCATTTGAAGATTGCGGTGGATTCTCTCTACGGGGCAGGAAGTGGCTTTATTGCCGAAGTATTAGGACAAGAAGTAGTGGAGATTCGATCAGAGGCTAACCCTGGTTTTGGAGGCGTGAATCCTGAGCCCATTGAAAAGAATTTAAAAGCGCTCTTTAAAACGCTTCGTACGGCAAAATGTGACATTGGCCTTGCGACCGATGGCGATGCGGATAGAATCGGAGCCATGGATGAAAAAGGAAATTTCATCGATTCGCATAAAATCTTCTCCCTTATTTTAAGGCATCTTGTGACTCAGAAAAGTAAGAGAGGCGATGTTGTCACCACTGTTTCTACCACCCAAATGGTCCGCCGCCTTTGCAAAAAGTTTGGGTTGCCTGTTCACGAAACCCCCATTGGCTTTAAGTATATTTGTCAAAAATTTTTAGAATGCCAAAACCCTCTCATGGGTGGAGAAGAATCAGGAGGCTTGGGCATTTGCCATCATGTATACGAGCGAGATGGGATTCTCTCAGGTTTGATGTTGCTCGATATTATGGCCTTTCATCAAAAACCCATTTCAAAAATCATCGAAGATTTGCAAAAAGAAGTGGGCCCGATGGAATTTATTCGTGAGGATTTGCATCTCTCCCCGGAAAAAATGGCTGAAGTGAAAGAAAAATTTTCTAAAACCCTTCCGCAAACTTTAATGGGCAAAAAAATTGCCAGAAGCAATTTGTTAGATGGTTTTAAATTTTTTCTGGAGGATGATTCCTGGCTTTTGATTCGCCCCTCGGGCACCGAACCCTTACTTCGTCTTTATGCGGAAGCCCCCTCTTTGCAAATAGCCCGTCAGATGATCGACGAGGCCAAACGCATCCTCTCTTGATCTTGCGCTAGGCTCGGTGCTAAGCCCCTTGTTATGGAGCCGCAACAAATCATCATCAAAGGGGCGAGGCAGCACAATCTCAAGAATATCGATGTTCATATTCCACGCAACAAACTTGTAGTGATTACGGGCTTATCGGGTTCAGGAAAATCTTCTTTGGCTTTTGATACGATCTATGCGGAAGGCCAGCGCCGCTATGTAGAATCGCTCTCTGCCTATGCCCGCCAGTTTTTAGAGCAGATGGGAAAGCCCGATGTAGATACCATTGAGGGCTTATCTCCCGCGATTTCCATCGAGCAAAAAACCACGTCTAAAAATCCTCGATCCACCGTCGGCACCGTCACCGAAATTTATGATTATCTTCGTTTGCTTTTCGCCCGCATTGGCAAGGCCACTTGTTATCAGTGCGGAAAAGAAATTTCAGCCCAAACGGTTTCTCAGATGGTGGATCAAGTCATGAAACTTCCAGAAGGAACCAAGATTCATGTGCTTGCTCCGATTGTGAGAGGACGAAAAGGAGAATATTCCAAAGAGTTGCAAAAATTTAAAACAGAGGGATTTGTTCGTGTGAAAGTAGATGGCACTTCCTACGTGCTGGGTGATGAAATCAAGATCGATAAAAACAAGAAACACAACATTGATTTGTTCATCGATCGATTGGTCGTGAAAGGGGGCTTACAAACCCGCCTGGCCGACTCGCTAGAAACTGCACTTAAATACGGAGAGGGCTTAGCGAAAGTGGAGGTCGTGGAAAATGAGAGTGGAAGTAGCCCCGCAGAAATCCTTTTTTCCCAAAAATTTTCCTGCATTGAATGTGGAGTCAGTTATCCAGAAATTGAACCCCGTCTTTTTTCCTTCAATAATCCTTTCGGAGCTTGCCCCGAATGCGGGGGTTTAGGCCATAAAACTTATTTTGATCCGAACCTCATTGTTCCCAACCCCGATCTTTCGATTACGGCGGGTGCTATTGCCCCCTGGGCGAGCAAAACAGGTAGTTATTACAGCAGCGTTTTAAAATCCCTTTCGCGTTATTATAAGTTCAGTCTGGAGGCTCCATTTAAAAAACTCTCTAAAAAAATTCAGAACCTTCTTTTCCAAGGCTCCACCGAGGTGATTGCTTGGGGTTATTACAAAGCGCCTTTTGAAGGTATTATTTCCCATTTGAACCGCCGTTACAAAGAAACAGAATCAGATTGGATGCGAGAAGAGCTTGAAAAATACATGAACATCCAGCCTTGCCCGCTTTGCGGAGGAGCCCGCCTTAAAAAAGAAGCGCTTGCCATCAAAATCAACGGCTTGAATATTTATGAAGTCACTCAGTTTTCAGTACGCAAGAGCCTCCATTTTTTTGAAACCTTGAAGCTCGGTAGTCGCGATACTCAAATTGCCTCACGCATTATCAAAGAAATACGAGAGCGACTTTCTTTTCTTTCTAATGTGGGGCTCGATTATCTAACCCTCGATCGCCGAAGCGGCACTTTATCGGGCGGCGAAGGGCAACGCATTCGTCTTGCCACTCAAATTGGCTCTAGCTTGGTGGGAGTACTCTACATTCTTGATGAACCTTCGATTGGCCTTCACCAACGCGATAACAACAAGTTGATTAGTACCCTCAAGCGCCTCAGAGATTTGGGAAACACGG
>Ga0209515_10001558_pt1 | contig 37829 bp, 46 predicted proteins | sample Subgroupgradi54m_FD_187454 | JGI IMG/M metagenome (GOLD analysis project Ga0209515, IMG submission 187454) | Subsurface groundwater microbial communities from S. Glens Falls, New York, USA - GMW60B uncontaminated upgradient, 5.4 m (SPAdes)... ... | reverse complement strand
CGGCACCAGTTTTTATCAAAGAAAAGAAATTAAAGATGTGCTTTGTTATCTTCGTCTTTTGCAAAATCCCAATGATTCCGTTTCCATAAAGCGAGCTGAAAAAATTGGCAAAGGCAGATTAAAAAGTGTCATGGATCTGTATGTTGAAATAGGAGCCAAGCTAACTGAATATACCAGTTTGGAACTTTTGGATTTGGTGGTATCTAAAACCGGCTACCTGGAATATTTAGATGATAAAACTGAAGAAGGTTTAGGCAGAATTGAAAACGTTAAAGAACTGCGCTCCGTAGCAGAGGAATTTTCTTCTTTAACTGAGTTTTTGGAAAATGTGGCTTTGGTGGAGGCAGCTGATCAACCAAAACGTAAAGCTAATATAGAACAGGAAGCTGTTACTTTAATGACTTTGCACAACGCCAAAGGCCTGGAATTTCCGGTAGTGTTTATGGTTGGCATGGAGGAGGGATTATTTCCTCATTCCCGCTCAATGCTGGATCCGGCTGAGCTGGAAGAAGAAAGAAGGCTTTGTTATGTGGGTATTACCCGGGCTAAAGATAAATTATATCTAACATATACCAGAACCCGGTTGTTTTTTGGTACCAGATCTAATAATTTAGTTTCCAGGTTTTTAGCTGATATTCCGGAAGAGTTAGTTTCCAGTAATGCCAGCTACCAGGATCCGGATGCAATGTTAGATGATATCGACACCAGTATTGATAAGGAGGATTGGTTAAATGTATAGTAGCTTTCAGTCGTCAGCTTACAGTCTACAGACATGAATGTTCTTGTCTGTTACCTGTAGACTGCAGACTGCAGACTGCAGACTATTATGGAAAGATACTTAGGAATTATCCTACTAATTGCCCTAACTTTTTTTGCCAAAAGCTTCTGGCAAACCCCCCTTGTTTTAGCTGATTCTACTCCCACACCCAGTCAAAATTTACCGGTTAACCAGCCAGTTACCACGGTTTCTTCATTTACTGAAAAAACGGAAACTGAAACAGCAGCCATCCCTAAAAAAACCGTTTATCAGGATGACCCGGAAACTGAGGCTGGACAGGAGACTGTTTTAGATGAAGGCATTGACGGCAAAACAATTAAAACTGTCAAAATTACTTACGCCAAAGATGGGGAAGAATTTAGTAAAGAAACTATTTCAGTTGAAACAATTCCTGCCAAAGATAAAAAGATTTCCCGCGGTACCAAAATTGTTTGGCGAAGCTTGGATACTGCAGATGCAGGATCAATTCAGTATTGGAAAAGGCTACATGTTTGGGCCACTCAGTATGATTCTCATTGTCTGGGTTGTGATGAATGGACTGCTACTGGTATGCATCAGGGCAAAGGTGTAATTGCCGTTGACCCTAAAGTCATTCCGCTTGGAACTAAACTTTACATTCCCGGTTACGGTCCGGCTGTGGCAGGAGATGTTGGTGGCGGCGTTAAAGGCAATATGATTGATGTAGGCTTCCCCGATGCCCACACCTCCGGCTGGCAATCCCACGGTCTGGATGTTTATATAATGACCAATTGAATTATTTTAGTGAGATGAATTTATATAACTAATAACATCTTTTAAAGGTATGGGGTCACTTATGAATATTATTTCATCATAAACAATAATTGAGGGCTGCGGTTCACCGTTAGGAGCAGCATTTTTAGCTTTGCTGTCAATACTAACCATTCTTATAAAACCGTCTTTATACCCAAGCCAGCCACCAATAAAACCCATTTCTCCAGTTGCATCGGGTGGATTTAATTTAAAGGATGTAAAAGACAAGGCAGGAGTTGTACTTATCCACCCATTCTTCTCTAATTGATTTTCAATACCAGTATTAGGACCGGTGTTTTTAAAATAATGCCCACCTTGTATAGAATACTGCCCTAAGGAATCATAATTTAAACTTACGATATAGATTTTATTTAATATTGTATTTTTAGGAGCTAAAACTTCTTGCCATCCAGATAAGGCTACGGCTTCAAGTGAATTAGCAACTTTAGTATCCGGCGACAAAAAACTTTCCGACTGTGCAGCTGCAGAAATTGATGAGGATTGATGCATTGCTATTGGATTTGGTGTTACCGGTTTTGGCACTTGAGATTTTCCCAGATAATATGCTCCACTGGCAATAGTTGCAATTACTATTATTCCCAGGATTAAAATAATTGGGGCCAGGCCTTTTTGGGACATGAATTTAGTATAACATTCATCTAGATCCGGTGGTATAGTGGTATAATAGTACCTGTGGCAAATGGGGACGAGTATTTTAAAGTAAAAACTCCCCTTGGAGTAACAATTAGAACAACTAAAGATTACTGGCGAAGGATTATTAGTACAAAACATCCCAGCATTGCCAAACATGAAAGTGATGTTAAAGATACTTTAAAAGATCCTGATCAAATTAGAAAGAGTAAACAGGATCCCAGAGTACACATATATTATAAAGACATTGGTAAGATCTATGTCTGTGTAGTGGCTGACCATTTAACAAATACTGAAGGTTACATAGTCACCAGCTATTTAACTGATAGAATTAAGGAGGGAGAACAAATTTATGTCAAAGATAAAAATGTATTATGATGCAAAAGGAAAAACTCTAAGCGTTTGGTTTGACAACCCTAAAAAAGAGGCTGTAAGTGAAGAGGTTGGTGACGGAACTATAGTTAACAAAGATAAAAAGGGGAAAGTGATTGGTTTTGAAAAACTCTATGTTGATCTACCAAAACAGGCATCAAAACCCTCCATTCCAATTGAATTTTCTGTTCTATGATAATCTCTAAATCCACCTGCGGTCTTTGTAAACCAACTAAAAAGTTTAAGAGGAATAATACTAAATTAAAAAACATCATTAATCGGGCTTTGTTAGAAGACGAACTGACCGCCAATTTGATTAAAAGCTATTCCAAACTCTCAATGTGATTCCCTAGCCTACTGGGTAAATTTAAAAGTGGAGAGGATTTGATTAATTACAGGCTGTAATGAATTTTTCATTTTATAAATGTCTATAATAACCACATTAGAAGGATCTGTTTCTATAAAAATTATGTCAAATAGTTTATTAGAAGCTACTGTTTCCAAGTAAATAGCTGAGTAATTATTGATCATAACATTTTTGGATTGCTTAATCAGATACCCAGTCCTGTTTCCCATATACCCACCGACTAAACTATTTAAATCCTCACCTGGCTTTTGTCCAACATCAGTAATCGACATCATAGCCACTGTATTTGCTGGTGGTGGCGCATCAGAGATTGTTGTAACAAAAGTTTCAGCGGTTACCTTTTTGCCTGTTGTTACTGAACTAATCCAAAAATTAGTAGGATATTTAAATGAATAGCCATAATTTTCACTTGTAAATATTTTCCAATTCGCAGTTTCAGATGGGCTGGCAGAAACAGTTGCTTGTAGAGTTGGGGAGACTTGGTAAGTTACCACTGAATTAGTTACTGGTTTTGAGCTGGATGATCTACCCAGATAATATACTCCGCCGGCTACGGCAAAAATTATCAGCAAACCTACCAAAATAATAACTGGCGCAAAGCCTTTTTGCCTCATGAGTTTAGTTTAGCATGGTATAATATAGACATGCAAAAAACTTTAGAGCCAATTGATTTAAGCAAAATTCTTTTACCCTTTGAAAATAAATGGGTAGCACTGTCTAAAGACAGTAAACAAGTATTAGGAGCTGGAAAAACTTTAAAACAGGCAGAAAAACAAGCAGAAAAAACCAGGAAAAGATTTTTTTTCCTGAAGGTGCCACCATTTGATATCTCCTACATCCCTACCAGTAGATGAAATTTCCTTATCTTAAGCTGCCTGCACGAGAACTCCATTTAAAATGGATTGCCCGTCCATATATTCCAGTTAGATTAACTGGTCCAAAAGGTGTTTGGGAGGGGTATGGTTTAATAGATTCAGGTGCCGACAGGTGTCTGTTTAATGACCAAATAGCAAAACAGGTTGGATTGAACCTGGATCAGGGACAAAATGAAAACTTTGGTGGTATTGAAGGAGGAAATTTAAACGCTAGTTTGCAGAAAGTTACACTACAAATTATCGGTATGGATAAAGAAATAGAAGTAATGGCTGGTTTTGTTAATAGCAGTGGCGTGGCTGCAATTTTAGGACAGGAAGGCTTCTTTGATAACTTCAGGATCAAATTTGAACGAGATCATGGAATTATTGAGATAAACTTAGCCAAATAATTACTGGGTAAATTTAAAAGTGGAAAGGATTTTATTACCTTGTTCCCCAATTACTCTAAACAAATACATTTTTTTATCTTTGGAAAGATATACAAATTTTGGGGAGCCGGGTTGGTAATCAACTATACCGGTTTTAGCGGGTTTCCCACTAACTGTTGCTTCATCGATTGGAGCTATTTTGATTTTCCCGTTATAGGTAAAATCTCCCCAGACAAACGGATAATACCAGTAATTGCCATACCAGACATCAATACTTAAATCGTTTGGATTATCAAAAACCCAAATAGATAACGGGTTTTTACCAAACGATTTTGTGGAATCTAAAACTACTACTGCTCCTAAAAACTTTCCTGGTTCATACTGTACATAACCGCTAAAGTTTTTCCGAAAATCCCCATTTCCTCTTTTACTGGCAGAGCCAGCATTTCGCTGATTAAAAGAGTCTTCAGAATCTTCCACAGCAGTTAAGTCTTTACTGTATTCAAACTTAAATCCTAGCTTAGAATTACTATATAAATTAATATCACTCTTTTGAGTAGCAACCGGACTAACTGGAGCTTTATCAGTTGCTTTATTAGTAGAATACAGGTAAAACCCAATCAGGATAATTAAAAGTCCTGCTAAAACAATTGGTATCAGGGCAGAACCTTTTTGCATAATCTAATCTTAAATTACTTCTTGCCAAGAAACAAGCAGTTCTGTTATTATCGGCCAATGGCGAAAAGAGTTAAAAGTACAAATGTTATTCCTGGTGGAAAATTAAATAACTTCTTAAATACTTTCCCTGACAAAATCATGGATTTCAAAAAATCCAAAACCGGCTGGTTAATACTGGTGATTGTGGTTATTTTAATTTTGGCGGTTTACAAAAAGGGTTGGTTTATCGCTGCCACTGTTAACGGTGCTCCAATAACCAATTTGGAATTACAATTAAAACTTAATCAGAGTTTCCGTACCCAAACTTTAACTCAATTAATTAATGAAAAAATTATTCTCTCAGAAGCAGCTAAAGGTGGTGCGATCCCAACCGAAGCAGAGATAAATCAAAAAATTACTGAGCTGGAAACTAATGTTGGAGGCAAAGATGCCTTAGATGGTTTACTTGCCCAACAAGGACAAACCAGAATCATGCTAAGAGAGCAAATCAAAATTCAACTGGCTATTACCAAGCTTTACGACAAGGATGCTACTGTCTCAGCAGATGAGGTTACCAAATTCATTGAACAAAACAAAGACCAGCTAAAAGCTACTGATTCTGCCGGCCAGCAAAAAGAAGCAACCAATGCACTAAAACAACAAAAACTTTCCCAAGTCTTTAGCCAAAAATTCCAGGAACTTAAACAAAAAGCTAAAATACAAATCTTCTAATCTAGAGATTCCTCGTTTTACTCAGAATGACATATAATATCTCCATGGACTTACGGAAAGTTACAGAAAAACAAAAATCACAGTACAACCAATTGATAACTCATATCATGCAATCCTGGGAATGGGGAGAGGCCAGAAAGGCTTTAGGGACTGTGGTTTTGCGCTATGGCATTTATCAAAATAATAAGCTAAAAAATGCTTTCCAGTTAACTCTTCATCCAATTCCTTTTACCAGTAAGTTTGTAGGCTACCTGCCCAAAGGACCAAAGCCTGATGCCGATTTGGCAAAGGCACTGATACAGATTGGCAAAGAACAAAATTGTGCTTTTATAAAAATAGAACCGAATGTCATCCTGAACCCGAAGGGTGAAGGATCTCTGACGAATGTCAGTGACAACTTTCACATTTCGCCCAAGCCGCTTTTTACCAAATACAATTTTGTTTTGGACTTAACCAAATCAGAAGAAGAACTTTTAAAAAGCATGCATTCCAAAACCAGGTATAACATTCGGGTTGCCCAAAAACATGGAGTAACTGTTAAAGAAGTGGACGATGAAAACGCCTTTAAAATTTACTTAAAACTATATTTTGAAACAACCAAACGTCAAGGTTATCATGGACATAATAAGACTTACCACCAAAAAATTTGGGAGACTTTAAAAAAAGCCGGGATGGCAAGATTACTTATTGCCTCTTACAAAAACCAGCCACTTACCGCCTGGATGTTATTTAATTTTAACGGTACGTTGTATTATCCCTACGGTGGATCCAGTAAAGTGCATCCGGAAGTAATGGCCAATAATTTAGTAGCCTGGCAAGCTTTGAAACTGGGAAAAAAATTAGGACTAAAAAAGTTTGATATGTGGGGAGCACTGGGCCCGAATGCTGATTCTAAAGATCCCTGGTATGGTTTTCATAAATTTAAACAAGGATATGGGGGACAGTTAGTTGAGTATATTGGAACCTATGATTTGGTATTAAATTGGCCGATATATTTACTATTTACTGCTATTGATAAAATGATGCCGTTAAAAGTCTTCTTATTAAAATGGATTCAACATTAATTATCATCGGCGGATTATTACTGGGATGTTTACTGGCGCTTTCCTGGTTTGCCGGGTCTGATGCCCCCTATGTCCCCACTAAAAATTCCCGGATTAAAAAAATCCTAAAACTAGCTGGTTTAAAAAAGGGGGCAGAGTTTTGGGAACTGGGTTCTGGTGACGGCAGGGTAGTATTAGAAGCAGCCAAATTAGGTGCTACTTCATACGGTGTAGAACAAAGCTGGATTAGAATTTTCTGGTCCAGATATCAGACCAAAAAACAGGCTTTACCCACTGCTCATTTTATCCATGGTGACATATTTAGCGTCATAAGATTGCCACGCCCCTTCGGGGCTCGCAATGACGGGTTCTGGAATGCTAATTTTGTTTTCATCTTTCTGCTTCCAAAGGGAGTAGGAAAATTAGAACCAATTTTAAAAAAGAATTTAAAAAAGGGAACCAAAATAATTACCCAAACTTTTCATTTTAAAAACTGGAAACCGGTTAAAAAAATATTAATTACTGATCAGATTCCTAATACTCTGCTGGGTACAGGTAAATACGAGGGAGATTTTCGAATATACCAGGTTTAAAACCCTATTTTTTAAAACCTTTTAAAAACCCAAAATTTCTCCTACCAAAATTACCGTTATTCTTTTTGGATTTATTTCTTTATTAATTATTAATAGCTTGCTGACGTTACTTCTTACTCCGGGATAAATCTTACCCAATCTTTCAGACTCCAGCGGCAAAACATAATCATAAATTCGTTTCATTCCCTCATCGGTATTTTTAACAATTTTTTGAGTACCCACTACCCAAATTACATGGGCAGCTCCGGAAGCATAAGCCGGCAGTTGAGACCCGGTATTAGAAGCAATCAAAACATATCCATCTTCTGTCACAGCATGAACACTACCAACTGACCAATCAGGTGCCGAACCCAACTTTGACATTTCTAAACTCTGAGTTTCTCTATTCATAGAATTTAGTTTATTCTTAACCGAATTATACTTACCGGATTCTTGTACTTCTTTGGAGATTCCCAAAGTATCAACAGTTACTGATGCCATGGTCATTACCTCGGCGCCTTCAGGAAGAATAGAAAATACTTCTTTTTTAGCTTCTTCACCAGTCTCTATAAATTTGGCCTCAATGCCGTTGGCTTTCAAAGCCTCAATGGCTTTATCTACAGACTCTTTACTAGCTAGTTGATCATATTGACTCATGTCAGTATTATACTCCTTAACTAACTTCAATAAAATGACCCAGTGGGGCCAGTCAAGAGGTTAGGTGATTGTTAACTCTTTTAAGGAATTTGTAATTTGTTTAAGGCCGGTTTTTTCCAAAACATATAGATCTTCAATTCTGACTCCACCAAAATTGGGAAGATAAATTCCCGGCTCAATGGAAAATACCATGCCTTCTTTTAATTCCTGTTTACTTTTGTGTGAAATGTAAGGCAGTTCGTGAACTTCCAGCCCGATTCCGTGTCCCAAGGAATGAGGAATAGATGGATAACCAGCTTTGACAATATAATCCCTGGCTACTTTGTCTATTTCCGATGCTTTTCTTTGTCCTTTATTTATCAACTCAACTGCTTTTTTCTGCGCCTCCAAAACTACCTGATAGATTTCTTTTTGCTTAGCTGCTGGCTCACCAAAGAATATGGTCCGGGTCATATCAGAACAATAGTCTTGATACTTAACCCCAAAGTCCAACAGAACAAATTTATCGTTAATCGTTAATCGTTTATCGGAAGTCTGGTGATGTGGCACTGCAGAATTTTTGCCAAAAGCTACAATTGTGGGAAAGGATAATTCCGCTCTCTGATCTTTAATAAATTTTTCCAGCTCCCCTGCTATTTGTTTTTCACTGACCCCAACTTTTATTTGCTTTACAATAAACTGAAAGGTCTGATCTCCCATATCACAGGCTTTTTGAATTTTTGCAATTTCATCTGCAGTTTTTGTTACCCTTAATTGATTTACAGGAAAATGTTTTATTTTTTTGAAATGCTTTTTAATGAATTTATATTCCCCCACTGTTAAATTATCTTCCTCAATTCCTAAAGTCTTAATTTCTGGATGCTTTTTAAAAAGATCTTCAGTTGATTTACCATTCCCCCTTTCAAAAATTGTTAAATGCGGAATTTTTTCCTTAACTGCTTGGGTATATCTGCCATCGGTAATTAAATACTCAAAGTTTTTCCCAATGAATAAATATGCTTCCCGTTCTTCCTTGGAAAAATTAGTGTAGCCGGTTAAATAGGCAATATTAGCAACCGAAGAAATAAATACTCCCTCTAAATTTTCTTTAACCATTAACTGTCTTAATCTGGCAATTTTTTCTTCAAACATGGCTAACATTGTAACATTTAGTTGTGGTAAAATCGCTGAACCATGCGTCTTCTCCATTTTTCTGACATTCATATTGGTATGGAAAATTATGGGAAATTAGATCCGGAAACCGGACTCTCCAGCAGACTGGTGGATTTTTTTAACACTTTTGATTTTATAGTTGATAAAGCTTTGGAGGAAAATGTCGATGCGGTAGTTTTTGCAGGAGATGCCTATAAAACCAGGGACCCCAATCCCACTCAACAACGTGGGTTTGGTGAAAGAATCAGTAAGCTGGCCAAAAAAATTCCTGTTATTCTGGTGGTAGGAAATCATGACACCCCCAATGCCACCGGCAAGGCCAATACTTTGGATATTTACTCTGCTTTGGAAATTGATAATGTCTGGGTTTCCAGAAAACCAGAACTTTTAAAAATCCCTACCAAATCCGGAGAGTTGCAAGTGATTACTCTCCCCTGGTTACATAAGGATGAATATAAAACAGTGGGAGACAAATTAAAATCTTTATACGATAAAATTGACAGTAACTCTCCTGCCATATTTTTATCCCATTGTGAGGTAGAGGGAGCCAGCTATGGCTCGGAAAAAGGTATGGCTATTGGAAATGATGTCACAGTCCCCTTGCCTCTTTTACAAGACAAACGGCTGGCTTATGTAGCCCTGGGCCATATTCATAAACATCAGGTTTTATCAACAGATCCCTTAGTTGTTTACGCCGGCTCCCCTCATCGGATTGATTTTGGTGAGGAAAAAGAAGACAAAGGAATAATCTTAGTAAACATCGATCCCGTCATTGCGAGCGCAGCGAAGCAATCCCAGAAAGAGATTGCTTCGTCGACTATGTCTCCTCGCAATGACGCTTTTGTGGCTTCTTTTAAATTTATTTCTACTAACTGCCGCAAATTTTTATCAATTAATGTTGATTTAAAACCGGATGACAAAAATCCGACTGAAACTATTCTTAGTGAAATTGGAAAACATGATGTAGCAGAAAAAGTAGTTAGATTAACAATAAATATTCCTGCCGGCTGTGAGGGGGAAATCGAAATGGATAAAATTAAAAAAGCTCTTTCCAAAGCTCATTATATTGCCGGTATTTCCCGGAACATAGAAAGGTCTGAGAGATTAAAAATAGAAGGAGCTGATGAAGTGGAAAGATTAACTCCAATAGAAGCTTTAAACAAATATTTCGAAGCCAAAAAATTCACACCTGAAAAAAGAAAACAGCTGGAACAATTCGCCGCCCAGCTTCTGGAAAATTGACCCCTTGACATGGGGTATTATTCGGGTTTATGGTAAATGTATGGTTTCGGTTTTTATTCGTTCACTGTTTTTATTTTTACTCTTTTTCTTTCTCCTACCCAATTGTTTAAATCCTTTAATGGCCCGCAGCTTTGATGATTTTGAGGCTCATCCGCCAATCCATATCCAAAATTCTAACCAACACTCTCCCACTGGTTTATCTCCTAATCAAATAAAGTCTGTTTATAATTTACCCAAAACCGGCGGCAAAGGAACGATTGCCATTATCGGAGCTTACAATTCTCCCACGGTTGAAAGTGATCTGACGGTTTTTAGCAAACAGTTTGGCTTACCGACTTGTACCCGAAAAGATGGTTGTCTGGAAATTCACCTGATGGATTCTAATATAAAAACCGACAGTGGTTGGGCTGGTGAAACTGCTTTGGATACCCAGTGGGCTCATGCTATTGCCCCCAAAGCCAAAATACTATTAGTAGAGGCCAAATCTGCCAGCGGCGCCAGTTTAACCGCTGCTGTTGACTTTGCCAGAAACAGGCCGGATGTAGTTTCAATTTCCATGAGTTGGGGTGGGCCGGAATATCCCACCGAAAGCAATTATGATAGTCATTTCACCAGTCAATATGGAGCCAGTTTTTTTGCCTCCAGCGGTGATAACGGATCAGGAGTCGAGTGGCCGGCTGTCTCTTCTAATGTCATTAGTGTTGGCGGCACTACTCTTCATTTTAATTCAAACAGCAGCTTAGCTTCTGAAACAGCCTGGAATGGTAGCGGCGGCGGGGTTAGCAGTTTTGTTTCTGAACCATCATATCAAACTGATTTTGGCATCCTAAAAATTCATGGCAAAAGAGCAGTACCGGATGTATCTTACAACGCCGATCCAGCATCCGGTTTTTCAGTTTATCAAAACGGCTGGATGACCGTTGGTGGTACCAGCGCCGGAGCTCCTCAGTGGGCAGCCATCAGTTCGTTGGGAGGAAATATTACTAACTCAAAACTTTATCTTGATGCTACTAAAAAGTATTCACAATATTTCCGAGATGTCTACCAAGGAAGTAATGGAAACTGTAATCTGTTTTGCTCAGCCAAAAAAAGATATGACATGGTTACCGGTCTGGGTAGCCCATTAACTTATCATTTCTAGAGAAAGAAGTGAGGATTTGCTCCTGTAATTTATGGGTATTTGCATGACTTAAATAGCCTAAATATGATTGTAGAGATTGTTGAAAATTCTCGTCTTGCATTTTCATCTTTAGTTTCTGAAACATTCTCCTTTTGGTTTTAGTCCGGGGTAAAATGTAATGCGGCAAAACAATATAGCCCAGAAAATCTATTCCCCAATTTAAATTTCTGAAAATAATCTTTTTAGGATGAAGTTCCAGCTTAAGCTTATCTGCCAAAAATTGTGCTATTAGTTTGATTAAACGATTAAAATCATTTTTACTGGTAGATAAAATTAAAAAGTCATCAGCATAACGAAGATAATAGTTAATCTTTAGCTTGTGTTTGATAAACTGATCCAGTTCACTCATATAAATATTAGCAAATACTTGAGAGGTTAAATTACCTAGAGGAATACCTCTAGCTTCGCAAGGCGACGCCTTGGAGCCTAACGCAAAACTATCTATTACCTCCCCCAGCAACCATAAAATATCCTCATCTTTTATTTTCTTTCTTAGTAATTCTTTTAAAATTTCATGGTTAATAGAAGCAAAGAATTTTTTAATATCCAGCTTTAAAGCCCAACAGGGTTTAGTATAGTTTTTGGAAACGATCCTGGTGAATTTTTCCAGTCGTAATACTGCTTTGTGCGTTCCTTTTTCTAATCTGCAAGAATAAGAATCGTGAATAAATGTAGAATTAAATAAAGGGTATAGGAAGTTATAAAGCAGATGATGAACTACTCTATCTTTAACTTCTGCTTTGTGAATATGCCGTTTTTTAGGATCATGAACAAAGAATGATTGATAATTGCCGTGTTTGTAGGTTTTATTTTTTAAACTCTCAGATAAATTGAAAAGATTATCTTCAAGATTCCTTTCAAATATCTGTACATCAAACTTCTTTCTCTTACCTTTTCTAAACTCATCCCAGGCTTGAAATAAATTTGCGGATGAGATAAGCTCCGGATAAGTTATATGGATCATTATCCTCTAAAAGATACCACACACACACACTGCCTGGTTCCAGCCTCGATATCCCGATTTTCGCTAAACTTTATGATTTTTACAAAATCTTAAGTCAACTCCTGCCTGCTTTTCCCAAAACCAAACGTTATACCTTAGGTCAAAAAATTGATCAGGTTAGTTTAGACATTATCGAGCTGGTTATTACAGCCGGATATTTACCCCGAGAACAAAAACTCCCTGTTTTACAAAAAATCAGCACCAAACTGGATCTTTTAAAGATCCTGCTTCGAATTGCACAAGAAACAAAATGTTTAAATAACAATCCCTACCAGATATTAACCTCCCAGCTAGTTGAAATAGGCAAAATGCTGGGAGGTTGGATAAAAATTTTCAGGTAACAGGCTGCTATCAGGGGACGGAAACGAATGTTGTCATTGTGATTGTCTACCGGATAGTTGTTGACGTTACTCAAACCACCGTTATCACGGTTACCGCCAATGAGCTGGTTGTCAGTCCCGAAATTTGTACCCAAATCCGAAAAAACTTCACTGCAGATTGATTGCTCTTTCCGCTGTATTGTATTTCTCCGCAACAGGCGGAGTAAAGATTCAGGCACGTAGCTTCCCTTCCCTAAATTTGCCGGAGAATCACTCCTCTAATCTCCTTGAAGATTAAAGCTCTCAATTCTTCATCCGGACAAAGATAAGGTGATCCCGATCCTTAAATCTGGATTCATTAACCTTATCAGGGAAATTTTACAAAAAATAACTCCAAGTTTGCAAGAATTAAAAGCCAAGAATCTAATTCAAGAAAAAAGTTTCCCAGCAATCAAGCTACGGAAGGAGAAACCACCAGGGGACGGAAACGAATGTCGACATGGTGATGGTCTACCGGACAGAAGTAGACGTAACCCAAACCACCGTGATCACGGTAACCGCCAAGGAGCAGGTAGTCAGCCCCGAAATTATTTCTAAGCCATTCCCAGGAATTTTTTTCACCAAAATGGGGATAAAGCCAATTTCCGATAAAATTAAGCTGAACTACTGTTAAATCGACCACCTCTTGAGTTCTAACTCCAGGAATCATCTTGGCAATAGCAGGATAAACTTTCTGTTTTGCCTCAACTGCTGATACCCCGTATAACGAACCTGAATTTAAGTGTCTGGTGTATTGGGTCACCTCAATGCCGTCTTTTTTACCTTTGGCTCGAAGACCTGATGATAATTTAACCAAAACCTGATCTGTTTTTGGATCAAACATCGGGTCACCGGATTTCCAGTCAAGCCGCTCACTGGTATCCAGCCAGCCCCAGGTTTCTTGCATCTTTAAATCAGCAGGTTTTAAATTCCCTTCTGTGATTTGCTGATAAATCCAGGGGTCAAGTGGAAATCTCCAGTTGGCCGGATATTGAAAACCCTGTTTAATAGTGAGGTTCGGGAAAACTACCGGTTCAAAAGTAGTCAAACCAGCATCTTTAATTCTTTGACCTCTGTCTACATGTGCTTGTGAAGGAAGAGACAGTGAAACTTCCTGACCCAAAAACATTCCTAATTTATATACAAAATATTGTCTAAAATGATCCGGGGTTTTTAAATCAGCTAAAACTAACTCTGATCCTACAGCAGTAACTTTCGGATCCTGCTTGCGAGCGGTTGGTAATTCCAGAGCAGGAGTTAAGCTCGTAGTTTGGGTAACAGAAGCAGCTATTTCCGCTAGAGTTGGAACAATCATCCCACGGCTGGTCAGAATACCCCTGACTATTGTTAAAGTAAAATCCCCGTGCTCAACCGCCTGATTACGCTTATCTTGCCCGATAAGTTCTAGTAAATCCAGTTGATGTTCTGCATTATCCTCTGTCATAATGTCCATTTATAACATATTATGGGACTGTTGTCAAATACCTATAGCTTAAGTATACTGGCAAAGAAAGATTGCCACGTCCTCCGACTTACGTCGGAGTCCTCGCAATGACATTAAATTATGATTCCTGTAAAACTAACGCTTTCTAACTTTACGAGTTATGGTGAACATGTACCAGAGCTTAACTTTACTAAATTTCACCTGGCGGCTATTTCCGGTTTAAACGGAGCCGGTAAGTCTTCTCTTTTGGATGCTATTACCTGGTGTTTATGGGGAACTTCCCGGGCTGGGGACTCATCAGACCAGTTAGTTCGACTTGGCAGTAACAACATGCAGGTAGATTTTTCATTTGAATTGGATGAACACGAATTTATTGTTAAAAGATCACGGACTTTAAAACACGGAGGTACATCGGCTTTGGAATTCTGGAGCGAGAAAAACAATTTGACTGAAGGAACTATTAAATCAACTCAGGAAAAAATTATTAATACTCTTCATTTAACTTTTGAAACCTTTACTAATTCCTCATTTTTACGTCAGGGTCATGCTGATGAGTTTACCTTAAGCGGACCAACTGACCGGAAAAGGGTTTTGGCTGATATTTTAGGCCTTTCCCACTATGATAAATTAGAAGAAAAAGCCAAAGAAAAATTAAAAGATCTTTTTGCTAAATTAAAACTTTTAGAATATCAGTTTTTGGAAATAGAAGCCGAGCTTTCCCAAAAGGAAATCAGTAAAGAGAAAAAGATTTTGGCAGAGAAAAAAATCTCTGAGGTGGAGATCAAAATAAATGTTTTAGAAAAAGATTTAAAAAGTTTGACAGAGGAAAAAGCCGTTTTAAATGCCACTAGCGAGCAACAAAGTAAATTAAACCAAACTCTTACCGGTCTGCAAACAGAACTAAGTGAAATTTTATCCCAGGGAAAATTAAGAGCTGAAAAAATCAAAATTTTGGAAGGAGAGTTGTTAGACCTTCCAAATTTTGATGAGAAATTAAAGCAATTAAAAACTTTAGAGAAGCAAAAAGAAGATTACAACCTGATGTCCCAGAAAAAACTGGAGATAGAAAATAAATTAAACCAGGCTAAATCAACAGTTACCCTTAAAAATAAAGATCGACAAACTCTGGAAGAAAAAATAGTTGAGATAGAATCTCATCTCGAAGCTCTGGATAAAGAAAGTGCTAAATGCCCAACCTGCGGCCAGGAAATAAATAAGGACCAAAAACAGAAAGTGAGTTCAGAATTCAGAATTCAGAGTGAAGAATTAAAAAAACAATTAACAACTATTAAAACTGAAACTGAAGAAAAAGAAGTTTTAAAACTACAGACGGAAATTGATTTAATTAAACTTGATGATGGTGATTACCGGGAAATTACTAAAAAAATTCAGGAGCTTTCTGCCCTGCAGGAAAAAAGAGAAAAATTGATTGCGGCCCAGGCCACTTTAGAATCCGAAAAAACAGTGGTTGTGGAACTGCGTTCTCTTTTTGTCAATAAAAAATCCCAAATTGAAAAATTAGAAATCGAGGTTAAAAAATTACCTAATCTAGCCGAGAATTTAATAAAACTAAATTCCCAAGTTAACCAAAAAGAACAAGAGTTAAATGTTTTAAAAATAGAAGAAAAAGAAGCCAGAAATTTACTGGGACAAGCAACTGAGCTAATCAGTAGATCCGAACAATTGGAGAAATTGTTTGAGCAAAGGAAACAGGAAAAACGAAATCTAGAAAAGGAAAAAGAAGGGTTTGAAGAATTAGCTTTGGCTTTTGGTAAAAAGGGTATTCAAGCCATGATTATAGAAACAGCTATTCCGGAAATAGAAGATGAAACTAATAAATTATTGGCCAGATTAACTGATGGCAGAATGAAAGTAGAACTGGCCACTCAAAGGGAAACTAAAACCAAACTGACGGATGGCGAAAAAGGCATGGTGGAAACTTTAGATATTATTATTTCTGATGAAATGGGTCAAAGACCTTATGAAATGTATTCGGGAGGAGAAGCTTTTCGGGTAAACCTGGCCATTAGACTGGCTCTTTCAAAACTGTTAACCCGAAGGGCCGGTGCCAGATTACAGTTTTTAGTAATTGATGAGGGATTTGGTACACAAGATGCTGATGGTAGAACCAAAATTGTGGAAGTACTGGATGCTATTAAAAATGATTTTGAAAAAATTTTAGTGATTACTCACTTAGAAGAACTAAAAGAAGAATTCCCAGTCCGCATTGAAGTTTCCAAAACTTCCAGCGGCTCTACTTTTACCGTAATCGGGAACTAGGAACTCAATTTTTTTTAAGTTACAATTAAATAATGAAGAAGATTATTTTGTTCGGCGGACTAGCTGTAATTTCCTGGGCGGTTTTTATTATGGCTGTTTTCCAAATACCCTACCCTGATAGTTTAGCTCAGGCTAATTATTTCCAGGTTATTGGCTTTTTTATTCCTCTATTGTTAGCCTTAACTTTTTCTCTCAATATTTTTTTGCAATTTCTAATACGCTCTATATTAATCTCTTTTACATTAATAGTTTTACTAATTCTTCAGGCGCTACAAAGTTTAAATATAATAACGTTTGCCCTAACTGCAGTGGCATTTGGACTGCTGGTCAGTTATTTTAAAAAGCAAAAAAATGGGACTAGCGGTATTAGAAGGATTAGGCGGATTAGGGTATAATCCAAAGCTATGAATAAATATTTTGTAACTACACCTATTTATTATGTTAACGATGTACCACACATTGGACATGCATACCCTACTGTAGCTGCGGATGTTATCACTCGTTATTGGAAATTAAAGGGTTATAACGCCAGGTTATTAACAGGCACGGATGAACATGGAGCTAAAATAGCTGAAGCTGCAAAAAAACACAATCAAGAACCAAAAGAATATGCAGACCAAATTTCTGAGGAATTCAAAAAGGCTTGGAAAAAGTTAAATATTAATTACGTAAGATTTATTAGAACCACTGATGAAGATCACATAAAAGTAGCGCAAGATTTTTTGCAGAAATTATATGATAAAGGGGCAATTGATCCCAAACCTCGACTGTATAAAGGTTTATACTGTGTTGGGCATGAGAAATTCATGTCTCCGGATGAATTAGTTAATGGATTATGCCCAGATCATCAAACTAAACCCATTGAACATTCTGAAGAAAATTATTATTTCAGACTTAGTGAATATCGTGATAAACTAGAAGAATTAATAACCTCAAATGAAATAAAAATTGGTCCAGAACATCGTAAGAACGAAATCCTCGGAAAATTAAAAATTGGCTTAGATGATATTTCCATTTCCAGAGCTAATCTGGAATGGGGTATACCATTGCCTTTTGACAAAACCCATACTTCTTATGTTTGGATAGAAGCCCTAATTAATTATTATACCTATGGATCACAAAATAATTTCTGGCCTGCAGACTTGCATTTAGTTGGTAAAGATATTCTCTGGTTCCACAGTGTAATTTGGCCTGCTATGCTATTAGCTATTAACGAAAAACTACCAAAGCAAATTTTCGCTCACGGTTTTTTCACTATTAATGGACAAAAAATGTCAAAAACTATTGGAAATGTTATTCACCCTGATGATTTAGTCAAAAAATATGGTGTTGACGGAACAAGATACGTCCTTCTGGCATCATTTCCTTTTGGGGATGACGGTGATTTTTCCTGGAATCTATTTGACCGTTCATATAATGCTGATCTTGCTAATGGTTTAGGAAACTTAATAGCAAGAGTTGCCAAGCTTTGCGAGAATAATAAAATCGTATATGAAGAAGGTAAATTTAAAGAGGGATGGAATAAAGATGTAGCAGAAAATTTAGAGTCATATAAATTTAATCAATCTTTATCTTATATATGGAAGAGTGTAGAAATACTAGACAAAATGATAAATGTAAAAAAGCCGTGGGAGCTTGAGGGGAACATATTAAAAGAAATTCTCATCTCTTTAAGCGTAGAAATTAGACAAATAGCATTTAATTTACAGCCCTTCTTACCGGAAACATCAGAAAAAATCCTCAAACAATTTAGCGGACCAATTAAATCAGGTCCTGCTCTGTTTCCCAGAATTTAATATGCTTACTGATACTCATGCTCATTTATACTGGGATTTGTTTCAAGAGGATTTCGATCAGGTGATTAATCGTGCAATAGATGCAGGGGTTACTACTATAATTAACGTTGGTGTTGATGTGGAAAAAAGCCGGATTGCCTTAGAACAGGTCCAGGGGGAATTATCCAAAATAAATGGACTATCTACTTATTCTACTATCGGAATCCATCCGCACGAGGCTGGGAAATATGGTGAATCAGAAGGATTAGGGATTTTAGGAGAAGATATAAGTAAACTAGAAGAAATTTATCGGAGTAACCCTGAAAAAGTAGTAGCAGTTGGTGAGTGTGGTCTGGATTTTTTCTTTAAAGAAGAGATTGCCACCCCACCTAAATATGAAATTTTGGCGGGTCGCAATGACGAAAAGACTAAGGATCTACAACGTCAGCTTTTGCAAGCTCAAATTAATCTGGCTAAAAAATTAAATCTGCCTTTGATAGTTCACTGCCGCGACGACCGCTCTCAAGACCCGGAAAATTCCGAGGCCTGGAATGAAGTATTAAAGATGGTGGGAAATTATCCTACCATCCTGCATTGTTATAGCGGTTTACCCCAAACTACTAACAATGTACTACAAACTCCTAACTTATTCATTTCTTTTGCCGGTACTATTACCTATCCCAAAAACGATTATCTACGGGAAGCAGCTAAACTATTGCCACTTAATCGGATTGTTTTAGAAACTGATTGCCCTTTTTTACCTCCACAAACTAAACGTGGAACTCGTAATGAACCGGCTAATGTAAAAGAGATTGCCCAGTTAATAGCGGAAATAAAAGGAGTAACCTTTGAGGAAATTAGTACACAAACCACTAAAAATGTTAAAATGATCTTCAATCTGTAAAGAAACATGCGTATTTTATTATTCTTTTTTATTGGGTTTCTGTCCTTTTTTTATATCTCTGAAGTGGCTCAAAGACTGATTAAAGAAATCAGATACAGTCTGATCGGATTTATTTTTATAACTCTAGGTTTTTTGGTAGGTTTTTTGGGTGGAGGGATCTTAGGAGGCGGATTAAATGTGTTAACTGCTTACTTTTTAATAGGAAGCGGACTTGGGATAACATCCCATCATCTGCTCTCTAGAAAATTTATCCTGTTTAAGGATATGGAAAGAGAATTTGTTTTAAAACATGAAGATGGCTTTGAAAGATTTTTAGAAATCTTACCGGGAGCTTTAACCTGGTTGGCTCTCACCTCACCAATCTGGCTTTCCTTTACTCTGCCTTATGCAGTAGCTTACTTAATTTTGATTGCCGATGTTTATTGGCTGTTAACTGCATTAAGAATAAGTATTTTTATCATTATCGGATATCGAAAAATGCAAATTGCCAAAAGCAAAGACTGGCCACAAGAGCTTAAAAATAATTTCCCTAAGGTGTGGGATAAATATTATCATTTAATTCTAATACCCACTTATAAGGAGGCCTTGTATATTCTGGAGCCGGCTTTTAATGCTGTGATCAACTCTGATTATCCTAAAGATAAAATATTTATTCTGGTAGGTTTTGAGCAAAGGGATGATCCGCAAAAGATTGCACAAACTAGAGCTTATCTTAAAAAAATTGAGAAAAAAATAGCCGGGGTTTTTATAACCACTCATCCTTATGGTTTACCCGGTGAAGTGGCTGGTCAGGGATCAAACAAAAATTGGATGATCAAACACACCATGCCGGAACTTAACAAAAGAAGGATTAAGGCAGAAGATATTTTTGTAACCACACTGGATGCAGACTTTGTTATTCATCCGATGTTTTTAGCCTGCGCTTTGCACAAATACTTATCGCAACCGGAAACAGAAAGAGATAAACGCACCTTTACCGGGGTATTTTTATACCATAATAACTACTGGCAAGCCCCCACCCCGATGAGGCTGATGGCTGCCGGTACTTCTTTTTGGCAATTGGCTGAGATGGCCGGTTCTGATAAATATATGAACTACTCTTCCATGTCTATTTCCCTTGTCTCTTTACTGGATATCGGTCTTTGGATACCGGATAAAGTTAATGATGATAATGGTTTTTACTGGAAAGCCTACTTTCATTTTAACGGAGATTATAAAGTTATCCCCCATTTTTTACCAATTTCTGCTGATGCGGTTCAGGACACTACTCTATTTAAAACTTTTCAAAATCAATATTTGCAGATTAAAAGATGGGCATATGGTGTCGAACATATTCCTTTTGTCATCAAGCAATACTTTCAAAAAGAAATGGATTTTTGGGATAAAACCGATAAGCTACTTTTTAAAATCTGGGGAGATTTAAAATGGGGATTTTTAGCCATTTTTGTAACTTTTGGCTCTCTTTTTATTCCTCTGGTTAACCCCAACTTTAAAGCATCAGTCTTGTCGGTAAACTTACCCATTGTTTCCTCCTGGATACTAACTGTGGCTTTTTTTGGGTTGTTTGTCACTATTTTTGTTCATGAAAAAGTATCACCTAAAAGACCTGCGGGCTGGTCAATTTTTAAAATAATCTGGTCATATATACAATGGCTTTTTGTACCGATCATTCTAATTACTATTTCCTCTCTTCCGGCCATAGATGCCCAAACTTCTTTAATGTTTGGTAAAAAACTGGAATTCCGCGTAACCAACAAAGCCAGACTTCTGGAGAAAGCATAAAGTATGGGAAAATTTTTCAAGCTGATGATAGATTCCTGGGCAACTACCATACCCATCCTGCTGGCATTACTGATCAGTATGTTTATTGTAATTTTTGCCAGTCTAATGCCTTCTAAAATGCCGCTTTTTTATTCCCTTCCCTGGGGAGACAGCCAACTGGGAAGTTCAGAGCAGTTATTAATCCTTCCGGCAATCATTGTCTTAATTACTCTTTTTAATCTGATTCTATCCTGGCAGCTTCATCCTTCCCAAATTTTCTTTAAAAAAATACTTAATTTTTCTTCAATACTGGTTAGTATAATCTTAACTATTACATTTATTAAAATAGTCATAATCTTTCTTTAAAATGGAGTTTATAATACCGGCAATTATTGCTTTTTTAATCTCTTATCTTTGCTTACCCCCTACTATTGCCTTTGCTAAAAGATTTAATCTGTTAGATAACCCAAGACTTAGACCTCACCCGGCCCACACCCAAAAAAGAACGGTTCCCAGGGCCGGTGGTTTAGCTGTATTTATTACACTGGTTATTTCAATATTAATTTTTATCCCCTTTGATAAAACCATTGCCGCAATACTGGTATCTCTCTCTATCCTCCTGGGGGTTGGACTTTTGGATGATAAGTATCAAAAATTATCTCCATATTTTCGCCTGGCAGGACAATTTATTGCCTCATCAGTGGCTATCTTTGCCGGGATCGGCATTAATTTTGTGACTAACCCGGTCGGCGGCATTATTCACCTAAATGTATTTCAATACTTCCCCCAGATTCTGGCGATCATCTGGATTGTCTGGGTGATGAATATGATTAACTGGTCAAAAGGAGTAGATGGTCAGATGCCGGGAATTGTCACTGTGGCAGCAATAATTTTAGGTTTATTATCTTTAAAATTAAATTTCTTACAGGATCCCACTCAAGCAAATGTAGCAAAACTGGCTTTTATCACCGCAGGTAGCGCTTTAGGACTATTAATTTTTAACTGGTATCCGGCCAGAATTTTCCCGGGCTTTTCCGGCTCAACTATTTTGGGGTTTATGATCGCTATTTTGGCTATTTTATCCGGGGGTAAGGTGGCTACCGCAGGGTTGGTACTGTTAATTCCGGCCACTGATTTTGCTTATACTTTTTTAAGAAGAATCCTGCAGGGCAAATCTCCGGTCTGGGGAGATAGCGGACATCTCCATCATAGACTGCTTGAGCAGGGCTTTTCCCACTCACAAATATCCTTGTTTTACATATTGGGAAGTGTTATTCTGGGGGCAGCAGCCTTGAGCTTATCCTCAAGCGGTAAGTTATTTGCAGCCTTGCTGGTTGGAAGCGCAGTTTTAGGAGGCATTTTATGGTTAAACTTTTTTGGGCAATTCTTAAATCATCAAGACCCAGACAATGGATAAAAAACTTTGCAGTGTTTGCGGCATTAATCTTTTCCGGTAACTTACTTGATCGGTCTTCACAGATTAAAGCTTTGGAGGCTTTTGCGCTTTTTTGTATTTTCTCATCCAGCACTTATTTGTTAAATGATGTTTTTGATATTGAAAGAGACCGGCTTCACCCTTTTAAGAAAAAACGTCCGATTGCCTCAGGGGCGCTACCATCAATACTGGCGGTAATCTTAGCCTTAGGAGCCGTGATTGTCTTTTTACCTTTGGCTTATAAACTCTCTCCGGCTTTTTTCTTTGCCTGCTTAACTTATCTGCTACTGCAGCTTTTTTATTCTTCTTACTTAAAAAGGGTCATTTTGCTGGATGTTTTAGTGATTGCTGCCGGATTTGTCCTTCGGGTTTATGGAGGAGTTTGGGTAATTAACGCTCATCTTAATGTTTGGTTTTTACTGTCTGTTTCTTCTTTTGCTTTGTTTTTGGCAATAGGAAAAAGACGGTCTGAGAGAACTTTAATGGAGGCTGCTGCCTCCCAACATAGGGAAACCCTATTGCATTATCCGGAAAATTTACTGGATAGCTTAACTGCCATGTTTGCTACCGCTGCCTGGCTGTCTTATGCTTTTTTTACTTTTTTACAACCCCCAATTGAGGCCAGAAATTCACTGAGCTTTATCTTTGGCCGGATTGAACTGCCCTTTACCGAGGCCAAATACTTAATGGCCACTATACCGGTGGTAATTTATGCAGTGATGAGATATCTCTATATTATCTATGAGAAAAAAGAAGGAGAATCACCGGAGCGGGTATTACTCTCTGACCGGCCGCTTTTTACCGCTGCTTTACTATGGACAGTTTTAACCATTGGCATTATTTACTACCTAGGGGCTTAACAAATTTAAAGCTAGTTTGTCCAATAAATTGCTCATCTGCTGTGATTAAATTTAGCTTTTGAGTTTTAGCAATCACTGCATATAGCATATCATAGACTGACGTTTTATATTTTTTGGCTAGTTTAGCTGCTTCTTTTACATCAGCTTCTGTAATGCTATAAATTGATAACTTCGCTTCATAAATTTTAGTCAAAAATAAAGCAATCTTTTGTGAAGATAAATATCCTTTCGTAACTGCCATATTGGCAATTTCGTAGAAAAATAGATCTGGTACGATAATTATATCTTCTCCTGCTATATGGCTTTGCAGTATTTCTCTAGCTCTTTTTGCGCCTTGCTCGTTTTTAAACAACCATTTTGCTGCAACTGATGCATCAATGATAATCATCCGTTTTGATATCTAATTTCCCTTAAGGCTTTAGTAGAATCAAAACCTTTAGGAAGATTTTTAGAGTTTTCTTCAGCCAGTTTATCCATACCCTTCATGAACTGATCTACCTGCTTTTTCTTTCTACCAAGTTGATCTATATCTTCAACTTCTACGATTCTATGCGCAGCTTCTCTAATAACCGCTGCCAAACTTTTGCGGTCTTTAAGAGCTTTTTGTTTAAGCTTCATATACTGATCTTCAGGAAATCTAATGTTGGTAGCAATCCAGTTCATGATACCATTGTATCATGGTATCACATTTTGTCAATGAGGAATCATTTACTGCTTAGGGGCTTGAACTGGTTTGTTTTTGGACGTAGGAAGAAGAGACAAAGCCTTCGGTGCCATCAGGCAATTTAATCCGATCCCAGCCATTAGTTTCTTCCAGTAAAACTAATTTGTCTCCGGTATTAACCCGGCCAATTTCTTTGCCGGAAAGCGAGGACTGATCCCTGACCCTTAAAAATCCGGTTGGGGTTTGTAATACTTTTACCTGTTGTGTTTGGGTAATAACCGGCGCAGAAACTGTAGTCAAATCCGGCTCAGACAGCGCCAAATCAACCGACACAGTCAGATTAAGATTAGCCGGTAAGTTGGCCCTGATGCTTCTTTTTAAATAGTTTTGATGGGAAACATTAATAGTATGATCGCCAACACTTAAATTTATCGAAGTCGGTGTTTTACCATAAGATTTTCCATCAATTTCCACTTCTCCCTCAGATGGATTGGAAATCACTGTTATTCCCCGGCCTTTGGTAAGACTTAAAATTTCTCCGGCAGAGGAAGCCTCCTGAGTTGCCAAATCCCGATTAATGATAGTCACAGTCCCCGGCTCCAGTTTAACTTTTCCCTGCCAAGTGGCGCCGTTTTTATCAATCTTTACTAAATACTCTTTGGTTTCCAGGTTTTTATCTTCATATGGTGTTTGACCAACTTGTTTTTGATCTAAAAATACCAGGGCATCTGTTGGGTTAGAAAGAATAGAAATGCCGCTTTTTTGCTTTATACCAAAAGCTACTTCGGCAATTTGATCACTGTATCTGATAACAATTGCCACCAGACTGATCAAAACCAAAATCCAGATTAGTATTTTTTTCATTATCAATAATTATACACTCCTTTGGCTTTGACATTTCATGGCAAATTTGTTATTATTCGCCTTCTCCTGTTGCCCTAAGGTAACAGGATTATTTTGAAAAAAATAATTTTAACAAAGAAAAAAGTTTATCAACTGGCGATAATTTCTTTAATATTTTTTCAATTTCTGGGTTACTACCCCAGCTTGTCTGTTCCACCAATTAAAAGATCTCAGGTTTTTGCCCAAACTCTGGAAGAAAAAGGTGAAATTATACCGGCATCTTTTTCCAAACCCTTAACCTTGCCTTACCAAGGCTACTTATCAACCAGATTTTCTTTTTTTCATCCGGGGATAGATTTGGCAGCAGACCTGGGTACACTGATTCATCCGATAACAGATGGCGTAGTTTTAGAAACCGGCTATGACTTGTTCGGGTTAGGAAATTATGTAGTGGTTTCTCATGAGAATGGCTTTAGCTCAAAATATGCTCATGTGGGAAAAATCTATGTTAAATCCAAAGACAAAGTTGGCCCTGATAGTATTCTGGCGGAAGTTGGTTTAACCGGACGTACCTCCGGGCCTCATACTCATATTGAGATTACTCATGATGGAAAATACATTGACCCGCAAAAACTGCTGCCGGAAATTCCCGACATGCCTGCTTCGCCTGCGAAGCAAGGCGAGCCCGCTAATCAATGATCTCTCCCTCCACTTCGGTTAAAGATGCACCCCGCAATCCAAATTGCTCTCTTTCCCGGTTAATTAATCTCTCCAGTAAATTTTTAAGTTCCATTGGATAATCAACAAACTGCAAAACAATTTCACCTTTATTTAACCCGGCAGTATTAACAATGATGGTACCGTGATGCAAAAGTAACCGGTCTAAAATTCCCTGGTCAACTTCCAAATGAGTAATCTTGTCAAAAAGTGCTGCAGTCAGCTTAACTGAAAACAACCCTTTTTTAATAATTACACGTCTGGTGGTAAATAAATACCTGTGGGAATGAAACAAGTGCATGGTTTTTAAGATAGCAAATGAAATCATCCCTAAAAGACCCAAAATTAAAGCCCATGCTTTACCCAGGCCTAAAAGCCAACTTGCTCCCAGACCAAAACCAAAAAAAATTATCCCGGGAAACAAAAGATAAAGGATAAATTTGGAGCGGATATAAGCATTGCTAAAATTACTTACCAAAACCAGCTCTACATCTTCCGATAAAAACTTTTTAAAAGCCTCTTTTTGTTTTTGTGAAGGAGAATCTTTGTAATGCTGCTTAGCCATTACCATAATTGTAACATGACTTAATGGGGTATAACTTAATAGTCACCCATACCACCAGGCATTCCGCCAGGAAAAGTTACAAAATACCCTGACTCTTAAATTCCTGATGGTAAGCTTCTTGAGTAGATGGAATAATTGTACCTATACCAAAGTCAAAATTTATGGGGGTTAGTTTTTGTTTTTTTGACATTACTGTCCAGCGGCAAAGGTATAAAACTCTGTCCCTTGTTTAGTTTCAACCTTCTCGACATCCTGACGAGATACAGATTTTCCCTCTTTGGTATAAAAATTCACAACAGCAGGCTGTTGTTTAATCTTTGTAGCAATAAAATATACTGAGGTTTTTTTAGTTCTTGTCATAGGAGTAGATTATACCATATTTTAATTGTGGCAAATTCGCCATAATTAAACTTTGTAAAAGTGGCTTAATAATCACCCATACCACCAGGAGGTGGAGGTGGGGTTGGTTCTGGTTTATCTGTAATTAACACCTCTGTTGTCATAATCATAACTGCTACAGAGGCCGCATTTTGCAAAGCACTTCTGGTTACTTTAACCGGATCAATAATTCCGGATTTAACTAAATCTTTAAGTTCTCCGTCTAAGACATCAATACCCATTGCACCACTGGAATCTTTAACTTTAGCCAAAGCCACTCCATCATCCATGCCGGCATTTTTAATCAGTTGTCTGAAAGGTTGCTCCAAAGCGCGTCTTACAATTTCCACTCCCACTTTTTCTTCCTGATTATCCACTTTTACAGCGTCCAGCGATTTAGCTGCTCTAAGTAAAGTCACTTCTCCTCCGGCTACAATTCCTTCTTCAATGGCCGCTTTGGTAGCCGCCACTGCATCAATCACCCGTTCTTTTTTCTCCTTTAATTCAACCTCTGTAGCCGCACCAACATTTACAACTGCTACTCCTCCGGTTAACTTAGCCAGTCTCTCCTGCAGCTTTTCTCTGTCAAATTCGGAATCATTATTAGCTAATTCCCGACGAATTTGACTGATTCTGGCCTCAATTTTACTCTTGATACCTTTTCCGTCAACTATTAAAGTATTATCTTTATCAGAGGTTACCCTGGCTGCCTGACCTAAATCAGCAATTTCCACTGATTCAAATTTCTTACCGGTATCTTCCGAAATTACAGACCCACCTGTTAAAATCGCAATATCTTCCAGCATTTCTTTTCTCCTGTCACCAAAGCCAGGTGCCTTTACTGCCAGAATATTAAAAGTTCCCCGCAGTTTATTAACTACCAAAAGTGCCAGGGCTTCGCCTTCTACTTCATCAGCAATAATCACCAGGTTTTTGGAAACCTGGACAAATTTTTCCAGAAATGGCACTAGATCCGAAGCAGAAGAAATCTTTTTATCAGTAATTAAAATATGAACATCTTCAATCGAAGCTTCCATCCGGTCAGAATCAGTCACAAAATAAGGGGAGACAAAACCTTTATCAAACTCCATTCCTTCTTTATAATCAACTGCCATTTCCATGGTTTTGCCTTCTTCCACTGTCACCACTCCGTCTTTACCAACTCTTTGCAAAGCTTCGGCAATTAGTTTTCCAATGGCCTCATCAGCTGCAGAAATAGTAGCTACTTGGGCAATTTCTTCCTGAGTAGTAATCTTTTTGGCTTTGGAGTGCAGTTCTTCTACCAAGGCAGTGACCGCCTTTTCAATGCCTTTTTTCAAAATCATCGGATTGGAACCGGCCTGAATATTTTTTAATCCTTCGGTAACAATAGCTTTGGCCAAAATAGTGGCAGTGGTGGTTCCGTCTCCGGCTACATCAGAGGTTTTAGAAGCAGCTTCTTTTAACAGTTGAGCCCCCATATTTTCAAAAGGATCTTCCAGTTCAATTTCTTTGGCTACAGTTACTCCGTCATGAACAACATTTGGAGCTCCCCATTTTTTATCAATCGCCACATTCCGTCCTTTTGGTCCAAGCGTAGTTGCCACAGCTTCGGTTAGAGTATTGACTCCTTTTAACAATTTCTCTCTGGCTTCTGCATTAAATTTTAAAATTTTCGACATAGTTTTACTTTTTGCTTGCAAAAAGCAAGCTTTGCTTATTCCAAGATCGCCATTAAATCATCAAATTTTACTAATTTTAATTCTTTACCATCTACTTTAATTTCATCCCCGCCCCATTTTTTATAAACTACTTTTTCACCTACTTTGACCGGACATTTTACTACTTTGCCATTTTCCAAAACCATCTCATCTCCGCAAGCTAACACCACTCCCTGAGCTGGTTTTTCCTGAGCAGATTCCGGAAGATATATACCAGAGGCAGTTTGACTTTCTGAACCAGATGGTTCAACTAAACAATAACCCATTAAAGGCTTCACATTTAATTTCGCGCTTATTACTTTTTTTACTTTTGGCATAAAAATACTTGAGGCAGTTGACTGGATAAGAGTTATACCAAAATTAGCAAACCCTGTCAAGGACTGATTATACTTCGACTCACTTCGTTCGCTCAGTACTATAGTCCTTTGAGTCTCTTTACCCGTTTTTGAAAGTCTGATAAAACCTGTAGCCGGCAATCATTGGGATGAAAGTAGACAGCGCCCTCCTGAATACGTTCCAGACCTTGAGGTTTAGTCATCATTTTAAGTTGTAACCATTTAGCTATATTTTCCAGTGTCATTGCGAGCCCGAAGGGCGTGGCAATCTCTTTGTTAAGTAGATTGCTTGTCCCCACTCTTCGAGTGTGGGCCCCCTTCGCTCCTCGCAATGACGTATCAGGACCGATCCAGTTTGGCAAAAATTTAAATGCCCAATTATTATCTTCCAGATACTTTCCATAAATACCGTCTCTCTGCCATAACACCTTCATTTGTAGTACTTCGTGAGCAAGGTAGATATCCTTGCTAGATTGTACTAATCTATTTTCTTCGAGTAAGATATTAAGACAGAGCTTTCCGGCAATTTTTCTCTTACTATCTTTCACTGTTCTTCTTTGTCCGGTTACAGAAAGTAATCCAACAGTCATAATCCTGCTCAACCAAAGTCTGTTTTTAGAAACTACTAAAAACAAATCAATATCATCGGATTTAGCCGCATTTTCCATACTCAGTCCACCGGAAATTCCCACTAATTTGATCCAGGGAATAATTCTTAAAATCGCCACTATTAACTTAGCTTTTCTTAGATATACTTTTGATTGTTTTCCTCTTCTTTTTCTTTTTAAAACCAGTTCCTGTCTCTTAGGTAAAAAGTAATATTCACTTTTAACTTTTAATTTTGAACTTTTAACTAATCTGCCTATGGCAGATTCCACTTGTCTTAAGGTAGCTTTCTTACCTATTAACCATTTGTGAATTTCAAAAAAGTTTAAGGGATAATCAAAAATATCAGCATAAATTAAAGTTTTTAAAATCGCCTTTTCCATTCCAAGACAAGTTTATCAGTGATCTGCTAAAATGCAATACATGCTGAAATTTGAACAAAACTTTCCCTTATCCCAAATTACTACTTTGCAAATTGGCGGACCGGCTAAACAGTTGGTTAAAGTCTCCTCTCAGGACGAATTAGTTGAGGCCGTTAACTGGGCCAAAACAAGTAGCTTACCCTTTTTGGTAGTCGGAGGAGGATCTAATTTATTGGTAGCAGACCAAGGAGTTGAAAAATTAATTATCAAAAATGAAATAGAGGGAATAAAAAAAATAGTCAGGTTTTTATCTGTTAAAAGCGGTACTCCTTTGCAAAATTTAGTTGATTATTCCATTGCCCAAAATCTTTCCGGTTTGCAAAAGCTAACCGGAATTCCCGGAACTGTTGGCGGTGCAGTTTATGGTAATGCCGGAGCCTATGGTCAAACTATTTCTGATTATATCCGTGAGGTTATCTGTTTCGATCCCTCGCATTCGCTCGGGACAAGTGGAATTATCAGTTTGCAACAAGATGAGTGCGAATTTGATTACCGGGATAGTATTTTTAAAAGAAATGGTTACACAATTTTGGAGGTAATTTTTAAACTGGATGTCGGAGAGGAAAAGAAACTTCGTAAAGAAGCGGATGAGACCTTAGAAAAAAGACTAATCAAATATCCCAAAGGGATAAAATGCCCCGGTTCTTTTTTCAAAAATCTGGTGGCAGAAAAGATACCAAAAGAGTTACTTATAAAAATTCCCAAAGAAATGATTGTTTATGAAAAACTGCCGGCCGGGTCTTTACTTGAAGCAGTTGGAGCCAAAGGAGACTCTTTAGGACAAATCGAAATAGCCAATTATCATGCTAATTTGTTTATCAATAAAGGAGGCGGTAGCGCTTCTGACTTCTACAGTTTGGCTAAAAAATATAGCGCCAAAGTTAAAGAAAAATTCGGCATCACCCTTTCACCCGAAGTCCAATTAATTAATCTACCAGAATTTTCTCTTCAATAAATTTGGCCATGCCGTCATTTTCTAAAGTGTCTGTAATATAGTCTGCTGATTGCTTTAAAACATCCACTGCATTTCCCATTGCTACTTTATAACCAACAGATTCAAAAAGAGGCAAATCATTATTCCCATCCCCAATCCCAATAACTTCTTCCTTTTTAACTCCTAGAATTTCTATCAACTTTTCTATGGCATGTTTTTTGGTAGCTAGTTTATGAGTGATATGAATGTCCCAGGTATCATCATCAATCCAGGAAACTAATATATGTACTGCTACATCAGTGATCTTTAATAATTTATCCACTAGCTCCTGTGACTTTTGTTTACTTACCCCCAGGGCCACAACAATTGTTGCAGTTTCCGGAAATTTATCCTGGTCACTTTTAGAATTCAGGAATACTCCATTAACTCCAAATTTTTCTGTATAATCCGATGCTACTTTTACTATTTGTGGTATTACCCTCTTTGGTAAATATTGCTGCCAGAGAATTTCTTCATTAATTGGATTAATAATTTGAGACTCACCGCTGACAATACATGGATCTTCTATTTTTAAGACCTGCCAAATATCCCGACAGTGATTGGCTGAACGACCCGAAGCTGTAGAAAATTTTATTTTTCCTTTGGCTTTTAACACAGTACTTATTAGTGTCTTAGAAGGCATTCCTTCCATAAAACTGGGTACCGCTGTCCCATCTAAATCAAAAATGATAGCCTTATACTGCATCTTTGTTAACTAATTGTAAAATTTCTGGAAATTGACGATACCGTTCCCCCTCTTCTAAATTAAGATGCCCTTCTCTGGATTTTATTATTAACTCACCACCTAAATACTTCCGCATAATCTTTCCTTGAGATTCTCCGCATTGATATTTATCATTATCTGAATGGACAAAATAAAACAGGTTACATGAACTTTTGATTTTATCCCAGCTAAAAGGAGTTTTTAGCATGTTTAACTTATATTTAAAGTACTGCGGTAAAGTTCCTTTTTCAACAAAACCCGCCACCAAAATCGCTTTATCAATTTTTATATTACTTGGCAGTTTTTCTAATATCCTTAAAACTAAGGTTGCACCAGCTGAATGACCAACTATTACTGAATCCTCATCAAAATTCCATTCTTTATTTGAAAAAATAAAATTCACCCAATCATCTTGATCTGGTGAATCAGGACGAGGCAAATCCGGAAGCCAAACATTATATCCTAATCCCTCTAGCTTTTTTTCTAACCAGGGAAACCAGTTACCGGAAGAATTATTATCCGCTCCATGCAAAATCAAAACATTTTTCATAACCTTGATTTAATTACTCCCACTAGCTTTGGAAATTCCGGATAATCCCTATCCGCTCCAAAATGACCTTCATGCTCATACTCATGATATTCTGTGTTTAATTTGTGATGTATGTATCTTGCCTCTTCAATGGGAATCCAAGGATCATCTTTTGAGGCAAACTGGATTATCCATGCTTGATTTTTCTTAATACTCTCCCAGTCCCAGGTATTTTCATAATAGCCGCTTTTTTTCTCCATCTCATCCCCTAGATCTGTATAACAAGCACTAACTAAAACTGACCCAAGTATTTTATTTTTTTCAGCAAATCTCATAGCAGCTTCAGCTCCTGACGAATGACCTATTAAAATTGTGTTTTTATCTGCCCCAAGCTTTTTTATAAATGGCAACCAGTATTTAGCCCTTGCCAAAACTGGATCAGGAAAATTTCTAGCAATTACTTTTAAACCGATTTTTTCAAGCTCTTTTTTTGTATAAGGAAACCACTGATCCTTAGCGATCCCGCTACCATTACCATGTATTAAAATAACTCTAATTAAAACTTTATTCATAGTTTATCCTCACTAACCATCTGATAAATTTCTATGGGTATCTCTTCATAAGGATGGTTTCTGCGGATGGCAGAAACTACCTGTTTAAGTTTTTCTTTTTGACAAATTACTTCTATCCTTTCTTCTTCCACTTCTTCTAATTTCCCAATTTGCCCGATGGCTGGTTTTGCGCCTGGTCCTGGAATAAATCTACCTATTCCTCTGGATGAAAAAGAAGCATGATGATAATTTCCCAAAACTCCGGCCCCGGCATCTCCCATGGCCTGCCTGACTTTTTTAGCATCTTTAACCGGAACAAAAGTGACAATTTTATACATTTTTATTTTAAATCTTTTAATTGCTCATCTGTAACTTCCGCTTCTTTGATAATTTTTGCTAAAGTTCCTGCTGGTACCGAACCCGGGTGAACCGCAACTTGCGTCCAACGTCCGCCTGAATGCGTCAATCGAATATGGCTTCCTTTACCTTTGCCTGTTATAAATCCGAGTTTAGTTAAAAATTTTATTAGTTTTTGAGGTTTAACATTCCGGGGAATTTTGCTCATGCAAGTGCTAAGTGGATATTGGCCGGAGCTTCAACTTGAGTAGAAATTACCACTCCTTTTTCTGTATCGTCAACCGGAATTTCCTGTCCTTCATCCCTTAAACATTCGATCGCCAGTTCAATACCGTCTTTGATACTTTTTAAGACTTCATCTATAGTATTACCATAATCATATACACCTAGTGTGGGACAAGCCGCATTGTAAACCACTTTTTTGCCCATTTTTTCCGGCTCAATAATAATTCTGTAATTCAAAACCTGTTTTTGCATATCCGTATTTTACCACAAAATACTCTTATTTAGCAGGTGAAACAGCTGGTGGGGGTTTGGTGAATTGATCAATCACTTGTTTGGCTCCGCTATCAACAGTTTTAAGCGCTGACTGGGGATCCTGGCCTTGAAGTGTTTTATTAATCCCATCTTCAAAATATTTAATCATTTCATCATTGATACCAGCATCAAAAGTATTGGATTCTAAATACCAGAATTTATAAATCGGACCCTGGCTAACAAAAGCTCCAACAATTGGATCCCCTGCCAGTTCCGGAGAAAGAGATACCAAAGAATACGGTTCTCCAAAAAGCCGCACTTTTGAAGCTTCAGCATAGGCTAATTTTTGAGCTCCCTGGGAGGTCAAAAATTTAACAAACTTCCAGGCCTCAGTTGGATTTTTAGAATTTTTGGATACTGCCTCTCCCCAAAATGATGCCCAGGCTACTTCACGACCAGATAGCTGAGGCACCGGGACGACTGCAAATTTTAAATTAGGATTGGCTACTCTGATTTCATGCGCCCTCCAGGAAGGAGCAAAGTAAAAACCCAGTCTGCCGGAGGCAAACATTTGGGTGGAAGGAGGAAGTGTCACATCCCAGGTTTTTCTTCTGGGGTCTATTACAAAACCGGTATAAAACCGCATGACCTCTGCTACTTGTGAGCTATTTATATTATTTAAATCAACTCCCGGCTGTTGCAGTAGCAGTAAACCTATTATATCCGACCAGTGATCAACATTACCGGTAGCCCCCATGGCTGCTCCGGAGGTCTTAATACCACTGGAGTCCCGAACAGTCATTTTGGTAGCCGTGTCTATAAATTCCTGCCAATTTTTCGGCACCTTTCCTCCCACTCCGTTTAAAATATCTTCATTTATATAAAGCCCCAATCCATCAATCTCCAGCGGGGAAGCCAAAATCTGATTATTCTTAACAAAAGCCGTTTCAGCTACCGGATAAAACAGGGTTCTATATTCAGATAAAGACAATACCTCTGCGGGTGCAGGTGCCACATCTTGCGCAAACATAGGCAACCAGGAATTGTGAATCCTAAAAACATCCGGTCCTACCCCCTGCCTGATTTGAGCTTGAACTCTGGGCTTATAATTAACCGATGATTGACGAACATAGTTAACAACTACTTTGGGATTTTGTTTTTGATACTCGGCAATTAATGGTTTTATTAAACTATCATCTTCCCACAGTCCCCAGTAAGTTAAAACAACCGGTCCCTGCTCAGTTTTTTTAAAAAACGGCAAACGAGGTCCCAACCACCAGAATAAAAATCCCAGAATAATACTGACCACTAAAACAATAATTACTATCTTCTTCATTTATTTAATTATATCCTAAATGCTACAATACGCCCGTGGCAAAAAAGAAGGCGAAAATCTGGAATCGGACCAAACTACACCTGCTGCCGATTGGCCTTTCAATCATATTATTAATCCTGCTTTTGCTAAGTTACGAGATGTCAATGTCAGATAAGTATTACCCGTTAACATATGCTGGAGATACTAATATCTCTTTTTTAACCCAGGGTCAGGCCATCACAGCTGTGCAAGCTAAATTTGACCACAGAACTGCTGCGCGTTTGCAGTTTGAGTCAAGTCAAGGACTTTTTACAATTGATCTTGCCACCTCATCTGCCAGTTTGGATTATTCCAGCTTTGATAAAACTTTAAAAAATAGTCACAATGGAACTTGGTTAAACCAGCTTAGCTTACAATTTCAAACTCTTTTCTCTACTAATCGAATTTCTCCTGTAGTTTCTTTCTCTATAGATAAGCAATTAGACAATGTCTCCTCAATAGTAGATCAAAAACCACAAAACGCCCTTCTTTCATTTAATGAAACTGCTACCCCCTCTAGCAGCATCCAAATTAAACAAGGCCAAAATGGTTTAAGTCTGGATAAAGAAGCTTTAAGAAACGATATTATTAGTTACTTATTGTTTGGAAAGTACAATAATTTATTACCGGTTAAGATTGTCTTTCCTCAAGTTACAACAGAACATTTAAATCGTGCCAAACAAGTTTTAGAGCAATCAATCACTGCTCCTATTAAATTAACTTTTGCGGATAAGAGCTGGACTTTGGATACCAAACAGCTATTAACTCTGCTGAATTTAGATAAAGCCGGGGACTCGCTATTAGATAAAACTCAGGTTTACCAATATTTGGGTAAAATTGCCCTGGAAATTGACCAGGAGGTCCAGGAAGGATTGTTTGAATTTAATCCAACCACCAAACGAGTCAGCGCTTTTAAACCTTCCCAGGAAGGCAGAAAGCTGGATTTAGATAAAACATTTCAAGCTTTATCTGATGCTTTATCCGGCCAGGGACCAAAAAATATAGATTTGCCTGTAGCAATAGTTAAACCAAAAACCGAAACTCAGGACGTTAATTCTCTGGGAATCAAAGAGTTAATTGGACGGGGTATATCTAATTTTGCCGGATCAATTCCTAATAGAATTTATAATGTTAATTTAACTGCTTCCAAGCTAAACGGAGTGTTAATTGCTCCGGGAGAGACCTTTTCTTTTAATCAAACTGTCGGGGATATTTCAGCGGCTACCGGGTTTAAACAGGCTTATGTAATCAAAGAAGGCCGGACTGTGTTAGATGACGGTGGAGGAGTTTGTCAGGATTCCACTACGCTTTTCCGGGCAGTGTTAAATGCCGGACTGCCGGTTATAAAAAGAACCGCTCATGCTTATCGGGTAGGTTACTACGAGCAGAGCTTTCCCCCGGGTTTAGATGCTACTATTTTTTATCCGTCGGTTGATTTTCAGTTTAAAAATGATACCCCCAGCCATATTCTAATTCAGGCCTATACCAATGGGTTAACTTTGACTGTTGACCTTTATGGAACATCTGATGGCAGAGTGGCTACTTTAACTAAGCCGGTTGTTACTGGTCAGACTCCTCCGCCGCCAGACTTACGACAAGACGATCCCACTTTGCCCAAAGGCACGGTTAAACAAGTAGATTTCCCGGCCTGGGGAGCTAATGTTAAGTTCAGCCGGACAGTTACCAGAGGCAGTGAAACTTTAATTTCCGAAACATTTAACTCTTCCTACAAAGCCTGGCAGGCGGTATACTTAGTAGGCACCAAAGAATGATTACTGTAACTGGCTCCCTTGCTTTTGATCATATTATGGATTTTCCGGGGAAATTCGGAGACCATATTATGCCGGATAAAATTCACCAGATTAATTTATCTTTTTTGGTTAATACTTTAAACAAACAAAAAGGCGGTACTGCCGGTAACATTGCCTATAACTTAGGTCTTTTAAAAACCCCAGTCGCTATTGTTGGTGCAGCCGGACAGGACTTTTCAGAATATGGCAAATTTTTAGAAACAGCTGGTGTGGATATCTCAAGGATAAAAATCATTGATAATGAATCCACTTCTTCTGCTTTTATTATGACTGATCAATCTGATAATCAGATTACTGCTTTTTATCCCGGAGCCATGAAAGATAATTCATCTTTGTCTATAGAAGGAAATCCTGAGCTGGTAGTAATTTCTCCTAATGACCCAAAAGCGATGGTCAACTTTACCAAACAATGTCAGGATAAAAAAATTCCCTATATGATGGATCCGGGAATGCAACTTCCCCGCTTGGAAAAGGAAGATTTAACCATGATGATAAATGGTGCAGAAATTTTAATTGGTAATGATTATGAAATTGCTTTACTAAAAGAAAAGACAAATTTGGACGACCGTCAAATTTTGGAGCAAATAAAAATTCTGATTACTACCTTAGGAGAAAAAGGATCAGTTATTCAAACCGGTCTTCCTGATTCACCTTCCAGGAGTCAGGGCCCACCTGGAAGGTGGGAAATCAAGGCTGGTAAACCAAATAAGGTGGTTGATCCAACAGGGGCGGGTGATGCATATAGAGCCGGATTTTTAGCTGGATTCACAAAAGGCTTTGATTTAAAAACATGCGGACAAATGGGGGCAATTGCATCTTGTTATGCAATTGAAAAATATGGTACAACATCACATAGATTTACAGTCCAAGAATTCTCTGAAAGATATAAAGAGAATTTTGGAGAAGAGTTACTCTACCCGTCATTGCGAGGAGCGTAGCGACCGAAGCAATCTTTATTAAGAGGGATTGCCACGCCCCTTCGGGGCTCGCAATGACGAATTATTATGAAATCAGATGTAAAAGATAAAAAATTAGCTGCTGCCGGGAAACTTCGCATTGAGTGGGCTGGTTCCCAAATGAAAGTATTGGAGCTTATTACCAAGCGCTTTAGAAAAGAAAAACCCTTAAAAGGAATTACTTTGGCTGCTTGTTTGCATGTTACCTCGGAAACAGCCAATCTGATGATTGCTTTAAAAGAAGGGGGAGCCAATCTGGCGCTTTGTGCTTCCAACCCCTTGTCTACCCAGGATGAAGTAGCTGCTTCTTTAGCCGAAGACTATCAAATCCCCACTTTTGCCATCAAAGGTGAGGACAAAGTTACCTATTATAGACACTTAAATACTGTTATGGATTATAAACCTCATATAACCATGGATGACGGTGCTGATCTGGTAACACTTTTACACACAAAGAGAAAATCCCAGCTAAAAGATGTAATTGGATCTTCTGAGGAAACTACTACCGGAGTTATCAGACTGCGGGCCATGTTAAAAGACGGCACCTTAAAAATTCCGGTGATGGCAGTTAATGATAGTTTTACCAAACATATGTTTGATAACCGTTATGGCACCGGTCAATCTACCAT
>Ga0209515_10001557_pt1 | contig 37836 bp, 37 predicted proteins | sample Subgroupgradi54m_FD_187454 | JGI IMG/M metagenome (GOLD analysis project Ga0209515, IMG submission 187454) | Subsurface groundwater microbial communities from S. Glens Falls, New York, USA - GMW60B uncontaminated upgradient, 5.4 m (SPAdes)... ... | reverse complement strand
ATGCCAAGCGCAATCGCCGCCTTCTCCTCACTAAAAAAGAACTGGCCGAACTCGCAAAAGCGGAAGAGCAGAGTGGCTTGACAATAGTCCCTATTTCAATGTATAATAAAGGGCGTAACATCAAGCTCCGCCTTGCCGTCGCACGAGGAAAGAAGAAAGCAGATAAGCGCGAAACAATTAAAAAACGTGAAGCCCTCCGTGAAATTGCGCGGGTCGTCAAAGGCGAGGTGAAAAATTTTCGTGATAAGCTGCACGCATGATGAAGCGCGTCGAATCGAAGAGTTTTCTGCTGAAGACTCTTCGATTCGGATGCGGTTCCGTATCCGAAAAATGGGAATGAATGGCTTTGACAATGGGACTAATGGTGTGTGTGCGCGTCGAGCATGTTCGTAGTCTCGTAAATCACGCGAACACAACATAAGTGCAAACAAACGCACAGGAGTTGCATCACCTTATTTTAAGGCAAACAACTTCGCTTTCGCATACGCATAACGTCGTAGCGCACGGAACGGGAATACTCCTGATAGGCTCGTCCTCCGTGTCACTTCATCAGGATAAGTCCTCTCGCGCCTGACGAAAGGAACAAAAACCAAAGGATAGAAATGTGTGGGTTTTGTTATTTTCACACCATACATTTCGAAAAACGAAAAATAACTACACGTCGTAGATCACCCACTCATTATCTTCTTGGACGGGGGTTCGATACCCCCCATTTCCACAAAAACGCCCACCCGACTCTGCAAGAGTTGGGTGGTTTGCGTTTTGTGAGAAATGGGGGGTATCGAAAGACGGAGGCGGTCTACGATTTTGGCTTTGCGACCTAAAATTTCATCGAGTCTTCGAGTACTGAAATTTGGAAGTACTCGCAGTGGTGCAAAATTGTCGCCGAGTCGGGGTCGCAAGTACTTAGGATTTGAGGAGTTCCACTCCGAACAATCCTTAGTAACTTGTGACCGATACCCTCCTAAAAATTTCACCACACCATTATCAAATCAATCGTGACTGTCCCCATTTTCCATTTTCCATATGATGGGTTTGTTGTGCACGTCCTGACTTTTGACCATGCCACCGGATCACTCCGATGGTTTAGGTCCTCGTTATTCAGTTGTGTTTCAATTGTAGTTTATATTCAGTAAATATCAATAAATGTGCCCTCGGGAGGATTCGAACCTCCAGCCTCGGTGGTAGAAACACCTTGCTCTGTCCATTGAGCTACGAGGGCATGGTATAGCAAAAAGCCACCAAAAAGCGCCGCAGGTGTGCGGTTTATTTGGTGGCTAGATATGTCTTCTTGAGAGCTTCACGATGTCTTTTATGCTAGCAGTCGGGTTACCTTAGTACAAGCATAATGATGAGGGGAAAAAACTAAAGCCCGTGGATGCTCAAATACGTACGTGTGCGCGGGCCGAAATAACCGGCAGGAGGGACTATGCCGCTTGCTTGCTGATATTCCACGAGGGCGGCTCTGGTGATTGCACCAAAGTATCCGGTTGCAGTTGCCACGGCAAGTGCCCGAGCGAGCGCGCCTTTATTTTCCTTAATGAGTACTTGTTGAAGGTGCGTCACATCGGCACCGCGTGAACCGATGCTGAGGTCGCGGGTGAATGAAGCGGAGGTCGTTTGAGACGTTCCGGAAACGAGAACGGGAGGTATCGCCGTTTTACAGGTGTTGAGGACACGATGATATTCCGAAAGGGCGGCGGCGGAGAGTGGTCCGAAGTATCCGGTTGCGCCGGCAAGTGCGAGTGCGCGAGCGGCAGGCCCATAATTCCCCATAATGAGAATCGACTGTACTTCTTTTACATTATTTCCAAGCATCCCGATCGTAAGATCACGTCCGAAGGTGCAGGATTGTGCGGAAAGTGTTTGTGCCGAAAGTGCGTTCACAATCACTTCCGGCAACACAACTCCCCTTGCGAGTGCATCGCGAAAAAGCGGAGCTTCGGTGGCGACAAGAATCTTTGCTTCGGCAATGGGATCTTTTGCAACGCCGAGAATGCGCGAAAGAATGAGGATGCGTTCATCGTTGGTGAATGCGAGCGTCAAACGAGGATAGGGATTTTGTTTCGGATTGTAAATGCCGAAGTGCAAGTGCGTCGGCCCTCCTTTTGCATTTCCGGTATCACCGACATAACCGATCAAATCTCCCCTCTGTAATACTTGTCCCACTGCAAGACCGTTCGCATATCCGTCGAGATGCGCATAATAGAAATGCTCGCCGCCCGGATTTATTGTATAGACATAGTTGCCACCGTTTGCACCATTGCCGATCTGGATCACCACCGCAGGGCCGGGCGAGACAACATAAGTACCGCGCGGGGCCAAAATATCCGTCCCCTCATGGACGCGCCCGCCGCCGCGAGGGTCGCCCCAAGAGTTCACGATTTGAGTCACTTCCACTCCGAGTAAAACGGGGATGTGTAATTGAGGGTCGGGAGTATTTCCGAGCGCATTGATCTTACTCCGAAGATTATTTTCTTCTTGATTCTGGACAAAAGGTTCTTCTTCAACAAAGGCATTGGTCGTTGCACTCACACTTCCCGAGCGGCTGGAGCTATTTCCCGCGGCATCGTAAGCGGAGACGGAATAACTATAGCGCGTGCTTGGGGTAAGACCCGTGTGCGAATATGAAGTGCCACTTACAACACGAGCAAGGACATCCCCATTTACGAAGAGCGTATAACCCGTTACTTCGACATTGTCCGTTGAAGGATTCCATGTGATGGTGATCTGCTTTGCGGAATTGGAAACCGCGGATAATCCTGCGGGGACCGTGGGTGCTCCTGTGTCGGGAACGGAGAGGGTGGTCGCACTGACACTTCCGGATTGAGTGGATGCATTATCCTGTGCATCGTATGCGGCGATGTTTACCGTATATGCGGTTGCCGGAGCAAGACCGCTCAGAGAAAAGCGCGGCACACTCGTTGTTCCCACTTCGGTACCGTTTTTCCAAATGCGATAACCGACAACTCCCACATTGTCCGTGGAGCTTGCCCATGAGAGCATGATCTGCGAAGAAGAAACCGCGGTAGCGACAATATCTCGAGGGGTTGAAGGTGGGGTGACATCGAGCGCGGCACTTGTTGTTGCATACAGCACCGCCGATTTCGCAGAACTGTTCCCCGCCGTGTCGAATGCGGAAACGGTATAGGAATATCCCGTAAGCGGTTCCAAGCCGGAATCAACATAACGCGGAGCGGATGTTGTCGTCGCACTCCACACACCATCGCGAAATATTTCATATCCGGCGACACCCTGTGCATCCGTCGAGGGATTCCATGAAAGCGTAATCATGCTTGAGGTTGATGAGACCACTGCGACAAGACCGGTCGGCGAAGACGGCGCAGTGGTATCGACAGGAGGCGACGTCGTGGCAACAAGTGCCCCCGACAACGCACTTTGATTACCCGCTCCGTCAACAGCTCCGACGCGAAATGTGTACGCAGTTGAAGGGGCGAGACCGTTCACGGTCATCTGCGTTACTTGCCCAGTTGTTGTTGCGACGGGAGATACCGATTCATTTTTATAAATCCTGTAGAATGCAACACCAACATTGTCCGTCGAAGGACTCCACGACAATGCAATGCTTTCCGTGCCGACACTTCCTGCGGCAAGATTGGTCGGGGTCGGGGGAGGGGTGATATCTCCCGTACCGGGAACCGTGAGTATGAAGGGCTGACTTTGCGCACTGGTATTTCCTGCGGCATCATAGGCGGAAACGCTCAATGCATACTGCGTGTCCGCAATACCTCGCGTAAGACCATTCACCTGAAATGGTTCGCTCGCCGTGCCGTGCTGAGGCGTGGTGCCATTTAAAGTTCCATCAACAAAAACATTGTAACCGATGACGCCGACTTCATCGGTTGATGCATTCCACTCAAGATTGGCGGTTGTAAAATTTTGCGCAGGTTGGGTCGCCGAAAGACCGGTGGGAATGGTGGGAGAAGTGGTGTCCGATACTTGCCCAAAGACGCCAAAAGGAACGATGGTGAGCGCAAGCAGGATGAGAATAAGTCTTTTGTGTCGGATCATATGCCTGTTGTTATTATTAAGTGTCATTGCTGTATTATTTGTCTCACACCTCACTTCTTCTTTTCTTCCTCAAGAATGGAAGACTCAATCTCTTCTTTGATTTCCACAATGTCGATTTTTTCTTTCATCTGTTCAAGTTCTTTGTCCACCTTGCCAATACCGAGTTCCACATGCAACTCATCAAGCATGTGAAGAATTTTCGTGATCTCATGTTCTGCGCGAACATTAATCTCAAAATCAATCTGTTGGCGCACTTCCGCAATTCTCCCCTGCCGATTTTGACTGATCAGCACAACAATAGACAAGAAAATTGCGGAGAACTGCGCAATCATCAGTAACAGACTAAATGGATATGGATCAAATGGTGTGACGTCGGGGATCAAGCCGAGATTCACAACAATCCACCCCGAAATAAGCAACGCGCTCAGATACAAAAACCGAAGCGTACCGAAAGAGCTTGTTAAATGTTTTACAATCACATCCGTCCACGTCTTCTCGAAGTCCACTCGAGATTTGAGTGTTTCATCACTAGATTCATTCGGCTTATTCGTCAGGATTTTTTCCTTCAAAGACAAAAGCGCCTTGCGATATTGAGGATATTGAGAATTTTTCATAGACATGAGAGCAAGAAGTGCTCTTGGTCATTATCCCCCGTATTGAATGAAAGTCCTATGAGGAGCAACAAATCTCTTAAGGTGCGCACTGCCCCCGCATGTTTGTGTCAACAACGAAGCCTCGTGTAGGCAATTATATATTTTCTTGACTTCCGGTGGCGGTGCATTATACTGTATGTATTATGGCTTCGGCCTCCGAGGACCCCGCAGAAATGCGGGGTCCGATTTTTATAATGAATTCTTCCAGTCAGTTTTTAATGCAAAAAATTCTTTTTCTCCAATAACATCTATCTTACGAAGCAAGCGTTTTGTACTGATCAAACGAGTTTGAGTAAGTTTTACCCATGTAATTTTTTGAGTTGTTTCAACCCTATGATGAAATTTATCTTTTTTCTCCTTACTGGTAATTGGCAAAACAAGTAAGGTCTCTTTATTGTAGACTTTCATTACAATAACAGGGCGTTCAAAATTTTCATTCTTCCCATCAATTTCCGCTCCAATATTTATACCGAGCGAACACCACCACACCTCCCGAGCATGTGCAAATTTTTTTACACTTGTCCTCTCGATCTCTTTTTTCAAAGTTGACCATTTATCAAACTCCTTCTGATGTTCATCCATAATATATATTGCATTACCCCCGTTTCATGACGCCGACAACTTTGCCGTTGATGGCGAAGTCGTCTCCAGGGAGAATGATGATGGGTTTGAATGTTTGCGTTGACTCCGATGAAAGCACGATCTGATGATGCTTTTTGTCGAAGTGATATTTTTTAAGATTGGCTGCACCACCGATAATCGAAAGCACATAATCACCGTCTTTAATGTTGCGGTCTTCGGCATCAATGAGTACGATGTCGCCGTCTTCGATATTTTTGCCTTTTATATTTGCGCGATTGAGCGAGTGCCCCGACGCGCGAAGTGCAAAGATGCCACTGACTCTTGGGAGCAAGTCTTTCTTCACCGTAAGATAGCCCTCGATATTTTCTTCCGCCAAAAGTTCCGCAGGACCGCAGTTCGCCGCACCGACCAATGGCACCGAAATAAATTCAAAGCCGCTGAAAGTCCCCGAAAGCGACATTGAAAAATCAAACGGCTGCATCACGACTGCGCGCGGTTGGTTGGCAGTGCGCTCAAGAAACTTTCCCTCTTCAAGTTTCTTCATATGGTGATGCGCCGTTGAAACGGAGGCGAGTTTAAAGTGCTTGCGGATTTCCTCGAGGGATGGAGCAAATTCATGTTTTGCAATGTATCCTTTTACAAAATCTAAAACTTCTTTTTGTTTTTTGGTGAGTGCCATAGTGTATCTATTAAGTTTCTAATTATCTGAAGTAATTATAGAAAGAAAATAGAATATCTGCAAATGAGTTGTGCACATCATTGCACCACATATTTTAACTTTTTTAGGGGACTGCCCCCTCCATCTCAATAGTTGCCATAGGAAAAATAGCTAACGAATATGCGCAAAGTATAACATAAGAGTAACAACTAAAATTATCATTGGCAACAAGCTATGGAGCATCCGCACTTGTTTCCTCTGTGGGGAGATCTACTTTGCTCTCTGGGCGGAGACGGAAGATGAATCGGGAAGACGAGCCCATGTAATTGTAACCGTGATTCGTAAAGTCGACCTCGATTAACGGAAAAGGAGAAGATCGAACAGAGAAGAAGTAATGACGATCATCGTCACCAGTGATTGTCCTCATGGCGATATCACCCTCACGTTGTGTTAGGGGTTGGTCTTTATATTTGAGTTGGTAATAATGGCCGGTATCATGCGGGCACAACTCCAAACCCAATGCTTGTGCATGTTCACAAACTTCTTCATATGAAGTATTTATTTGGGAACCAAGACCAAGAGATCCGGCAGTAATAGTGATGAGGTTTACTTTTTCAGAAAATGCGTTTGGTACAAATTTTGAATTTTCGGTCACTAATTTTGCGTTAGGATGAATATTGATGCCGGCAGCTTCCATTTCAGCGATCAACTGCTTGGCGGTCTTGAGTCCGGTCTCAATATCAGATCTCATGATTCTATTTTCAGGGAATGAAGTGTAGAGATGTTCAATATTCTCAGGAAGTTTTTGAAATATGCCCGGCTCAAGCTGCCCTACGTAGGCTTTGGTGTCTTCGGTTATTTCTGCGATAGTACGAGCAATTTGTTCTTTCGTGCATTCAAAGATTGCCAGCATGTCTTCCTCGGGATTTCTTCCTTTACGGATTTCCTTGAGATGTGAGCTATTATGTGGTTCATAGAGAAAAACGAGGTCCGCTTTTGTAAGCACCTCGCCTTCTTCAAGCTTTTCAATCAACGCATTAACACGTGGAAACTCGGACGGGGGATTAGTGAGACCCTCAAGTTTTTTTATCTTCTTTTCCAAGGAATCTATTTGCGCATTATCCTCCAAAGCCTCACCGTGAGCTTGGGTGATCATTTCTTGTTTCTTTTGTTCCAGTTCTTGCTCGAAGCCTTCACGAGTGTGTTTTTCCATAAGGATGGTAATTGATGATTATTACCATTACTTTACCCCCCCCCCGCATGTTTCTGTCAACACGACACACACTTGGCGACCTTGTAGCTAGGTGCCGAGATTATTCAATTCACCAATGACAGTTCCTTGGGTAATTAAAACAGTGAGGCTTGGGTGGGACCTGTGGGAAGTGGGGTGGGATCGGCAATGATGATGCCTTGGCGCTTCAGCTCGAAGAAACATTTGGCGGTGGCGGACACATCGGTCGCGGCATTGTGCGCTCCCATGAATCCTTGATTAAAAAGTTTTTGATGAAGCTCTCCTAAGTTTGGCCACTTGAATCCCCCGCGCGGACTGGGAATTGCGCAGAAATTCGTCGCGCTTTCCATGGTGCAGATTTTCTTTTTTGTCTCGAGAAAATTTTTTTTATTGTTGCGCAAAAATTCCGCACCAATGATTTTCTCATCATAGCTCATGTTGTGCGCAATGAGATACTCGGAATTCGCAAGTGCGACCTCAAATTTTTGGAGAGTATCGGTGAGTGCGATTCCTTCCTCCACCGCACGCTCATGCGTAATGCCATGAATCCGCGATGCATCAGTCGGAACGATGAATCCTTCGGGTTTTACAATAAGATTCCCTGTTTCGATCTGTGCTCCATTCTTGTCATGAAGTTGCCATGCAAGTTGGACAAGACGAGGCCAATTATCCAAATCAGTGAGAGGTGCGCGCCAATTGCGCGGAAGCCCCGTCGTCTCGGTGTCAAAAATAAGATACATGCACTAAAAATAACAGTTCATAAAATAAACGCAATCATCAGTCGAAAAGAGTACCAATGTACGCATCGAGCTCGCGTTGGTCGCGATCATAGAAATTTTGATTATTTTCATGGAGTTTTGTCGCGAGCGCGACACCAACAAAGCGCCAATGCCATGGTTCGAATTGATAGTATGTATTATTTTTCGGATACGAGAGAATGAAACCGTATTCATAGGCATGGTCAAGCAGCCAGTTATACGCGCTCGCTGTTTCAAATTTTGAAAATCCTGCGCCAAGTGTGGGGGTGGTAAAGTCAACCGTTGTTCCCAGTTGGTGTTCCGAATAGCCTTGCTCCGCGGAAAATTTATTCGCCGTCCCCGCTCCGTACGTCATGATGTATCCGGACTTGAGTGTCGCCTGTGTGCCAAATGAACGATACGCGGAGATCAGCTGAAGAGGCGCTCCATCCGCTTCCGCGGCGGCAAGTAATTGCTCGAGATACGGTTTGACCTTCGTATGAATTTCAAGTGTCTTCTTTTGGTCGAACACATAATGCAGATCGACAGGAGAAAGACTTGCGGGAGTATAATTTTCATTAAGAAAATACACTTTGGAATATTTTTGGAGAAGTTCACGATCCGTTGTGGTGATTTTTGTAAAAATATCAATCGTGCCTCCCAAGCCCTTCACCTGTGCCTCGAGTTTCGTGATTTGCGTTTGCTGATCTGCAAGTTGTTGCGTGAGATTATTACCACGACTTGTTGCTTCCGCCAGACTTTCTTCGAGACCACTCATCTTCGCCTGCAATACCTCTTTCGTTTGAAGAGCGGATGCAAATGCATTTGTTGTGCTTGCAAGTGCCTGCTCCGCCTTTTCGACTTGCTCCACCTCACGCATATGTCCATAAGTAAAATAGCCGAGCGTGAGGAAAATAGTCAGCGCAAATGCAAAAATAAATTCTTTGTGGGATTCTTCTTCCATTACCGAAATTATAGCATGTCGAGCGGAACGCATGTGCAATATGAACATTTCATGAACACGAGAAAATAATCTCTTGGAATTTCTTGTAAGAAAAAACTGCTTCACCCGTCTTCTCTAGAGATGAATAGGCAACAGCAAAAAAATATTCGCCGCAAAATGATTATCCTGGGAGGGGTTCTCCTCGTCGGGGCAGCGTATATCATGCGACTCTTTTTTACATTGTTTGAACATACCTCGTATCAATTTGTCATGCTCTTTCTGTTGCTTATTTTTGTCTCGAATCTTCTTGCAAAAATCAGCATGGAGTATGTTGATGCGGAATAATTTTTCACCATGAATAATTTTCATTTGATAAAAAAATGGGTTCTTTATACTTTTCTCTATATTGTCACGATAGGGATTCTCATTTCCCTCCTCTTGGGAACACCGAACGAACAAAATACTCATCCCATTTTCCGAGAATTTATCATTATTTTTGCGACCGTACTCCTCACGAAATATTTTATCTATATGACGGTGAGTCCGTGGTACGATGTTCTCCTTCAACGGAAACGCCGCACGCAACAAAAAAACCGGCGAGATTTTACAATTTTTCAGCCTCGCGTTTCGGTAGTCGTGCCCGCATGGAATGAAGAAGTGGGGATTCTCAATACCATCAAGACCATTCTCGCGAGCACCTATCGCAACGTCGAAATTATCGTCATTAATGATGGCTCGGTTGATCGGTCGCATGTACTGATCAGAAATTTTCTCAATGAGTACGAACGGGTTACCCCGAAGAACTCCGAAAAGATCGATATACTTTATCGCTACCGCTTAAACGGGGGCAAAGGGCGCGCACTCAATGAAGGAATCTTGATTTCCACCGGAGAAATTATTATTTCCATCGATGCGGATTGTGCCTTACGTCCCGATACAATTGGAAATTTTGTCAGACATTTTGAAGACAAGCGTGTGATGGCGGCGGTGGGAAATGTAAAAATCGGAAACACCAAAAGCATTCTCGGGACACTCCAATATCTTGAATTTCTTTTTTCGTTTTATTTTAAAAAAGCGGATTCTCTTTTTAATTCCATTTACATCATTGGAGGAGCTGCGGGGGCCTTTCGTCGCGAAGTCTTTGAAAAAATCGGACTCTACAATCAGCACAATATCACCGAGGATATTGATCTTTCGGTGCGTATTCAAGATGCCGGTATGCGCATCGTCTATGCTGCCGACGCAGTCGTCTACACCGAAGGGGCCACAACCATTGAGGGTCTGATGAAGCAACGCCTCCGCTGGAAACGCGGGCGCTTCAAAACATTCTCCGACCATCGGCACCTTTTCTTCAGTTCACAGCCTCATCATAATCGGATACTCACCTGGATCGTACTTCCCCTTGCGATTTTCGGCGATATGCAGCTGTTCTTTGAAGTGATCTTCTTGGGCTTTCTCTACATTTATGCACTCGCGACACATGATTTTTCTTCATTTATCTCCGGTATCATGGTGGTGAGTTCAATGTTTTTTGTCCAGATCTTCGATGACCGTTCGGCGCGACGTTGGTCACTCTATATACTAGCGCCAATCGGGTGGCTTCTCTTTTATCTGACAACATTCGTTGAATACTCTGCATTGATCAAGTCGATATGGGGACTTTTTACTCAACAAAAAATCGAATGGCAACGATGGAACAGAAGCGGCTGTCTTGATGATAAAACAGTACTCCAAATAAAATAATTGGCGATGAAAAAATATTTTTGCCATGACACTGCGCACCCTCAGTAAAAAATATCGTTTCCTCATTCTTTCAGTATTGCTTTTTTGCGCAATTGCACTTTTGCTCTTTGATCTCGTTATCCCAAAAACTCCACCTCCCTCTCCTAATAGCGAACGTGCCGTAAACACCCCTTCACGCATGGAGGCCGCAGATCTCCACATCGGACAATATCGCGAACGGACAAATGCGCGGCTACCGTCCGCAGCTGCCAATCTTGCTGCGGTGGGAGCGCGGACAGCGAAGGGAGAGGCACTGTTGCCGGGTTGTGCACTCTTTTTTTCATTTACCCCAAAAACAAAAGTCCCCCTACCCGGTGAAAGTATTTTTTATACCGCAACACTAAAAAATGGTGGCAAGGCGACCTGCGTCAATGCAAGTTTTTCAGTTTATTATTCGGGAGATGAAATATTTATCGGTGCCACGCCGCGCCCCACCGCAAGCACCTACTATTGGAAAGTGGGGACATTGCGTTCACGGGATTCGTTTACCGTTGATATTCAAACAAAGCCGGAACCCTTGCCAAACCTCACACAAATCCAAAACCAAGCATGTGCAACAGCGGACAATGCGGGTGGGGATGTTTGCGCGGATAATATTATTTTTATTCAAGAACAAACAGCGGCGGTTGTCCCGCCTACACCCGTACCGCCCCCACCCTCCATCGCTTCAGTGAATACGACACTTCCCCCTGCTGAAAAAGAATTCGGGATATGGGTATGGGACTCTCCCATAGAGATGAGTGGCGATGAGCGTCGCACCGTGCTTGAAAATGTGGCGCTCTATCACTTCAATACGGTGTATGTAACAATCGACGACTACCTTGACATCGCTGCACTCGCCGATGGTGCAACGAAAAATACCAAAAAGACCGCTTATTTTGATGCGATTGCTTCGTTTATCGCACTCGCCCAATCAAAAGGTATCGCCGTCGATGTCGAAGGCGGTGCGCGTGACTGGGCACAATCCGCAAATCGATGGAAGGGGTATGCATTGATTGCCGCAGTCAAAGAATATAACGGCACTCACCCGCAAGTGAAAATCCATGGACTGCAATATGATGTCGAACCGTATCTCTTGCAAAATTATGAGACGGACAAGGCAACCGTATTGCGTGAATATCTTGAATTCATCGATGGGTCGGTCGCACTTGCGACAAGCATGGACGGTGCTTTTTCAATTGTCATTCCCCATTTCTATGACGATACGCAAGCATGGACGCCGCAAATCACTTTTAACGGAAAAACAAACTACACCTATAATCACCTGCTCGATATTTTGGAGAAAAAACCGAAAAGCACGATGCTTATTATGGCGTACCGTAATTATTTTGAAGGCGACGGTGGGACGAGACAAATTGCAAACGTGGAAATTCAAGAAGCATCACAGAGTCAATATTCGACACGCATCATTGTTGCACAAGAAACGGGGAATGTGAGTCCGGCCTATGTTACCTTCTATGGATTTTCCAAAAGCGATTTTCTCAACAACCTGAGCACTATTTATTCGGCATTCCAAAACACTCAAGGCTTTGGCGGGGTGGCCGTGCATTATATCGATCCTTTCCTTGCGCTCAAATGAAATGTTTATCGCACTTTTATTGCGCGCAATTGCTGGCGACACGCACGGTAATCAGGAATAGTGCGGGCAACCAATTCCCAAAACTTTTTTGAATGATTAAATGCGCCAAGGTGGCAAAGTTCGTGGACAATAATATAGTCGGAAAGATGCGGTGGGAGCAGTGTCATCCGGTAATTGAAATTGAGATTACCAAGCCGGGAAGCACTCCCCCACCTCGTGCGCTGATTTCGAATCGTAATTCGGCGGTAGGTAAATCCATACGTACGATTAAAAAATGCGAGACGCTTTTCAATATGGAGTCGCAATGCCTCTTTCTCTATCGAGGTGGGCAGAACACGGAGCCGTGAAGTGCGACGTGTAATGACTTTTTTCAGTCGAAACAATGGGAAACGAAAATTGACCTTCATGTGTTTAGTATAAACCCTCGTGCAACAAAAAAGACCCCGAGGGTCTTTTTTGGGAGTGCAAGTAAAAATTATACGGTGGCTTCTGCTTCGAGCGATTCCTGCGCCCCATCACGGAGTACAATTAACTTTGCAAGAACGCCGGGCTCCTCGCCGGTAACATCGCCGCTGTTTTGCGCAGCTTGAAGTTCAGCGATGAGCGCATTGATTTCCCCGATACGGAATGAACGATCAAGTGGAGAAGGGAGCTCCTCAAGGTCTTTAATAAGTTCCTGGGCAAGATGAATTCTGTCTTCGGGTAAAACATGGTGTTGTTCGTTTTTCATATGCTATTATTAAAGCAGAAAAATCATTCTTAGTCAATGGCTATCTCGGGATTAAAAAATCCCGCACATTATGCGGGATGTTCTTATTTAACGAACATGCCGGTCAAGAGGTTGAGAATGAAACGTTTTTCAAACTTTTCGACCTTGCGAACACCCGTCAAACGGGCTTCAAGTAGTTTACTGTCTTCAAAGATCATAACGAGAGCGATATCGTAGCCACTTTCGGGAAAGACCGCATACAAGGGCGATGAAAGTCCGACCGAGCGTTTTGTGGAAACAATCGGGAGCTTATACCCGTCGAGACGCATTTGATATTCATTAAAACGTTCCGTATCGGCAAACGTCGTCAATCGCACCTCACCGCCATAGAGCACGGCGCGAACACCTGAGCGATCAAGCCGCTCCAAGTTTGGAGTTTGCGGAGTAATACGGAGCACCGTGAAACAATCTTCTTTGCTCATCCCACGGGAAAGCTGTGTTTTGACTAATTCGGCAAATGCATCCACACCCTCGGGATACAGATCGGCATTGACCTTCGTTTGAGAAATAGGAATTGGAGCCGATGCGCACCCCCCAAGCATGCTCGCGACAAAAATACACACCACCCACAACAGCGAACGAGAATAATCGGGTTTCATGATGCCCTCCTTTGGGCTGTTGAAAAAACCTCCTTTCTCAAGTTATTCTTTATGTATGAAAAAAGCAAGGGATCAACGGGTTCCCAAAAATACTGTACGTTTTTGGCACTTTCTGCTAGAATGCTATTTGGTCGCGCAAGGCGCGACTCATTACATTTCAACCTATTTATCTTCGATTTTGTGAAAGAACGCGTCCGAATAAACAATCAAATCCGTGCCCCGCAGTTGCGGGTTATTGATGATGCGGATGGCAATCTCGGCGTTATCTCGTTTGAGGAGGCGCTCAAGCGGGCACAAGACAAAGGGCTCGACCTTATCGAGATTTCCCCCAATACCGAGCCACCCATTGCAAAAATCATGGACTATGGTAGATTCCAGTACATTACGCAGAAAAAAGAGCGTGATGCGCGGGCAAAAGCGCACGTGACCGAGACCAAAACCATTCAGATCAAAATCGGCACGGGAGAACGTGATCTTGAATTGAAAGCAAAGAAAACTTCCGAATGGCTCAAAGAAGGACACCGTGTCAAACTTGACCTCTTCCTTCCCGGTCGCACGAAGTATATGGAACCGAAATTTTTGGAAGAGCGTATGGATCGCGTCCTTCGCCTTGTTTCCGAAGAATATCGCGTCTCCGAACCACCAAAGAAAAGTCCGAAAGGCCTGACGATTGTCATTGAACGATCCGTAGGGAAAAAGAAAGAAACCACTAACAACGAATCAGAAAAACATGAAGACAAATAAATCATATGCAAAGCGCGTCAAAGTGACCAAAAGCGGCAACGTCTTGGTGCGCAAGCCGGGTATCAATCATTTCAATGCGAAAGAAAGCCGCACCAACCAACTGAAGAAACGCAAATCCGTGAGCCTCCCCATGAGCAGCAAGGCAAAGGTACGTTTTCTTTCAAACTTGGGTTAAAATATTTTAGTTAACGTTAACGAAATTCTATGGCAAGAGTAAAACGAGGTGTCACCTCAAACAAACGCAGAAGCAGAGTCTTGAAGGATGCAAAAGGTTTCCGTCACGGCCGCAGCAAAAAAGAAATTGAAGCAAAGGTTGCGCTCCGCAAAGCGGGAGCCTATCAATTTGCGCACCGTAAAGACAAGAAAAATGATTTCCGTCGCATGTGGCAGGTGAAGATCAATGCCGCACTGCGCCCTATGGGATATTCGTACTCCAAGTTCATTGGTACGGCAATTAAGAAGAAGATCCTTCTTGACCGCAAGATTCTCGCAACATTGGCCGAGCACAACATTGAAACCTTCAATCGCGTTGCAAGCGAAGTGATGGGTAAATAACTTCCAAAAAACATCTCCGTAAATCACGGGGGTGTTTTTTTGTTCCCCACGGACACTATTCACCCAAAGGGGGTATAGTGTACATTTTTAAAAAATACTGTAGAACTAAGAATAGGATCGTCCCTTTGAAAGGAAAGCGTGTGAAAAAACATATTCAACTGTTTGCGGGAATGAGCACCGCGATCGCCATTATTATCTTCGGAATAGGGCTCGTCATTTCCCCCGCCTCCGCCAACATGGCAACATGGGGAATGTGGGCGCTTCTCGATACTCTCACCGTTATCGTAACGCTCCGCGCACAAAAAACCGGAGACCCATTCCCTTTTCTTGCATGCGGCTGTGCAGTCGGCGCAAGCATTGTAACAAGTGCACTTCTCTTTTACGGAACATGGCAATGGGGAATCATTGAGACTATTGCACTCATCGGCACGATCGCGGCGACAATAATCTGGCTTAAAAAAGGAAATGAAGCCGGTGTCCTCGCATTTGTTGCAGCAATCAATATCGCGGGAATACCGCAACTTTTTTCCGCTCTACATGGAGAAGGACTCGGGAGTCTCTGGCTATGGGTTGTCTGCACCATTGCGTGTATTGTAACCATTCTTGCAAAAGAGGGTAAATGGACAATGCGTAACGACCTTTTTCCCTCCGTTGGTATTCTCTACAATAGCGCAATGATCGCAATCATCCTTGCCGCACATTGATACTCAAACGCCACTTGCAATGGCGTTTTTTATATTTCCCCACACCACGCAATCGACTCACGTCCATTGGACTTGAGATATTCATTTGCTTTCTTGAAATGGTTGTTGCCGAAAAATCCTTTGTGAGCGGAAAGCGGTGAAGGGTGAGCAGATTCGAGGATAAGATGTTTTGTCTCAACAATGAGCGTACGCTTCTGTCTCGCATAATTTCCCCAGAGCATAAAGACGACATGGTCACAGTCGCGACTGATACTGCGAATCACCGCATCCGTAAATTCATGCCATCCGTACGCGACATGTGAATTGGCTTGTCCTGATTCAACTGTGAGGGATGCGTTTAATAACAGCACTCCTTGCTGTGCCCACTTGGTGAGATCAGGGTTTCGCGGGCAAACACAGCCGAATTCATTTTCAATTTCTTTATATATATTAAGCAGTGAAGGGGGTACGGGATTTTGGGGGAAACTGGAGAACGCAAGACCGTCCGCGACTCCCGGGGTGTGGTACGGGTCTTGTCCCAAGATCACCACTTTCACATCGGAAGGTGCGCACATATCAAATGCGCGGAACATGGCGCGCGGATGCGGAAAAACTTTTTTCTTCACATATGCCTCCCGAACCTTTTCACGCAGATCTTTGAAGTACGGCTTTTGAAATTCTTCTTCAAGTAACAGCTTCCATGATGGAGAAATGAGAACCTCTGATGACATATGCGTACTATAATTAGAACAATTTAAGTATGACAAGAGCAAGCACATCTATAAGTAGTACGGTCAAGAAATAGCTTATTTGCGGAGTGAGCGCGAGTGAACCAAATAATCGCTTCCATTTGACATAGCTCCACCACACAATGAACGGATGGATGAAAATAAAAATTATGGATTTTCCTGGCGTTCCTATTATATAGTTTCCAAGAAACCAAGGGACGAGTATTGAGAGCGTCACCGCGACAAGCCATAGTTGTCCGTCTGCTTTCGCGAGCGTGTCGTCCCTAGCTCGAGCAGTATCTGACGCATTAAGATGCAGGAGACGGCTCTCAATAATCCCCTGCACGGCGTGCGCATCTTGTGGAGATAATCCCGATATGCGGATCGTTCTATTTGAAATATCAGATGCTGTATCAAGTAAAGTCGGTATATATTTTGCCACAATACAAACCGTGGCAATCTTGAGTAATACATCGAATGAATCCTGCTCAACATAAACTCGCTCAATTGCCCCGTATAGTACTTTTGTTTCATCAATGAACTGCGGGTCATACTTCACTCCTTCCATATCGATAATGAATCCTTTTTTCTTCCATGCAAACCCCATGAACAGAAGCAAAAAAATAGACAAAGTAATTAAATCAGTCTGAGATATTGACCTGCCATTATCACGCATGTGAAACAGTGCGGCAGGAATCCCAAAAACGAGCGGTAAAAATATCAAGAGTATTTTGTGTCTTATTGGAAAATCTTTTTCCGTATAAGTCGCTTGGTTGTTTTCCATACTTTAAAACTCAAGTTCCACTTCTTCGCCGGGTTTAGGGACGATGGCATCGAGGTTGAGGTAATCACGAATGCGCTGTGCGAGGAACATCGAAGACTTGGGTTCTCCAATGGTCACAAAAATCTTTTTGAGGGTTTCCGCTCCGGTTGCCGCAAACTCAACGAGATGATCCATGTCTTTGTGTCCGGAATAGCCATGAAGCATCGACACCTTTGCACGAATCGCCACATCCTCCCCGCCCATGCGGACCACCTTTTCCCCTTCGGAAATTCTTCGGCCGGGAGTTCCTGCGGCCTGATAACCCACAAGAAGAATTGCATTATTGGCATCAGTCGCATAGTGCCGCAAATGATGCACAATGCGTCCCCCGTTGGCCATACCGGAGCCTGCCATAATCACCTTCGGACCTTTGGTTTGCCATATTGCCATGGACTCTTCTTTTGTTTCGGTAAAAAAGAGGCGTGGAAAACGGAAGACATCGTCGCCGCTTTTGATAATATGCTGTGTTTCTTGATTGAAATATTTATTGCTCTTTTTGTAGACCTCAGTGGCCTTGATCGCAAGCGGTGAATCAACATAAATCTTCACATCGGGAAGCTTGTGATGCTCAACCATTTCATTCAATTCAAAAAGAAGCTCTTGCGTGCGCTCAAGTGAAAATGCGGGAATAAGAAGCACCCCCCCGCGGCCGATGGAATCCTTGATTGTTTGTTGCAAAATTTCCTTACGCTCATCGCGACCCTCGTGATTGCGATCACCGTAGACCGACTCCATCAAGAGATACGTTGCCCCCGCGATCGAATCGGTATCGCGGAGTAAGGGGGTGGGGGAATTACCCAGATCACCGGTGAAGACCATGGTCGTAGCATTTACGGTAAGAAACATCATTGCCGATCCGAGCACATGCCCGGCATCTTTAAACTCACACGTTACCTCCTCACCAATGGCGAAAGGAGTATAGTATTCATGGGAGCGCCAAAGCTTCATTGTTTGAAGCACATCATCTTGTTCATAAATCGGAGGCCTGCCATCGCGCACCGCTTCGCGCGCCAAGATACTGACGGTATCGAGGAGCATAATGCGCGTGAGTTCTTCAGTGGGAGGAGTCGAGTAAATGACACCCCTGAAACCTTCACGAACAAATTTAGGAATACGGCCAATATGATCGATATGTGCATGCGTCACAAGGAGCACGTCAACCGACGCAGGGTCGATGAGAAACTTTTCACGATTCCGATCATCGGCAAACTTATCTCCCTGAAAAAGACCGCAGTCAATCATGATGCGCTTCCCACCCGATTCAAAAAGAAAATTTGATCCGGTGACCGCATCCACTGCTCCGAAAAATCCGACTTTTGCTTTTGTCATATCAATACATTATATCCTCTCTTGAGAAAAATAGCCGCCCCGATACATGCTCCAATAAAATCGTCGACAAGGTCCTTTAATGTGTCACCAAGATCAATTCCCGATGCGGCAATATGCTTATCAACTTCAAATTCAAATATTTCCCATCCCAAACCGATTGTCAGTCCGGCAGCAATAGCAAACGCAATGACAAAAAACGAAGAACGATCTTTTGGTTTACCCGCGAAAAAGGTGTAATAACCGACGAGCGCAAAAAGGCTCACCCAAAGTCCACCCATGATATGCATGGGAATATCAAGCCAACGGAGATAAAAATATAGATGCCAATAATCCGCAATGGCATTTCCAACCGCAATAATGAAAATGAGCGCGACAAGCATCCATACGGGAAAAGTTTTTGCCATAAGTCTCATTATCCTAACAAAAAAGGACTTATGCAAACGGATGAGATTCGCGTTTTTCCGCCCGAACGATATCGGAGAAGCTGTACGTGCTGGTACTGCTTCCCGAGCGACCAAATTTTTCTGAGCAGTATTCTGCTCTGAAAAATGGAAGTACTCGCTGTGGTGGCGGTCGGGAGAAAAACGTGAAGGTCGCCGTTTGCGTAAGTCCTACAAAAAAGAAAACATCCCGCACGCACGTGGCGTTACGAGATGCTCTCACAAAAGAACGTATTCGGATGGAACCTAAATGATATTAGGTGGGCAACCTCAACCGATAACCCACGAGTTATGGTGATTCGGTCAACCCTGTTCCATGCTTAGGGTTTTTCCGAATACTCTTTTATTATACACAGTTTATCCATCTTGTTACCCACACGAAATCCCCAAGAAAAATATAGATAAAATGGACTTTTCCACAGGAATACGAGGGTCTGTCGAAATAAGCTTATTTTTGGATGTAATGCGAAGTCCTGGACCGTTTTGGTGTTCGAGGGGGTTTATGAGTGATAAATCCCCCGAAGCCAAAATCGGGAAGGACGAGTAGTGCACCCAAAATAAGCTTATTCCAAGATGCCGTCGAGATTCACGTCGTAGAGAATCTGCTCCGAAACGAGACGATACTCGAGAATATCTTCAGGGGTAAGCCAGAGGGCGAGCTCTCGTATCGCTTCATCAACTTGATCGGAGCAATGGATAAGGTTGCGCACTGCACGATCATCAACTGCCGAGATACTGTACGAGTCGAGGGTAAGGTCGCCGCGAATTGTTCCCACGTCGGAAGTTGTCGGCTCAGTTCCTCCTACTAATTTCTTTACGACCGCAACCGCTTGGTTGCCCTCAATGGCAAGTACGACAACCGGTCCGCACGTCATAAATTTTTCAAGGGCACGAATAATATCTTTACCATATTCAATCGGCTCCTTTTCAACAGGAAGTCCCGCGGCGGCAAGCTCACTTGCGATATTTGTTCCTTTTTTCAAGAACCATGCATCGTCTTTCGCATAATGATCCCAAATTTTTTTCTTATCAAGAATGACCATCTTCATCGCAACAATCTTGAGTCCCGTACGCTCGAAACGTGAAATGATTTCTCCGACAAGCGAACGTTGTATCGCATCGGGCTTTAAAATAACAAATGTGCGTTCTTTTTTCGGATGTGTTTTTTCCATAGTAAAATTTAGTTACTGAAATACTCAGACAATAATATCGCTCATCCTATCAGAAAATATTCCTTCTGCAACCATATTCAATAGATGAAAAAGCTATTTATCGGAAGGGATACGCGTCTTGAGTGCTTCCTCTGTCATCGCTCGTTCATAAAATTGAATGATCGACTCACCTTTGTTGGGAGTGTATCCTTTATTCACAAAACTTTCCAATGGTGGAGACAATTCACTGTGCGATGCTTTTAATTCAGAGAGGACCTCCACTGCGGGACGATCAGCGTTGGTTCCAAAATCGTGACGTATTCCTTCAATGACCGGAGCCAATGAACGTCTGACCGATTCTTCCATGCCGGGATATGGTGCACGCACTATTTTAGTGGCACCAACCGAAGCATCCGACGTACCTGCACCTTGAGATACTCCGGTGGGTCGAGAAATATGAGTAACAACATTCTCAGGACGAGGACCTTCGTTCAATACTTTGATCGCATGTGCGCGGCGGAGAAACGCTTCCATGGTCTCCCCTTGTCTTGGGATATATCCATTTTCTTTTACAAAACCTTGCTCCAGTGCGTAGTGTTTCATTGTGGCGATCGATGCGGCATTGGGAAGGGTCGAAATATTTTTTTCATCCATTGAGAGCACCGTTGCGGATTGATCCTTCACCGCAAGCCATTCTTTGGAGGGATTGCCGAAAACGTCGCGACCAAAAATCTTATCGGTATCATGAGTCAAGTTCGCTGTTGCCTCATTCTGCGCCAAAGGAATTTTCTCCTCGGGAGAAAGTTTGCTCCAATCCACTTTTTCATTCACGCCTTCGTGCAGAGTAGTCGGAGCGGCGGGTGTGTTCGTACTTTCAGTCATTACTTGCCCCGCACCACCAACATGAGGAGCAGCTCCTTCAGAAACTGAAACAGGAGCAGGTGAAGCGGCGACGGGGGCACTTGGTGTCACATCAGTTGTCGAGGCGACACTTGCATGCACAGTTTCCGAAACATGACTTGCTCCTCCTTCGGGATCGGTCCCACCTACAGCAGCGTGGGGAGTTCCATAAAGACGCTCCGCATGCTCGACAAGCGTTTCCCCTCCAATTTTCTTGGTGAGCATGAGATCGTTGAGTCTCCCCACATCAATTTTTTCACCCACACCGATCTGGTCAAGATTACCGCTCGAAATACCGAGCGACTTCACCTCTTCGGGAGAGAGGGTTGCTTTAAAGTTTGCAATCATATTTGCCTGCGCTTGAGGTGAAAGATCATGCATAACGTCGAGATGCTCTCGCGCAATGCCGGTCAAATTTTCTCCCGGTTTCACCGTGTACTCAAATGTGGCAACTTCTCCATCGTCAGTTGCTCCAACATTTTCAGGCGCACTCACCGGTGAAACGGGTGATGAGGGAGATTTTTCCATAATCGTACCAATCTTTTGTTCAATTTCTCCTCTGGTCATACCCATCGTGTGCGCAATCGCATTCTTCTCTTGGTCGCTCGTTGCATTCATATATTCTTCAAGCACTTTCGCTTGAGATTCAGCTGCCGAAGACACATCGGCATCAGGTAATTTTATCGATGCATTTTTTTGAATACTTTCTTTGATCGCTGCAACTTGTTCAGGAGTAAAGTGGGCAGAGCCCTTGCCAGCAACATGAGCTTCCGCAACGCCAACCTCATTCATGCTTCCGCCGCCGCTATGAATCACGTGTGCAACAAGTGCGCCACCGAATGCAAATGCCGCACCATACATTGCCGCTTGTTTTGTGGTCTTTATAATATATTCTTTTTGCGCCGCGGAGATGTTTTGTTCACGAAGATTGAGTATATGGGTAAGACGTTCCTCCGTACTTCGCTTATCCTTACGCCACTCGGGAGAGGCAGGGGAATCGATTTCCCCTTCATTATTTCCTTCATCGCTCACGGCAACCATACCCTTTGCCTTTGCAAGAGCGCGCAGCAATTCATATTGATTGCGGATGCGCTCGGGTCCGGAGCCAAAGTTGATAAGTCCTTCATTTAACTTACGTTCGGAATAGAGAACACGAGTACGGAGCTGTTTCACCAATTCCGCCTTCTCCTCCTCACTCGCCTGTTCAATTTTTGCACTTAAATCAGAGAGCTTCCCCACAAGTCCGCCGCGCACCGTTACCTCTCCGGTTGCTTCGTCTTTAAGAGACACCGCCGCGTCAACAATGTTCCGCGCGGTACCCATGCCCTTCAATGCCTCCTTAATCTGTGTGATACGATCAAGCGCATTGGCATCATACAAAAAGTTTTCCTTGCTCCTGATGGCCTCAAGTTCACTCATTAATTGTTTCCGTTGTGCGCTATTGTCCTCAGTGCGCAAACCAACCTTTGCAAGTGTCTCGCGTTCTTCGAGTTCGGTGATTGCGCGCTTACGCCCCATCACCCCTCCCGTCACAGCACCTGCAAGCGGGGCGGCAACAAGCGAACCATAAGCAAGCACTTGGGATGCGCCGAATGCCGCCGCCGTGCGAATCGTTCCACCGAGTGCCATCATACCGCCGCGCGTCTTTGCAAGATCGAGTAATCCCGCTTTCCATACATTCTGATCCTTAATGTCGGCAAGCTGTTCGGCAGCCTCGGGATGCGTATTGAAAAATTGCGTAAAGGTAATGCGTCGTTCAAGTTCATTGGCGTCGACAAGGGCTCCCTCAGTCCCACTCTGCTGTTCAAACAATGGGAGAATATGTTCAAGTGCTTTCTGATATTCTCCTTCTGTTTGCGTAAAAGTCTTACGATCCTTTACACTTGCATTGCGCTCTTTCCATGAATGAGGCAAGGATGCGTATGCTCCGGCCATTCGGTTAAAATTCTCAATCTGTTCGTTTTGCTCCGGAGAGAGCGTACCACCAAAATCTTCCGGTGCAAGGAACTTAAGTTGGAGTTTCCCCTCCTTCATTTCCGCATCGAGGCCTTCAGATGCCTGCCGTGAAAGTTCGCGAATATATTCCGTTTGATCGATTCCTCCACTGAAAATATCTTGAGCGAGCTCCTTCTCGCGCTCGGCAAGCATCTTTCGTTTAAACATACTCATTCCCGCTTTCTGCCACGTTTCCTTATGTCGGAATTGCGCAAGACCAACGGCAACTTTTGCGAGTCCTCCCATAAGCCCTTCTTTGCGTGCAAGTGATTTTTCAAACGGTGTCAGATCAACACCGAGCGCCTTATACCGCTCGCGATACTCTTTCAGCGCATCCGTCTTAATTTGCGAAACCGCATAATTATTCAACTCCTGATGGACGAGAAGCTTTCGTCCTTCGGAAAGAGCGGCAAACTCGGGGATATTTGCCAATGCTTCCGACTCAATATTAAATGTTTTCTTAAACTGCTCGGCAACAAGGGGCTCAGGAAGATTCTGAACCACATTCTCTTCAGTGGTAGCAACACCAGCCATTGCACCAACTTCAAGCGCACGAAGATTGGCGACCGCATCTTTATAATCTTCACTTCCCTCACCCTGTGTTTTTGCAAGTTCAAGTACACGATCGCGCGCGTCGGCAATTTGCGATTGAATGTCTTTTGCGGGTATTTCTTCTTTGGCAATTTCCGGAGCGGAATCTTGGGGGGGGGAATCTGGTATGGTTCCCGTTTGGGATTTTGCCAATGCAGCTTCAATTTCAAAACGACCTTCGGCGGTTGGTTCTTCGTTTTCCTCCGTTATACGATCTTCCATTCCATTCGGTATACGAGGTGCGACCGATGCCGTCTCAACTGCTTCATTCTTTTCTTCCGGTGTTGATTGATTTAACTGATGCACACGAAGAGCCTCCTCTGCCTCGACAAGAGTGTCGAATCGCCAACCTTGCCCGCTTTCAGTCTCGATAAAATAAAAATCGTCTACTGGCACGATTGTATAGTATGGTTTACCGGCTTTTATCCATTCCTCCTGCATGCGTTGATAGAGGCGAACTGTTTCTGCTGCGTCGGCATCAAAACTGGCAATCTTTTCCTCAAGCAATGCGGGATCACCGCCTGCTTCTAAATAAGCTTTTTTATAAAGATCATCACTCGCTGTTTTCGCAAAGTCCGGGACCTCCAATCCCCGCGCCGCCTGTGCACGGTAATGACGAGACAGTGCGGCCCATCGAGCCCAAAACTCCGGCGTTGACTCAAAATCTGCAATTCCCTCAGCTTGCCCGAGAGGTGCCTCAGTAATAGACTGTTCGTTCGATGAATTTGCCCCTGCAACTTCTTCTTCCGGCACAATTTGTAGATCTTCCACTTTATCGAATACGGGAGCTACAACCGATGCCGTCTCCACTGTTTCATTCTTCTCTTCGGCTGTCGCTTGGGTTAACGGATGCGTCTTGAGGTACTCCTCCACTTGAGGAAGATCAGAAAATTGTCGCAGTGTGTTCTCCGGAACGGTTTCGGGATACCCATCAGCAAATGCTTTCAATACACGGTCTTTGAGGGAAGGATTGCGTGCTGCACGTTCATCGTTTTTTTCAATGTCTCTTGTTCCGCGAGCGCCCAAAACATTACGACGAAGTTCATTCGCATCAACAACAGAAATTCGTTCGCCTTCTTTCAATCTGATTTTTGACTCCGCAAGTGCATCATACACCTCTCTGGGTGCCCTGCTTGAGACGTCAGGTGTACGGTGGCGATATGTTTCCTCGGAAAATTGAGAAGCGGGATCAGTTGTCTCATTTGAAGGTGGGGGAAGTTCTTCGGCGTTCACCGAAGGAGCGGGGGGATTTTGTTCAATATCCTGTGCGGTATTTTCCTTTTTCAATTCATTGCGACGTTCCAATTCACGCAGTGCGATAGCACGCACTTCTTCATTACGCTCCCGCTCCGGCTGACTCAACTTCATGAGCAAGGCGAGTGGAAGATCATGAATATCCACATCCCCACCAAGAATACGTCCGGTTAATCCAGTCGAATTTTCTGGCTTCGCTACTTTCTTTTCTTTCTTCTCTTTTTGAGCTTGTGGCGCAGGGGTAGGGCGATTGCGGAGCAACTCTTCATAGCGCGGATTTGCATCAGACAGAAACTGCTCCACATCTTTTTTGCGTGCGGTAATATTCTTATCAATTTTTTCAGAAGGAAGTGCAAGAATCTTCGCAAGAACTTCTTGGGCTTGTTTGAGATCGCGGCGAAGTTGACTAAATTCTTTCGGGTCAAACGCTTTCGCTTCCCCGACAACTTCCGCGACATCGGTAATTGCGGTTGGGGGTTCTTGGGTTTTTGCGACAGAATCTGCTTCTTCGACATCCTCACTTACGGGAACTTTATCGCGAATACGGGCAAGTTGCTCTGCAAGTGATTCTTGGACTTTTGGGGAACTGTTTTGGGGCTGGTTGATCGGGATTGGAACTTCTTCTTGAACTATGGGTGGCTCGGAAACTTCTGCGTTCTCAGGTGGAAGCTCAATATCAAACTCTTCTTCTTCGTTAATTACAAGATTTTCTTTATCCGCGATAATCGCTTCAAGGTCGGCGAGGGAAAGTTCAACTTCATTTTCTCCTTCAACTTCTTCGAGAATCGCCTTGTCATTTTCGATAGCAGTAATACGAAATCTTTTTCCTGAAGCAAACGGGAGATTGTTTAGCTCACTCCCCACTTGGAGCGAAGGCTCGGAAGATTCATTGGGTTTGAGGGGAAAGTCTTCAGTCATATATTTAAATTATACAAAAAAATTACAAAAAGTCAATGACTTATGATAATGCTGTATTTTTATTGTACCGTCTCCACCCATAAAGCAAAACTCGCCTTTTGGGCAAGCTGTGCTCTGATGAAACTATGCTGTTTCCCGATAAGGATCCGGGGTTGCGACGGGTGGAGGAACCGGAACGGGAGGTGTAGTGGAAAGAGGTGCATCAACAGGAGGGGGTGGCGGGACAACAACCTGAGAAGAAACAGGGGGAAGTCCCGCAAATGCAGTTGCGAATTGATTTGTTGGAGTGGGGGGTGGCGGAGCGACTTGAGTAGGCACTTGAATATTCGCTGCGCTCACGGGCGGTGCTTGCGGCGGAAGCACGGCGGGAATGGTCGCGGAAACGGGGGTTGGTGCGACAGCGGTTACCGATGGAGCAGGGTGCAGAGGGGCTGCGGGAGGCGTTGGATGGAGGTATTTACTCATGATGAGCTCCTCCACCAGTTTGCGATCTTTACCAAACTTCAGATATGAAAGATTTTTCAGTTGTTCGACAATCTCGGGATTTCCCGAAGGTGGAGGGAATGTCTCGATATTGAATGGAGGAATCGGTTTTCCATTAATCAGCATTTTGAGATATGCATTGCGATTGTCAATTTTCATAATATCCGCCGCCGTGAATGTTGGAGCGAACTGCGATTCGAGGAATTGCGCGTCTTCGGTGCCGACGCGAAAGACTGCCATGGAGCCAACGTTTCCAAACACTGCGTCTTTGATGACCGGATCAAGCTGTGCGATAAATTGATGGGCAACATTGAGCGACAGGCCATATTTGCGTGCCTCAGAAAGGATAGCAGAGATAGAATCCGTCGAAATATTTTGAAACTCATCAATATAGAGATAGAAATCCGGAAGCGATTTCCCAATCGCATCGACGCGGGAAAGTGCCGCCATAAGGATCTTCCCGACCAGCACCAAACCGATGAGGTTTGAATTGATATCTCCAAGTTTTCCTTTTGCAAGATTCACCAAGAGGATTTTTTTGTTATCCATGATGTCGCGAAAATCAAAAGAAGATTTTTCTTGCGCGATGATCGGACGCATCACATCATTGGAAAGGAATATGTCGAATTTGTTGGTGATATAGGGAACCATGTTCTGCAGTCCCGCCTCTCCCGTCGACTTGGCCGCAATATCGCGCCAAAATTGCACGACGATGGGATTTTTACAGCGCGAAAGTTTCAGATTCCGGAAACTCGCATCGGCAAGCACGCGTGGAATCTCAAGCATGGTGTTGCCGGTCTCCGGGTCTTCCATCACCAAGAGTGTCGCATATCGGAAATACTGTTCAAATGCAGGACCCATGGATTCGGGTGTCGCGGAGTAGAGTTTCTTAAAGATCGAGAGCATTTCATTGACCACAAATATTTTCTGCTCCGGCTTCGTGTAATCATACTCGAGCATATTGAGCGCGAATGGCCGGAGGGCATATGACGGGTCGAAGTAAATTACATCCTCAACACGCTCCTTGGGGATATTTGCGAGAATATCTTGCACATCGGAACCGTGCGGATCGATAAAGCAGACACCATGCCCCGCCTTGATGTCGTCAACAATCATATTTTTCAAAAGGGTGGTCTTACCGGTACCGGTTTGTCCGATCACATACAAGTGACGCAAGCGATCCGCTCTAGTCATGCGAATCTCGTGTTTCTCCCCGCGATATTTATTAATGCCAAGCAATGTTCCCTCGGTCGGCAGGTCGACGGGGGCGGGGGCATTTGCGGCTTGCACGGTTTTCAGCTGTGGGGCTTCGGCGCGCGCAATCGTGGTGGGAAAATGATAGATCGTCGCAAGCTCCTTCGTATTGAGAATGAGAAAATCATTGTCATCAGGGTCACGAAATGTAAAATTGCGAAGCAGCGTCGTCAGCGCACCTTTCTCCTTGCGCACAAATCGAACTCCATTCCCTTGCGCACGCGTATATTGATTGAACGCCGATTCGACTGAGGAGAGAATTTCATTCGCACGTTCACGAGTTCCCGCCGACGCCACAATACGCATGTTGACCTTCACGAACGGGGCGGTGAGCTTTTCTTCGAGCATTTCAAGCGCCTTGTCACGAAATTCGAGTGTATGATTATCAGCTTTTGTGGGATCTATTTTGGGCGGAGGCGATTTGAATAAACCGGAAACGGTTTTCATAAGATCCCCGGAAAATGAAAGTGGGATATTCAATGCAGCCTTAATAGGTACTCCTTCTTTTATTTTCCCAATCGCAAATTTTATTTTTCCGGAAATGGAATTGCGATCGGGGACCACCACCAATTGAAAGGATGCGCCTTCACCATCGCGAGAAATTTTTGAAAATGAAGAAAGGAGTACACGAAGCGGATCTCCTTCGGCCTTCGACATATCGGCGATAGGAAATGCGAAGTTGGTTAAATTTGTTGCGGTGGATGCAAGAGTAACACCTTCGAGATTAAAAATGTTGTAGTCGCGTACCACCTCTTCAATTTTTGCCTGAGGAAAACTGCCGAACAATTGCTGTTTGAATTTCTCACGATGCTCATCCACCACCGCAATGTAAAAAACAATATCGGAGGTGAAGTTCGACATTGCCAACTCAAGGGTAAAACCGTCAGCATTGGAGTGCTCACGATCCGCCGGAAGCAACCCGGCAAAAAACCGTTCCATCGACTCAAGGGATTGCGCCAATGTCGGCATTGTTTCTCCCGCCGCATGAGGCATCGTTATCTCATAGACCGTTTTCTTGAGTGTGCGACTCAACTCCCCTTCTTTTTCAAGACCGGGCACAAGCGCGCCCGTCTTTATATAATGCACAAGCACCCCATGGAAATCATCTTCCATGTGAGGACTTTGCAACTCACGCACAATCTTGAGCGCGTTTAATATCCCCTTCTCGATAAGGATACGATACACCTCGCGCATTTTTTCACGATGAGAAAGCGAGCTTAATAAATTCACCGATTCTTCAAATTTCGGATCTTCCAAAATCAAATGTTCGGCAAGACGTTCAGTCGGTTTTTCGTGGCTATAGTTGATAATCTCATTTGAAATAATCGTCTCTTGCCGAGGAGGGGGTGTGCCTTCGTGCTTCAGCTCCGCCTCTTGGGTACGTACGCGTTCGCGCAGATACTGCAATTCTTCTTCAGGAGAAGTGAATTTGGGTGCATTATATGTTCCTTCATTTTCCATATATCTCACACAGTATAGCAAAACTTCAGGCTACGAGTACATCTCTTCTTTTTTCTCTTTCAACACCGCTGAAAAAGAATCGAAGAATTCGAGTACGAGCTTGAGCGGCAACTCGATGAAGAAATCAAGGAAAATGGCAATGAAATTCAATCGCTCGAAACGTGTCACAAGAAAACGCCCAACGGAAACAATCGGGAGCATCGAGAGTTCCACAAGCGAACGCAGAAAACCTTCGCGTGCGCCGGCAAGTTCCATTCTGCGTGCGGCAACACGAATACGGAATCCGAAATAAAGCACCAACGCCAAAAAGATCATAAAGAAGCCAATGTCGATGAAATGAAATCCGATAGCATCCAAACCTTCGGTAATACCGAAGAGCATTGCTCCCAATGTGGCGACATATACCGCAAGCGCAATATCACTCACGATTCCGCGTGTATCTTGTTTCACGACAATGCGCGGAAGCACGCCGCCATACACAATATCACTAATGAATGCGACGAGTCGTTCGGTATTTTTTGCACGTGGCGGCACGAGTCCGAGCGTTAATATGAAAAGAAGGAACGGGTGAAAAAGAATATTAATGAGAATCGCAACATAATTGAGTGATTGCTTAAACACCGAAACAGAGATCGACTCCACCGCAACCGCCAACAGTGCTTTTGTGCAAAGAATATAAATCACTGCGCGCCACGCACGACGTGCTGCACGAGTAATATCTTCACGATACTTTGCAAGAATAATATCTCGGACGCGCGCGCGAAAACCTTCAGGATCACGCGCCAAGGTGGCAATACCTGGGCCATACTTTTTGACCAGTTCATACAAAACGAGCATTGCAATAGATACATTGCGCATCCGCGGAACAAGCTTTTTTCCGAATGAATGCCCGAGGAGGAGCTCCGAATCCGTGGCAAATTGAGGAAAGATATCAGCCATCTGTTGCATTCCCGCTTCACCCTGCCGTTCCCAATCGGAATACTGAAGTCGCCAGAGCTTGTAAATAAGGAGTGCATTGTCCGCCCCAAAGAGACTGCGCCATGAGGAGAGATACACGAGTGTGGTTTTCTTGTCCTCGGGAAGAGGAAGATATTGCGAGAGATCGAGTGAGTCGAGTGTGATGCGTGTCAACGTCGCGACGACTGCCTCTTCATTGTGGGTGGGATAGAGTGTATCTTCAATTGCGCCCGCAATAATATCAAGCAAGCGACTGCGCAAACCGATAAACTCCGAGGTGCTCACTCCTCCTTCGACGCGCATACTCAGCTGAAGAAACGCGGTAACCGTGTGCGTAACTTCATCTTCAATTAAACGCGAGACGGAACGCTTCGGAAGATACCCGCCACGATAGAGGTCGCGCAAGAGCATGGTGGTAATTGTCTTCGGATCTTCCGAAAACCACATGACCCGCTTTGCAATGCGACGGATAGCATGGCGGCGCAAGAAATGCTCTTCTTTATTATCGACCGCACTGCGAATTTTCTCATACGCAACCCCCGCCTGATCGGAAATCTGACTTAAGAAAAATGGTGGCTCCTGTTCACCTCGCTCCATATGCTCATCATCGGAAGGAATACTCCCTAAAAATAAGATGAGATCGGTAAGCGGGGCGGAGAGGCCTCCTGATGAGTCCGGATTCATTACCCTTTATTATAGCTCAAAATAAAAGATAAAACCTTTTTTAGCTCTCCTCGGCTCGGAAATGAAAAAGAAGACTTTTTCATTTCGCTCGCTCTACGTCGGCAATAAAAATTTATGGTGTAGTGAGAATTTCGGGACCATTTTCGGTAATGACAATCGTATGTTCAAAATGGGCAGAAAGAGCACCGTCTTCAGTGACAATGGTATAACCATCAGGCATGAGGCGGATTTCCTCGGAACCAAGCATAAACATCGGCTCGAGCGCCAAGACCATACCGGATTTGAGGAGGGGCCCCGTTCCCTTCGTGCCGTAGTTTGGTACATAGGGATCTTCATGCACCGCATGTCCGACACCGTGCCCGCCGAGCTCGCGCACAATTCCATAATGATGCTGATGCGCAACCTTTTCGATCGCCGCACCAATTTCGCCGATACGCGCGCCTACTTTTGCGGCATTGATTCCTTCATAAAGCGAGCGTTCGGTTTCTTTCAATAAGGTTGAAAGCGTATCGGAAATTTTCCCAACGGGCACCGTGAGCGCCGCGTCGGTAATCATTCCTTTATGTGCGAGGCCGAGGTCAATTGAAACAATATCTCCTTCCTTCAGTACTCGCTCGCTCGGAATACCGTGGACAATTTCGTCATTCACGGAAACACACATGGCCGCCGGAAAAGGCGTCCGCGCGCCATGGGGAGTGTAGTTTTTAAACGGGGGAGTGTCTCCTCCCTCGCGAATAAGGCGCTCCGCAAGAAGGTCGAGTTCCTTGGTGGTTACACCCGGGCGCACCGCGGCTTTCACCGCCTGAAGTACGGTCGCCAAACGCTTTCCCGATTCGCGCAATAACTCAATTTCTTCTTTTGTCTTAAACTTTGCCATGTGTCGATACTAACACGTGCGTGGGTCATCGAAAAGGAATCAGACAAAATTCATCACCTGCGGGTTTTTGGGAAAACTAGCAGGCAGGATTGCTATATACACCCCCTTTTGGAATTCCATTAATTAAAGGGTGGAAATAAGTATATATGGAAAAAATAGAAAAAATGATAAGTACGAAGGTATACATAATAACGACCGAGATTATTCCTGCCTTGAGGGCAAAAAATATCCCTTTGTTACGATACCTAAAAAACCACACAAAAAAAAATGAGAGAGAAAAGAACTGTGGCAGGTAATAAAGAAGAAGAAAAACTCTCACGCAGTAAGACTGCATAATCCACCCTCGTCACTCCACCACACGCAAAGACAATGTGAGGGATGAGAAAAAGTGAGGGGAGAAAATATTTTTTCATTGTAGTTAGCCGTGAAGTTGTGCGTGCGAACCGATCGTGATAAAACATACTTTCTGTTTATCTACTTGTTCATAGATTGCGCGAATGTCCCCGGTAATATTGATACTCCGCATTCCTTGGTATGTTCCATTTAATTCGTGATTGTTCAACTCTTCTGCAAAAGGATTTTCAAAAAATATCTTGATTCGTTCACGAAATTTTTTTTTAATCATTGGAGAAAGTTTCTCAAACTTTTTATCAAAATGTTTGTGGGAAAATACCTGCATCATATCCTAACGAGAAAGATGTCGCATAAATGCATCTGCATTGGTAAAAGGGCCACTGATATTTTTCTTCGCCTCCCAATCAAGGCGCGCATCTGCAACAATTTTTTCCAGATATGGGGTCATACGTGGTGCAATAGAAAATGCAACCTTACGCTCGCGGATAAATTGCTTCAGTGAAGCATTCACAATAGCAGAAAGTGAAAGGCCCAGTTCTTCAGCAATATGCTGCGCCTGCTCTTTTACTTCCTTGTCAGCCTTAATGTTAATCATTGTCGTTTTCATATATCTAAAGTATATACAACGGATATATTCTGTCAATCGAGTGCGCCTTCGCGTTGGAGGCGTTTCTGTTTTTCTTCAATGCCGCGATTGTAGCCACCCGGTTTGCCGTCACTGCGCACGACGCGATGGCAAGGTATATGAGGGTTGTAGTTTTTATTCAAAATATTTCCGACCGCGCGAAAGGCTCCGGGTGAGCCTGCGCGCCGCGCAACTTCTTTGTAGGTCAGCACGCTCCCCCGAGGAATTGTCGCAACAACGGCAAATACTTTTTCGGTGAAACTTTTTTTGGTCATAGTAATAGTATTAGTGCATTTCAAAATTTTCGAATTTGGATGCAATGCGACGGCTTGAACTGAGGCAGTGTTTGAGAAGCTGTATCACTATACTGCTTCCAAACCTAGAGAGGAAAAGGCGAGCAGGGCGCCAAATTGAGAAATTTTGTTTTATTCACCGAACACATTGGCAACAATTTCCCGATGCACCTCTTCAATGGAACGCTCACCGTTGATCTCGATAAAATCATAATCACGATCACGACGATAATGGTTGATGGTGGGAAGGACATCATGGTCGAACCAATCGAGGCGGCGATTGATGCTGGCTTCGGTGTCATCTTTACGGCCTTCTTTCGCAGCCCGCGCCATCAAATGATTGAACGACCATTCGCGATGTACTTTGAGATAGATAACCGTCGGTTGTTCGCGCTTAAAGAACTTCATCGCAATATCCAAGTGATGCGCTTCCGAGAGTGTGCGCGGCGCTCCGTCGAGAATAATGTGTTCACTACCCGTAAGATGTTTCACAAACAGATCGGACCATATCCACATTGCAAGAAATGACGGCTGGAGTCCGCCCTTTTCTTGAACTTGCCGCGCAATCGACGCGGCATGTGAATCTCCCTTGATGAACTCCCGAAAATGCTCTCCGGTCTGCACATAAAAAATAGGCACCTCGGGGGTTTTCTTTGCAAGATATTCCTTCACTAATGCCACTTGCGTCCCCTTCCCCGACCCCGACGCGCCGATAAAAATAAATGTTTCTTTATGCATGAATTGAGTGTAGCAGACTTACGACAAAAACAAAAAAAGCCCCCATAAGGGGCGTTTCTTGTTAAACAAATTTTGGAGAATTGAACGAGGTCTAATACTCTCTCATGCTTAATTGCGCATCCATCTTCTTGATAAGATCAAGCACAACAGAAACAACAATAAGGAGCGCGGTACCGCCGATCGCAAGCGCTTGGTTTCCGGTGATTGATTGCATCGCAAGCGGAAGCACTGCAACTGCGGAAAGGAAGAGTGCTCCCGCAAAGGTGGTGCGTGTAAGAATCTTTGCAAGGTGCTCGGCAGTTGCGGCACCGGGGCGAACTCCGGGAATAAATGCTCCGGACTTTTGAAGATTGGTTGCAATCGCATCGGGATCGAAGGTCACCGCAGTATAGAAGTAGGTAAAAATAAAGACAAGAACAAAATAGAATGAGGAGTAAATCCATCCGTGCACAAAGTACGTCTTCAAAAATTCACCGATCGCCTGCAAGTGCGGGTGGGTACTCAGTCCCGCCAAAAAACCACCGATAAGTTGCGGGAAAAGTAAGATCGAAAGTGCAAAGATAATTGGAATCACTCCCGCTTGATTCACACGAAGTGGCAAGTATGTCGATACTCCTCCGTACATCTTACCTCCGCGGACGCGCTTGGCATAGGTAATCGGTACCGGACGTTCGGCTTCGGTCATCACAATAACTCCGGCGACAATAGCAACACCTGCGGCGAGAAATGCGAGGTACAGTGGAATCTGTGAAGGGTCATATGAGGCAAGTGCCTGCGATGCACCGGTGGGAATACGGGAAACGATACCCGCAAAGATAATGATGGAAACACCATTGCCGACACCGAATTCGGAAATGAGTTCGCCGATCCACATAAGGAGCAGCGAGCCTGCGGTGACAATTATCACATTCATAAACATTTGAAACGGGTTCAAATGTCCGAGTACGCCCTGCCGTGCAAGCAAGACAAGGAGACCGTACCCCTGGAGCATTGCAAGTGGAACGGTAAGTAAACGCGAGTATTGAGTAAACTTCTTGCGACCAAGTTCTCCTTCCTCGTGATACATCGCCTTCAGGGAAGGTGACATCATGGTCAAGAGCTGCATGATAATAGAACCGGTAATATAGGGTCCGACACCAAGCATCACAATGGAAAGATTGGTCAGTCCTGAACCCGAAAAAACATTCAAAAGTCCTGCGAACTGATTGTTGGTGAAAAATTGCTTCAGCGCCTCGGTATCAACTCCCGGAATAGGAATAATTGCCGCGATACGAAATACGACAAGCGCGCCGAGCATAAAGAGGATGCGCTTGCGCAATATTGGATCTCCCAACATCAACCGAATTTTGTGTGAAAAATTATTCATAGTTATGTTCGCACTTCGTGATCTTCAGTCTTTGGTATTATTACTCCGCTCATGACTCGTGACTGAAGAAAACGAGTAATGAAAACTATCGGATACTTCCTCCCGCCGCTTCAATAGCCGTCTTTGCCGCAACTGAAAAAAGGCAGTCGGAAACTTCAATCTTTTTCGTTAATTTTCCTGTTGCAAGAATTTTTACCTTGGGAATGCGTCCTGCACGCTTCGCAATAAGCTTCTTTGCAAAAAGGCTCTCAGGATTCACCGCATCCCCCGATGCAAACGCCATTTCAATAATGGTGAAGTTTACCGGTACGGGCTTCACCTCAAAAGACTTGTTCACATTCTTGCCGCGACCGCGCAATTTTGGATATTTCTTGATAATATCCCGCATTTCAGGGCGCATGCGATGTCCTGCACGCGCTTTCTGACCCTTGGTACCGCGACCGGCAGTCTTTCCACGTTTGCCTCCGCGCGCGACGCGTTTCTCGCTTTTATTTTTATTGATTCGTTTGAGTTGGTGTAATTGCATAAGCCGTTTGAATTATTTTGCGGGAGCCGCTTCTTCTTCGTTCTTCTCCGTCTTTTCGGTATGAGTACGTGCGCGATGGCGAATTGTTGAAAGCGCATCAATTGTCGCGCGAGCCATGTTCAGTTTATTCTTCGATCCGCTCCAGATTTTTGCCGTCACGTCGGTAATACCTGCAAGTTCGAGCGCATTGCGCACTGCTGACCCCGCAACAAGTCCGCGCGAAGGTGCGGGAATGATTTCAATACGCGCACTTGAGGATTTTGCCGAAACTTCATGAGGAATTGATTTTGTCTTGGTGAGCTTCACGGTGATCATGTGCTTCTTGGCATCTTTTGCCGCCTTGTCCATTGCCATCGAAATATCTCCCGCCTTTCCGGTACCAACTCCCACCTTTCCCTTACGATCCCCAATGATCATTGCGACACTGAAGCTGAAGCGGCGACCACCGGCGACCACACGCGCCACACGGCGTACATCAATCGACTTCTGATCGTACTCGGGCTTCACGCGTTCAGGACGAGGACGTCCACCACCGCGCTTATCACCACCCTTTCCTCCTCCACCGCGACCACTGCCGCCACGTGCGCCTCCGCGAGCTCCGCCCGCATTGCGTCCGCGATCACCACCAACGCCAAAAGAGCGTGGGGTGAATCCTGCCGGTTTTGGAGCGGAATTTGCAGGTGCAGCCACAGATGTCTTTGGTGCATGCGCTGCGCTATTGGGTTGTTGTTTTTCTTCGTTCATATAATTTTAAAAAGTGAGTCCTCCTTCGCGTGCGGAATCCGCAAGTGCTTTCACGCGGCCCGCATACAAAAATCCTCCGCGATCGAAAACAACCTTGGTAATGTTTTTTGCTTTTGCTTGGAGGGCAATATCTTTGCCCACGGCCTTTGCCCGCTCAAGTTTAGTGCCCTTGGTTGCCTTTGCATCACTTGCAGCAGCAAGCGTCACACTCTTTGTATCATCGATAAGTTGGACGCTCACATGTCTTGCGGAGCGGAAAACAGCAAGACGTGGGGTGGTGCTTGTTCCTGAAATTTTTGCGCGGATGCGATTTTGACGTCGCATGCGGTGATATTTTTTTTGATCGATCTTTTTCATGATATTTTTTCTTGTTTGGACTACGCGCTCTTCTTACCCTGCTTACGGCGGACGATTTCATCGGAATAGCGAATACCCTTTCCTTTGTATGGCTCAGGCTCTTTCCATGAGCGTACTTTTGCGGAAAATGCCCCCACAAGCTCCTTATCGATTCCCGAAATAGTGATGGATCCTTTTTCTGTTGTGACTTTGAGCGCGGCGGGAACAGGGAGGATAACCGGATGCGAGAAGCCGAGCGCCATGTGGAGATCGGAACCCTTGATGTCGGCCTTATAACCCACACCCTCAATCAACAGCTTCTTTTCGTAGGCCTTATTCACACCGGCGATCATATTTTTGATGTGTGCAACAATGGTGCCGAGCATCGGCTTGTCATCGCGATTTGTACTGGTGAGTGCGACATGCATTTCTTTGCCTTCCATGGTGATGTCTGCAACATTCGGGAATGTGCGCGAAAGCTCGCCAAGTGGGCCTTTGACCTTTACCGTGCTTCCCGTAATGGTCACTTCGGTTTTTTCAGGGATAATGATGGGTTTTTTTGCAAGACGTGACATATATTTACCAGACTTTACAGATTATTTCTCCGCCGACATTTTCTTTACGTGCTTCCGCGTCGGTCATAATTCCTTTCGGTGTTGAGAGAATGAAAAGACCATGGCCCTGAAGTACGGGTTTCAATTCTTTTGCCGCAACGTACATGCGACGTGAAGGGCGCGATACGCGCTCCATGCCACGGACATGAGGAGTGCGCGGAGCATCGTAGACAATCCCGACTTCCAATACGCGTGTTGAGGTCTTTCCTTTGCGAGTCTTCTTCGTGACATGAGTGATATAACCCTCCTTCACAAGCACATTGGCGATGCGCAATTTCATATCGGAAAACGGCACGAGTGTGGTCGTTTTGTTTGCAACACCGGCATTCCGGATGCGCATAAGCATATCTCCAATAGGATCAGTGATTACCATGATGATTTTGTGACTCCGGGAATCTTTCCCTCGTTTGCTAATTCGCGAAAACAAATGCGGCACAGGTCGAAATCGCGCATATATCCGCGCTTACGGCCACACTTAAAGCAGCGATTCACTGCGCGTGATTCGAACTTTGGATTGCGCTGGCGCGCGATGGTAGACTTTTTTGCCATAAATGAAATTAATCAGAGAGGCCGTTAAAACGGATCTCCTGCATTCTCCCAATATCGCGCCTGTTTTCTTTTAGGTCCCACAATGAGGCCAAAAAGGAGAGAGGCGGATTAAAGAGAACGATTGAGCCATCCTAGCAGGAAGCCATTTTTGTGTCAAATGTACCACTCGGGCTGCTCTTTTTCAAAAACCCGCCTTCAATTTTTCCAGCGAAAAATTGTTGCTCTGCTCGCCAAGTTTGCCCCGCAGACGGGGACCATGCCAAACTTGTCTGCGCAAGGTTTTTTCAAAAGACATCCCT
>Ga0209515_10001555_pt1 | contig 37862 bp, 29 predicted proteins | sample Subgroupgradi54m_FD_187454 | JGI IMG/M metagenome (GOLD analysis project Ga0209515, IMG submission 187454) | Subsurface groundwater microbial communities from S. Glens Falls, New York, USA - GMW60B uncontaminated upgradient, 5.4 m (SPAdes)... ... | reverse complement strand
CCGCCACTTCCCGCGCGGCGAGCCCCGCGATGAGCGTGAAGACCGCCAGCGCGACGCCGAAGCGACCGTGCCGACGTCTTGAAGACCCGCCCATCGGTTCCATTGGCATCCACCGTAACCGTCGGCCCAGCGTTCCTCTTTACAAGCGCATGCTCCGCAGCCGTTTCACCCGCTCGGCAATCGGCGGGTGCGTCGAGAACAGATTCATGAACGCCCCGGCCGACAACGGGTTCACGATGAACAGATGCGCCGTCGCCGGGTTGGCGTTTGGCATCGGATAGTCGCGCGCGGCCCGCTCAAGCTTCTCCAACGCGCTGGCCAGCCCAGCGGGCGTCCCGGCCAGATGCGCGCCGCTTTCATCCGCGCTGTATTCCCGCGTGCGAGAGATCGCCATCTGGATGAGCATCGCGGCCATCGGCGCTAAGATCGCAACGAGCAACAGCACGACGAGCTGGAGCGCCCCGCTGCCCCGGTTGCCCTCCCGGTCGCGCGATCCACCGCCCATCCACATCGACCACTGCGCCATGCGCGCCAGCATCATGATCGCCCCGGCCAAGGCCGCGGCGATCGTCATGACCAGCGTGTCGCGGTTGGTCACGTGCGAGAGCTCATGCGCCAGGACGCCTTTGAGCTCCTCCTCGCTCATCAGCTCCACGAGCCCCGAGGTCACCGCCACCGCCGCGTGGTTGGGGCTTCGGCCCGTCGCAAAGGCATTCGGCGTGCGCGTGGAGATCCAGTAGAGCTTGGGCATCGGGATGTGAATGCGCGAGCTGATCTCCCGCACCGCTCGATAGACTTGCGGGGCTTCCGATTCCGAGAGCGGCTTGGCGCGGTACATGGCCAGCACGAGCTTGTCGCTGAACCAATACATCAGCACGTTCATCACCAGGGCGACCCCAAACGCGACGGCCGCCCCCTGGGCCCCGCCCATCAGTTGGCCGAGAAACACCAGCAGCACCGTCAATAACGCCAGCAAAAATCCCGTCTTCAACACATTCATGAGTTGTTCTCCCGTGGGTGAGCGTTGATGGATGGAATCGCGTAGAGACTATTTGATAGTATACGCCTACCCGGAGGAGCTGTCAATGGCCTCCCTCCACCGACCAGATAACGCGGGGCGACGACCGCTCGCGCGGCCCCGCGCGGCAGGACGGCTAGACGGTCAGGCGCTGGAAGTCGCGGGCCAGCGTGAGGCGGCCGCGGAACGCGCGCCGCACACGGCCCCGGATGTCGTAGCCCCGGAAGACCGGATAGAAGTGGGTGAGCACGAGGTGCCGGCAGCGGGCTTGAGCGGCGATCCGCCCGCACTCCGTCGGGGTGAGATGCCCCGCGACCTTGCGTTCGTCCGGGTGGGAACACTCGAGGATGAGCAGGTCTGTGTCACGTCCCAGCGTGACGATGTTCCGGCAGACGTCCGTGTCTCCTGAATACGCGACGCGTTTGCCTCCAGCCTCGAGCCGATAACCGAGAGCCGCTGTGGAGTGGTGCATCCGAAGCGTCGTGACGGTGGCGCCGCGAAAGCGCACCGTCGTCTCGCCCAGCTCCCGGAGCGTCAATCGGTAGGTGCGAGGCTCCAACCACCCGTGGAACGCGCGGTTGAGCTGGCGGTATAGCGCCCTGAGCCCCGGCGGGCCGTAGATGACGAGCGGCTTGGTGCGCGACCGAGGCGGCACCGTCCTCGCTGCCGAGGAAGTGTCGGCAGCCGATGGGCTGCCGACCGGCGGCTGAGGGATTCGGAGGGCGAAGAGGATTGTGACGAGCTCGAGGCAGTGGTCCACGTGGTAGTGAGTGAGGAAGATCCGATCGAGGCGGAAGAGGCTGCCCCCCGCTGCGTGCAGGCGTTGGGCGGTGCCCGGGCCCGCATCAAAGAGGAAGCGCTCGTCCCCGGCCTGCACGGAGATGCCGGCGGGGCTATGATGCGTCGCAGGGATCGACGTGCCCGTGCCCAAGAACACGACTCGCATGTGCCAGAGAAGCGGTCAGCAATCAGCCGTCAGCAATCAGCATAAACAACAAAACGCTGATTGCTGGCTGCTGGCTGCTGATTGCTCGTGTTTTCATTCGGCGACTGCGGTGGGGATGAAATCGGAGGGGATCGTGTAGCGGTTCCAGGTCGGCTTGATGTCGACGATGCGGTCGATGCGGAACTGCCGCACATCCTGGCGGAAGTGGCAGTAGCCTTCGAAGAACGGCTCGCGGATGTGGTAGACATCCACGCGGCGCACGCGCTGGGGCGAGTCGCCGCTGAGGACGCTCTGTGAGAGGTATTCAATCTCCACCTGCAGCCGCTTATCGAACGCCTCCTGCAGGAACTTGGCGACGGTCCCCAGATCGCGCTTGCGCTCCGGCCAAAATACCGGAATCTGCAGCTTCTCCGGGCCGAACTTTGACGCGGCGAAGAGCCGGCCGTGCTGCTTGCCGTAGTCGTAGAGCTCCTTCGTCAAGCGCACATCATCCAGACAGTATTGCTTGATGAGGTCGAACTTGCCTTCCTTGAACCATTTCAGCGCCTGCAGCCCGCTGCCGCTTTTGCCGCGGCCGAGCGTCGCCTGCCCAAGACTCTCCAGACTCACCCGGTGGCCCAGCGCCTTGACGACATCGTCGAGCAGGTCCAAGACCGGCAGTGTCGCGACCGAAAACGGCAGGTAGGGAGAGAGGACCGGGAAATCAAACCGCTTGATGTTGAAGCCGATCAGCAGATCGGCCTGCTGCAGCACCGGCGCGAGGGCGCCCAGCTCGGATTCCAGATACGTCTCATACTGATCGGCCTGGTAGCGGTAAATGCCGACGACGGAGATGCCGAGCAGCTCGGGCTTGCGGCCCTCGACCTCGCTGAACTCCCGCTGAGTTTCCACATCCAGCACAATGCGTTCACCCATGTTAGTGTCCAGTGACGAGTGAAGCGTGACGAGTAGAACGCGTGCACACAACGCGTACACTCGTCACTCGCCACTCACCACTCATCACTCAGCTCACCATCAACGCGCTCAAGAGACCGCCGCCGCGGGACACATTCACAACCGGATTGGAGGAGAACCGCCCCACCAACCCCACGCTGGTGGAGTTAAAGAAGAACCCGGCGACGATGGACCGCTCCACCTGCCGCAGACGGCCATCGTCCAGCATCGGAAAGCGCTCCGTGGCGATGCGGGCGACCGATTGCGCGACGTAGCGGGTCTTGCCCCGCAGAGCCGTCGTCAAGGTCTGCTCCCACATCCGCTGGCCGACCGTGTGACCGACCACCACCCCCTCACCGCCGAAGAGCGTGTTCGGCTTGAGCACCAGCCGATCCTTGTGCCGCCGGATATAGGGCACGAGGTCCACGCGCCGCCCGACGGGATCGCTGACCCACGCCTGACGCACCAGCCGCGTCCAGGGCACATGTGCGCGGAACAACCGACGCTGGGCCGCCGTGAAGCCGCGGGCATACGTCGAGTCCGTAAAGAGTTCCCAGCACGATTTCTGGTCGAATTCCCACAGCAGGCCCGAGACGAGCCGGCCTTGTTGGATGGCCGCCCGCAGGGCCGTCAGCCGGCGGCCGCCGGCTTCCATATCGATAAACTCGTTGAGCTCGCAATCCCGATAGAGCAGGTCGATTTCCTCCCCCCTGGCCGTCAGTCGCCCGCCGGTCAGGCGCAGGTCCCGTGGATCCGCCGCCAGGGCCGTCAGGCCGCGGCGCGTGAGGTCGCGCGCCAGCGACTGGAACTCGTCGGTTCCTGTGGTGAAGTCCGTGTTCTCCAGCAGAGCCACGCTCCGCAGGCGGCGGCCCAGGCGGCGCGAAACCGCGGCGAGCTCCTCGATGAGCAACTGCCGCGGGTCGGGAGTGGGCACGACGGTCGCGCCGGGAAATGCCTGCTCAAACACGTCCCCCAAGACATCGAGGATCACCGAGCAGGCCGCCGGCGCATAATGCACGCCGCCCACGCCCACGGCGTTGGGCTCCAGCATCTGGAAGGTCGTGCGCCAGTTGGCATGCGAAAACGTGGCGGTGGAATCCATCCGCCCGATCACCGCCAGGGGGCCGCGGGTCCGCGGCGGGCTCAACCGGAGCCACGACTCCTGCACCGGGTCGAAGGGAAGGATGCGGCGGACGGCCGGGAGCTCCGCGTAGAGGCGAGGCAGGCGGGTGAGGGCGGCGACGAGCGTGCGCACCACGGCGCGAAAATAGCCCAGCTGCGCGGGGGTGAGGATCCATGGGATGAGCGCTAAGTCGATCGTGCGCGGCCGGCCGCCGTCGGTCAGAAAGCGCAAGCCCCGCGCATGGCTGAGTGCTTGCACGGCGTGCAACCGGTCAGCCAACTCTTGACGGCTGAAGCGAGTAAGTTGTCGTCGCAGGGCACCGAGCGGCAGGTAGTCCATCAGTAGCGGCCAGTATTGTAGCAAGCCCGTCCGGTTTAGCAAAGACAAATGGCGGCACCTATGCTATCATCCCCCCACTTGCATATTCGCCACAGGCGAATTCTCAGCCTTCAGGCTGAATGCAGGTGGGAGGATCATCGGTCGTTCTTGCAGAGTCATTCATGACCGCGTCAGGCATTCCGCGCGACCTCATCGCACAACTCACCCGTGACCTGAAGCGGCGTGGCGTGGACTACGCCGACGTGCGCTTCGAGCGCCTGCTCCATGAAAGCCTCGTAGTGGAGCAACGCCACGCGAAAGCCATCAGCCTCTCCGAGAGCGCCGGCGTGGGCATCCGCGTGCTGATTCACGGCTCCTGGGGGTTCGCCTCGACCCCGCACCTGACCCTGGCCAACCTCAAACGCGCCGCCGCCCAGGCCCTCGACATCGCGAAGGCCTCGGCCTCGATCAACAAGAAATTGGTGCGGCTCGCACCGGTTGAGCCAGTCCGCGCCGTCCATCGCTCGCCCTGGCAGATCGACCCGTTCGAGGTCCCGCTGACGAAGAAACTCGATTACCTGCTGTGGGCGACTTCCACCCTGATGGGACCCAACGCGGTCAAGCGGGCCGCGAGCCACATGGACTTCTACAAACGCACGAAATTCTTCGCCTCCACGGAGGGCGCGGCCATCGAACAGCACGTGATGGAAAGCGGGACGGGCCTGGAGGTCGTCGCCCAGCAGGGCCAGGAGGTGCAGACGCGCAGCTTCCCGAACTCCCACGCCGGGGCGCTGGCTCAAGCGGGGTTCGAGTACGTCAAGCAGCTGGACCTCGTCGGCGGGGCCGCCACCATCCGACAGGAGGTCTTGCAGCTCTTGCGCGCCCAGCCACCGAAGGCCGGCCTCACCACGCTCATCCTCCACCCCACCCAAGTCGTGATGCAGCTCCATGAATCCTGCGGCCACCCGGTGGAGTTGGACCGCGCGCTCGGTCAAGAGCTCAGCTATGCCGGGGGAAGCTTTCTGACCCCCGACCGGCTCGGGACCTTCCGCTACGGCTCCGACCCGGTCACGATTCTCGCCGACGCGACGGTCGCCGGCGGGGTGGGGAGCTTCGGCTATGACGACGAGGGGGTGCCGGCGCAGCGCGTCGAGCTGGTGCGCCAGGGGGTGTTTGTCGGTTACCTCAGCTCTCGCGAATCGGCGGCGAAACTGGACCTGCCGGCCAGCGGCGGAGCCATGCGGGCCGAGCATTACGACGTGCCGCCGCTGGTGCGGATGACCAACGTGAATCTCGAACCGGGGGAGGCGACGCTCGAGGAGCTGCTCCGAGGAGTCCGGCGCGGGTATCTGCTGTCGACGAATAAAAGCTGGTCGATTGATGACCGCCGGCTGAACTTCCAGTTCACGACGGAGATCGGCTGGGAAATTGTCAACGGCAAGCTCGGCGCCATTGTGAAGAATCCCCTCTACACCGGCATCACCCCGGCGTTCTGGCAGCGCTGCACCGGCTTGACCGACCGCTCCACGTGGCAGTTGTGGGGCGTCCCCAACTGCGCTAAGGGGGAGCCGATGCAGCTCATGCACGTCGGCCACGGCGCCCCATATGCTCGGTTCGACGGCGTGAGCATCGCCCCCGCCCGATAAAGCAGTGACTAGTGACTGGTGATTAGTGACCAGTGAAAATCCAAAAACGGAGAAGCGAGACAACACCGATCGATGATTTCAATTGAAGTTTTGTTTCTTAATTTTTTCCACTCGTCACTGACCACTAGTCACTGGTCACTCTTCACATGATTGGTCAGGCGCGGTTGCTTGAGGAGCTCGCGAAACTGGTCAAACGTTCCCCGGCCGACGCCACCAGCGTCTGTGCGCGGGGGGGCACCTACCGCGTCTCACGGTTTGCGTATGAAGCCATCCACCAGGATCTGGTGCAGGAAAGCCTCACCGTCTCTGTGCGAGTGGTCGTCGGGAAGCGAGTGGGGGTGGCGCTCACCAACACCCTCGAGCGCGCCGCGCTCCACCGCAGCCTCCGCGCGGCGTTGGAGATTGCGCGGCATGCCCCCGCCACCACACCGCTGCCGCCGCTGCCCCGGGGCCATCGAATCCAGTCCACCGCGGGGTACGCGCCGCAGACCCCTTCGGCCTCAGCGACCCAGACAGTCCGCGAGCTGAAACGGCTGTTCCACGTGTGCCGAGGCGTGGGGGCGCAACTGGCCGGCTCGCTGGCGACGGGGGAGGAGGAGTTGGCTGTCGCCAATTCCTCCGGCGTGAGTTGCTACCATGCCTCGACGACGGCCGGCGCGAAGTTCGTCACCCTGTACCGGCGCCTGGCCGGTTACGCCAGCGGCGTCCACCGGAACCTCGGGTGCCTCGACCTGGACAGTCTGCTGGAGCGAGCCCTCAAACAATGCCTGCACCGCCAAGACCCGGTGACCTTGCCGGTCGGCACCTATGAGGTCGTCTTGGAACCCGAAGCGGTGGCCGAGCTGATGACGTGGCTGGGGTATATCGCGTTCGGCGCCAAGAGCTTTCAGGAAAAGACCAGTTTCCTCGCGGGACGCATGGGCGAGCAGGTGGTCGCACGCAGCCTCACCCTTATGGACGACGGCCAGAATCCCGAGGGCCTTGCGATACCCTTTGATTGCGAAGGAGTCCCGAAACAGCCGGTGGCGCTGATTGACCACGGCACGGCGGCAGGGATGGTCTATGACACCGCCTACGGCCTGCTCTACGGACACCCCTCCACCGGCCACGCGTCCTCCCCCGATGACGCCGAAGGACCGCTGCCGTCGCATTTGTTCCTGACGGCCGGCTCCTCCACGCGGGAGGAGCTGATTCGCTCTTGCAGGAGGGGACTGCTCATCCCACGGTTTCACTACGTCAACGGCCTGCTCAATCCCCGGGAGGCCCTCATGACGGGGCTCACGCGTGAGGGGGCGTTTGTAATTGAAGACGGGAAGCTCAAAGCCCCCATCACGACGATGCGGTTCACCCAAAGCCTCCTGGAAGCCTTGAAGCATGTCCGCGGCATCTCCCGGGAACGGCGGCTGGTGGCCGACCCGACGACCGACGCGGGCTGCGCCGTCATGCCCACGCTCCATCTGGCCAAGTTCCGGTTTACCGGCCGCTCCGAAGCCGAATGAGCGCTCGTCAGCTCAGCTTCCTCTACTGCCTACTGCCTACTGCCTACTGCTTACTCTCCACGGGATGCGCCGTGCTGGAACCCATCAAGCCGCATATCTTCCGTACGCCCGCGACGCCGGTGGTCGAGCTCCCGGATGACGGCTACCGTGACGTCACCGGCGTCATCCACATCCACACGACGTACTCGCACGATGCCCAGGGACGGTTCGAGGACGTGGTCCGCGTCGCCAATGCCCAGGGGCTCGACTACTGCATCGTCACCGACCACAACACGCTCCAGGCGCTGCGGGACGGGAAACAGGGCTGGCATGGGGCGGTGCTGGCGCTGATCGGCGAAGAGATTTCCACGCAAAGCGGGCATTACCTCGCCCTGAACGTCCACGAGGAGATCGACCGAACCAGCAAGACGACCCAGCAGATCATTGACGAAGTGAACCGGCAGGGCGGCTTGGGGTTTATCGCCCATCCCTATTACAAGCATAGCCGGTGGCGGGACTGGACAGTCCACGGGTTCACCGGCATTGAAGGCTACAACGTCGCCCACGACACGCTCGATGAAAACAAGCTCCGGCTGGCGCTGTGGACCTTGACCGTCCCCGCCGAACCGTTCTACTTCTCGATCCTCGACCGGCCGTATGATCCGTTGAGCGCGTGGGATCATCTCATCGCGCAACATGGACGGGTCGTCGGCATCGGGTCCAGCGATGCGCATGAATTCCATGTCTTGGGTATCAAATTTGCGCCCTACGAAGACATGTTCCAGTTGGCGCGCACGAACCTGCTGGTGCCGACCTCCTCCACGCTCACCGACGCCCTCGTCTATGACGCGCTCCGACAGGGGCACGCCTATTTTTCGATCGACCTGGTGGCCAGCGCGCGGGGATTTCGGTTTGACGCCCACAAGGGCCAGCGCATCCTGGGAGTCATGGGGGATGAGGTGCGCTTCACCGAGGGCCTGGAGCTCATCGCGGTCCTGCCGGCCGCTGCGCAATTGGCGCTCTATAAGGACGGCGCCCAAATCGCCACCGCCATCGGACAATCCTGGAACATTCCGATCACCGAACCCGGCGTCTATCGGTTGGAGGCCGCTCGGAACAACAAGCCGTGGCTGTTCTCGAACCCGATCTATGTTCGCCCACCTGCGGAAAACCCAGCCACCAGCAATCAGCAGTAAGGCGATGACCACTCGTCGATCCTCTCAGTTGTTTTCGCTGGCTGCTGGCTGTTGGCTGCTGATTGCTAGTCTTACGGGGTGTGCGCACGTTCCGTCTCACGCGTCGTCTCCGAGCCCGAAACCTCTTCCCGCGGAGCTCCAAGCGTATTACGCCTACCCCGACAAGCCTCAAGCGGCGACGAGGTACCTCGTCGCCGAGCACGACACGTATCGGCAATGGCTCATCCGGTTTCCCTTATCGGTGGAGGGATTCAACCCCACCGAGCCCGTCGTGGAGTTCGACTGGTTTGAGTCCGCGTTGCCAGGCCGGCGGGCGGCCATCCTCGTAAACCCGATTCTCGGCGGGGACTATCCCCTCGAACGCGACATCTGCCAGGACTTTGCCCGCCATGGCTTCCACGTCGCGCTGATCCACCGCAAGACCCTGAAGGTGTCTCCCGAGCACCCGATTGACCACGTGGAGCTGCTGCTGCGCCAGGGGATCGTGCGAATCCGGCAGGTGGTGGATTGGATGGCGGCCAACGAGCGCGTCGACCCCGCCCGCATGGGCAGTTTTGGCATCAGCATGGGCGGCATCGCCAGCCTCGTCACGGCGGCGGTCGAGCCCCGCCTGCGCTGTCATGTGGTGGCGCTGGCGGGCGGCAGCATCGCCGACATCCTGAGCAGCTCCAAGGACCGCCTGCTCGTGAAGCCCCGCCAGCAGTATCTGGAGCGTCATCACATGACGCTCGAGACGCTGACGGATTCGCTCCGCGACGCCATCAAGACGGACCCCCTGCTCCTGGCGCCGTACGTGGATGCTCGACACGTGTTCATGGTCATCGGTCTGTTCGACCGCACCATCGGCCGCCGTCACGCCTTGCGGCTGTGGCGGGCGCTGGGACAGCCGGAAGCGGTCTTCGTGCCGCTGGGGCACTATACGGCCTATCTCATCCTGCCTTACCTCAAGTTCCGGAGCCTGCGGTTCTTCCACGCGCATCTTGAGAGCCCCTCGTCGGGGCCCGGCGCTTCTAAAACGGCCGCCGGCGCGTTATAATAGAGGTACGATGTCCCTCACCAAAATCCTGCTCGCCAAACCTCGGGGGTTCTGTGCCGGGGTGGACCGCGCCATTGAGGTGGTGGAGCGGGCGCTGGAGTGCTGCCCCAAGCCGGTCTATGTCCGCAAGGAAATCGTCCACAACCCCCATGTCGTCAACGCCCTGCGGGCCAAGGGGGCGGTGTTCGTCGAGGAACTGGACGAAGTGCCGGAAGGAGCGACCGCGATCTTCAGCGCCCACGGCGTGTCGCCCACCGTCCACGAGCTGGCCAAAACCCGCCGCCTGCGGGTCATCGATGCCACCTGTCCGCTGGTCACCAAGGTCCACAGCGAGGCCGCACGCTACGCGCGCGAGGGCTACTCGCTGCTGCTCGTCGGCCACGCGGGCCACGATGAGGTGGTCGGAACCATGGGAGAGGCGCCGGACGCCATCCGGTTGGTGCAGAACGTGGGGGAAGCCGAGCGCGTGCAGGTGCCTCATCCCGACAAGGTCGCCGTGGTCACTCAGACGACGCTCAGCGTGGATGACACACGGGCGATCGTCGAGGTCCTGCGACGCCGGTTCCCGCGGCTGGTGACGCCCTCGAGAGACGACATCTGCTACGCGACGCAGAACCGCCAGAACGCGGTCAAGGCGCTGGTCGACGACGCGGAGGTCATCCTGGTCATCGGCGCCAAGAACAGCTCGAACTCCATTCGGCTCGTCGAGGTCGCCCTGGGGGCCGGCCGGCGGGCTTACCTCATCAATGACGCGACGGAAATTGATCCCGCGTGGTTCCGAGACGTTCGCTGCGTCGGGGTGACGTCGGGCGCCTCCGCCCCCGAGCACCTAGTCCAAGGGGTCGTCGCCTACTTGAGAACGCTGGGCGCCACGACGCTGGAAGAACGGGAGCTGGTCCGCGAAGACGTGAACTTCGGCTTGCCCATCGAGCTCGTGCACCTCGTGTCAGCGGATCGCGTCGAGCGGCTCGCGGAGAAAAGGACGACGTCATAACGTCTTCCTATACGCTAAACGCTATACGCTGTACGCTCACTCATGATCCCACCACCTAGCTGTCCCGCCGAAGGCGGAGTTGCATTGCCGCTGGCCTTGATGGATGATGGAATAGGCGTAACTGTCGTCATGCAACGGGCCTGCCCTAAGGCGGGCCCCAGATAGGTGGTGGGATGAAGCATTTGACTGAATACTTGTGGCTCAACACGCCGAAACGCCGGGACCTCATCAAGATCACGGACCTGGTGGAAGATCTCGTCAAACACAGCGGCGTGAAGGAAGGGCTCTGCCTGGTGTCGGCCATGCACATCACCGCCGGGATCTGGGTGAACGACGATGAAGAAGGCCTCTGGGAGGATTTCTGGGAGCTCCTGGAGCGCTTGGTCCCCGTTCGGGAAGATTACAAGCACCACCGCACCGGTGAGGACAACGGGGACGCCCACCTCAAGCGCACGCTCACCCATCACCAGACCGTGCTGCCCGTCACGAAAGGCAAGCTGGACCTCGGCCCCTGGGAGCAAATCTTCTACGCAGAGTTTGACGGCAAACGCCGGAAGCGCGTCGTCGTCAAAATCATCGGCGAGTAACCGCCTGATGGTTGACAATAATTGTTCAAAATATTATTGGTGAATATGAAAAATTCATCTTGACACGGAATCCCCAATATGCTGCAATGGGTCTCCACGTCGAGCGGGAAGGTGTCGTGACGACGCGGCGCATCGAAGGGAGACCACCGCATGCTCACTGATATGACACGACCCCGTCTCATCCTCCATCGCCTGCCCGCCTTGCTCACCGCCCTGACGATGGTGGCGACTCAGCTGGCCCTGCCGCCACTCGCCCAGGCGTCGTATCCAGGCTCTTCCACCGCCTCGGCCGGGAGTGCGCCCCCGCCAGGCGCGACCGCCGTCCAGAGCTTCCAGCCGGATCTCTTCACCGGCCGCGCCACGCAGGCGATGGGGCTGGCGGTGCCGCCTGGTCGCAAGGGAATGCAACCGGCCTTGGCACTTTCCTACGCTTCCTCCAATCGCAACAGTTGGGTCGGGATGGGCTGGATGTTGGATCTGGGCGCCATCGAGCGCTCCACCAAAAACGGCATCCCGACGTATGGGGCCGCAGATGTCCATGCCCTGATGTTCCAAGGCATCAGCGCCGAGCTGGTGAAGCTTCCCGATGGCACCTACCGGGCCAAAGATGAAGGGCTGTTTCTGCGCGTGGAGCAGACCAGCGGTGGCTGGGAAGTCCGGGATAAATCCGGCACGCGCTACTTCTTCGGTTCCATTCCCAGCGCCAACTCCCAGATCGCCAACGGCTCCCAGGTCTTCCGCTGGGCCCTGGACAAAGTCCTCGATATCCATGGCAATACCCTGACCCTCACCTATACGAAAGACGGCAACCAACTCTATCCGTCCCGCATCGACTACACCGCCCATGAGACCAGCGGCGTCCAAGACCTGGCCCCCAGCAACTACGTCGAATTCACCCTCGAAGATCGTCCTGATGTTGAAGTGAGCCACCGGGCTACCTTCGCCATCACCACCGCCAAACGCCTCAAAGAGATTCGCACCTTCGCCCAGACGCAGTTGGCGAAGAAGTACGTGTTGGGCTACACGCTCAGTCAACGCACCAACCGCTCGTTGCTCACCACGCTTACGACCATCGGCAGCGACGGCACCACCGGTCTTCCGCCGGTGACCTTCAGTTACCAAGATGCCACAACCCCAACCTATCCGTCGGTTGTCTCCAACAACCCGGCCGTCAGCAAAGCCGCCTGGCAGGTGCGGGTGGCCAACCTCGATACCGGCCATGACAACTTCGGCTGCGTCCATCCCTACAGTGGGCTGCCGTGGAACGCGCCGGTGGAAGTCAGTGGGGGCTTCGTCATCGGGGGCATCTCGGGAACAGTGGGCAGCGATGGCAGTATGGTGATGAACGGCAGCCAGGATTACTTCGGCCATGCGTATACGTTCCTCTACCACGGTGGTGCTAATCCGCTCACGATCTCCACCCCCTTTACTGCCGCCAACGATGTCGAAGCCTGCCTGTGGCGGGAAGATGCCGGCGGGGTGACCGCCATCCCTGGCGGAGCCGGCAGCACCACCACCCTGCAGCCAGGTTGGTCCATCCTGCATATTACCGCCTACCACCAACACCAGGACTGGTCCGACTTGAAACTCAGCAGCCCGCTGATGAGCCTGGTCGCCCTCATGAGCCCGGAGCAGTTCATCGCGCCCCAGCTCGCCGGCGATGTCAACGGCAACGGGATTACCGACTTGATCACCTTCGATCCCAATACCGGCAATTGGAAGGTCTCCTGTGCGACCACCTGCAATCTGGGGCTTGGCGGCACCTGGCTGACCAATTTTGGGAAGGCCACCCTCGCTGACCCCACGCCCCTGCCGCTGGTGGGCGACTTCGATGGCGATGGCAAGACCGACATCGCGACCTTCACGAAAGGCGCTTGGAACTTCGCCAAATCCCTCAGCTCAAGCTTCCAAGCCTACTACTGGGGCCCGGTCACCTTCGGCACCGCCACCACCACGCCCATCTTGGGCGATTTTAACGGCGATGGGCGCACCGACATCGGCACGTATGAGAACGGCACCTGGGCCATCAATTTCGGCACGGGCGGTGACTTCGACACAACGGCGGATCTCACGTTCTCCTTCGGCTCTAGCTCCCACAAGCCGCTCACGGGGGATTTCAACGGCGACGGCTTGACGGATGTGGCCATTGTCTCCAACGGGACGGTAGATGTTCGTCTGAGCCAGGGCAACGGATTCGCCGCTGCGACCACCTGGATCAGCGGCTTTGTCAGTAGCGCTGACCACACCTCCGCCGACTTGAACGGCGATGGCCTCACCGACCTGATCGCCTATGACAAACCCACAGGCCAGGTGCGCTGGGCCCGGTCCGAAAGCACGAAGTTCGTGGATGCCGGTAGCCTGCCGATGACCTTCACCTTGACCGGCCAGGATGACACCCTCCAGGTGGCCGACTTCAACGGCGATGGCATCGCCGATCCGGCGGTGCTGAACGCCTTCACCGGCAAGTCGGAGATTGCCATCTCGCAAGGGACGATTCCTGATGTGCTGACCGGCATCAACAACGGCCTGGGCGGCATGACGAGCATTGCCTATCAGCCCTCGACAACCACCATCAACACCCTGCTGCCTTTTGTCATCCCCGTCGTCCAGTCCGTCACCACCGGCGATGGCCTGAGCAACAGCTACACCACCACCTACGCCTACGCCAACGGCCTCTGGCACGAATGGGAACATGAGTTCCTGGGCTTTGGCACCGTGGAGGTCCGCGATCCGGATGCGAATGCCACGACCACCGAGTTCTACCAAGACCTCGATAAGAAAGGCAGACCCTTCCGGGTGACCGTCGCTGATGCTGTCGGCAACGTCTTCGCCAAGACGGAAAATACCTGGTACTGGACGAGCCCCTACGTCGGGGTCCCCAGCGTCAAGTTCGTCTACCTCGACCAAGTCGACAACTTCACCTACGAAGGCGATACCGACTTCAAACAAGCGCACCACTCCTTCGCCTACGATGCCTTCGGCAACCTCACGAAAACCATCGACTGGGGCGAAGTGGGCAATGAGGACATCCGGCAGACCTTCCATGACTACGTCTACAACGAAGCCGCCTGGATCCTCAACCGCCCCGTGCGCACGCAACTGTTCAAGGGCATGGGCGCGTCCCGCATGACCGTCGGCACCAGCTGGTTCTACTATGATGGGGTGGAGCCCGCCTCCATCGGCAATCCTACCCTGCAGACCACGCCTCCCACCAAGGGCCTGCTCACGCTGGAAGTCGCCTACTTGGATACCAACGACCCCATCGACCCGAATCCGCCCACCCGCCTGACCTATGATGCTTTCGGCAACGTCAAGACGGTCACCGACGCGCTCATGCATACCACGACCAACGACTACGATGGCACTAACCACATCTTCCTCGAAAAAATCACTAACGCCCTGGGCCATAGCCGCAGTCTGACCTACGATCCCAAGACTGGCCAGGTGCTGACCTCCACCGATCAGAACAACGTCACCACCACCACGGTCTATGATGCGCTCGGTCGGGTGGAGAACGTCATCGGTCCCACCGACACCGCCGCGCTGCCCACGGTGCGCTATGTCTACGACCCCTGCCTGCTCACCGGCACGTGCACCGCCCCGATCAAAGCCACCACCTGCGCGCGGGTCCAATCCGGCCAGGCCAAGGAGCTGTGCACGGATACCTACGCGGACGGCCTGGGTCGCACGATCCAAGTGCGCAGCCCGGCCGAAGATCCTGCCAAGCAGGTGGTCACCGGTATTGTGGAATTTGACACGCGAGGGCAAGTCAAGAAGCAGTGGTTGCCGTATCTCTCCGCGGTGTCCTCTTCTTACGTTGCCTTGAACCTTGAACCTGGCGCCTTGAACCTGGCCTTTGTCTCCTACACCTACGATCCCGTTGGTCGGCTCCTGGCCACCACCAATCCCGACAGTTCCATCACCACCCTCGCCTACGACGACTGGACAGTCAGCGCCACCGATGCCTTAGGCCATCAGACCCGTCGCACCAGCGATGCCTTTGGCCGCCTGGCCACGGTGGAAGAGTTCAACGAGGGCGCCATCTACACCACGAGCTACCAGTACGATGCGCGTGATGCCCTCACGCAGGTCACCGACCACGCCGGGAATGTCACCACCATCATCTACGATACGCTCGGCCGCAAGACCTCGATGGTGGACCCGGACATGGGCGCCTGGACCTACACCTACGATGCCGTCGATAATCTGAAAACGCAGACCGACGCCCGCGGGGTGGTGACGACATTTGACTACGACGCCCTCAATCGCCTGACCCAAAAGTCCTACGCCCTTCCTCCTGGGTCTCAAGTCTCCGGTCTCACGTCTCCTGTCTCCTACACCTACGACAACCCCGGCAACCCCAGCCAGGCGTTTCCGAAGGGGCGCCTGACCGAGGGGGCCGATGGCATCGGGTCCTCCCGCTTCATCTATGACACCCTCGGTCGCCTGACGACGGAACAGCGCACCCTCGATGGCACCACCTATACGATCCAACGGGCGTACGACCTACTCGGGCGCCTCACCAGCCTGACGTACCCGGACAATGCGGTGGCTACCTATACCTACAACGACCAAGGCGGGATTGAGACCATCAGTCTGCAGTCCACGGTCGGCGGTCCACAGTCCATCGTCCAAAACGTGGAATACAACGCGGCGGGGCAGATTCTGAAACTCGCCTACGGCAACGGCCTCATCACCGACTACACCTACAACCCCCAGACCCTCCGTCTTGATCAACTCGTCACCCGCAACCCGCAACTCGTAACCCTCCAAGACTTCACCTACACCTTCGACGCCATCGGCAACGTCCTGGGCATTGCCGATGCGGTACACACCGCCAGCCAGAGCTTCGGCTACGACGATCTGAATCGACTGAAGACCGCCGCCGGCTCCTACGGATCGTTCTCCTACGCCTACAATCCGATTGGCAACATGACGCTCAAACAAGGCGTCACCATGACCTATGGACAGGGAGGCGCCGGCCCCCATGCGGTGACCACCACCAAAGGTTGGACGCTTACCTACGATGCCAATGGGAACCTGACGACCCGCGCGCATCAGGCCTTCGGCACCGTCACCTACACCTACGATGCAGAGAATCGCCTGGTGCACGTCGGCAGCCAGGCCGCGCCCCCATCCCCGACGCCCGCTGTCGGCCCGGTGATCATTGGTCCTCCCCTTCCCCGTCCGCTCCCCACCCTCCCCACTCCCACCACCTTCGTCTACGATGGGGATGGCGGACGAGTGAAGCAGATCGTCACAGACGGCCCCACGACCAAGACCACCACCTATCTCGGCGAGAGCTATGAGCTCGCCTCCGATGGCACCAAAACCAAGTATCTCTTTGTGGGCTCGCAACGAATTGCCGCGCTGGAGACTCCGCCGGGAGGTCTGGCGGCTCTGCCGTCCCCGCCGCCAAGGCATCGATTCGTTACGCTCTGGCACGGACTCCGAGAGTTCCTGGGGGTGCCCGTTGCCGAGGCCGCGGTGCTCCCCGGCCTGCGCTTCTACCATGGCGATCACCTGGGCTCCACGAATCTCGTCACCGATGGCACCGGAGCGGTGGTCGAGCAGACCGAGTACACCCCCTACGGCAGCGTGTCGGTCCACACCGGCTCGGTGAAGGTCACCCAGAAGTTCACCGGCCAGACCCTCGATGCGGCGACGGGGCTCTATTACTACCATGCGCGGTATTACGATCCCACGCTCGGGCGGTTTACCCAAGCCGATACCATCGTCCCCTCACCCGGCGATCCCCAGACGCTCAATCGGTATGCGTATGCTAGGAATAATCCGCTCGCGTTTGTCGATCCCACCGGAAACAGCTTCTGGAGCAAGTTCTTTGGGGCGATCGTCGGGATCTTCGTGACCATTGCCACGGGTGGCTGCATCCCCTGTGGCATCGCAGCCTTCAGCTTCACCGATACGTTTATTAGCTCGCTCCAGGCAGGGGCGTCGTTTGGCACCTCGCTCAGCTTGGCGAGCGTCAACGCAGCCATCAGTGGAGCCGCCGCCGTGGCCGCCCCAGGGATCGGCGCGCCGGCAGCCTTTGCCGGCGCAGGGGCCGCACAAGGGGTTGCGGATGCGGCGATTGTCGGCGCCGATGTCGGCCACGCCGCCTGGGTGGGCGCCGTCGCCGGCTTGACCACCTACGCCGCCGGGCCTATTATTGGAGGTGGGGTGGCCTCCAGTCTCAATGGGGGGTCGTTTGGCGCAGGGGCAGCGGAAGGGGCGTATGGGGTGGCGGCCGTGTTGGCCATTGCCTATACCGCGCAGGCCGTGGCGCAGGGACAGTACGACGCTCAGGGGTCCGGTGCGGTGGCGAAGGACGATCCGAATGTAGCCAAGTACTTGGAAAAGCACGGGTTCACGCAGAAGGACGATGGGACGTTTAGCGGTCAGTTCGATAAGGGTAAGGTGATTCCAATCGGCAAAGAGTTCGGTGCGCAAGCCAATAAAACGTCCACGGTCACCGTCACCCCCCGTCCCGGTGAAATCTACGATGTGGCCGCCACTGCGAAGATGACGCTCATCTACCAAGGCAAGGCGACCATCGCGGCGCTGTCGAAGGCGCAGTTTGCCTACGTCGGGGATAACAAAATCCAGATCCTCTCAGTCGATATTCCAAAAGGATTGATCAGCACGTATAATTTCTTCCAGCAAGACCCAAACAAGCAGATTGCCTTCCCCACCAAACCCTTCCCCTTGGAGGACTGATGCGTCCGACGATTCGGCGCCGCCTGCGCTGGACAGTCGCTCTGGGCCTGGGGCTGTCAGTTTCCCTGGGGGCGTGGTGGTACGTGCGCTGGGTGGTCATCATCCCGGCCCAAGCCGCCCGGGCGTTTGTCGGGGCGCCGTTCCTCAGAGGAATGGAACCGACCAACCACTTTCGGTACTATCTGCACCTGTTTCCCCAGGTCGTCATCACGGAAGATCCGGTGGCCGCTTTCGTTCGAGATTACCCTCTTGAGTGGGCTTCTCCGCCAGTCGGGCCTGGTACAACAGTCTTACAATACTTCTACATCGTCAAAGGCGCCTTGGAGCGCTACCACGTGCAGTTCGGCACCTATCCTAAGCCAGGGCACTTGCCTCCGATCAATGATGAGGAGCAGCCGGACTTCTGGCCTTCGATGGACGCGGCGAAGTGCCGCTACCTCTGGCTGGATAAGGATAGCTTCCTCCTGGGCTGGGCCGGCCCGGATGGCCAATGGACAGACCCCCAGGAGGTCCTGCGAGTGCTCGATCGACCCTACGGTCTGCGGGTGATCGGCGATGACTGGTGGGTGAAGTGTCGCTACTTCGACTTTGCCGCCTATCATCGCAATTACCCACAACTGGCTAAAGAGATCATCTTGGAACCGGACCGGGTGGAGCTGCGGTGGGACAGCCCGCTCATCGAGCGCGTCCTGCAGACCCGAGGCATCACGCTCGACGAGGAACCCCAGGACCACCCGCCGCTCCGCGGGACCCGGATCGACTTCCGCCTCGACTGGGGCGCCCTCCTGCGCTACCCCGTCACTTGGTGCTTCGGCGGAGGGATCATCGTCGCCACCCTCGTCCTGCTGCTGACCAAAGAGAAAACGTCGTAACCGGCAATACAAACAGTCGGTGTTACCCTCTTGCTGCTTGAATAGCGTAGTTCTCCAAGCCGTTGACTACCCGTCGCCATGATCACCCGTAAGCAGTGTAGAACAGATGCCCCAACAGTAGGCTGATGCGAGACAACACACAACACGCTCCCACGCTCAGATGGTCTCACCTGCTCTTCTTAGCCGGCTGGTGCTCTCTGGCAGGGTGTGCTAAGGTGGGCATCGCCGTGGAGACCATCCTCCACGAGGACGGATCCTTCGACCGATCCGTCACCTACCACACCGAACACATCGAGCGGGAAGCCCTGACGCACATGTACCGTCTGCCGGCTGGTCCTGGCTGGCATGTCAGCGAGCAGGTGCAGCTGGGAAGCGATCCTCGGGAGAAACGATACATCTACCACGCCGAGGGCACGTTCCGCACGCTGGCATCCGACTACGCCAAACGGGACTCTCAGACTCCACAGCAGTGGTCACAGAACGCCGTCGCCGTCCGCGTCACCTCCGACGGCTATGCCTACGAAGAAACCTTCTCGGATACGGCGAATGCGCAGGAATTGCGCCGCCTCTGGGAGGCCACCGTGCCGCTACTGGTCACAAACGTCCTCGGCCATCTTCGGGAGACCCTCCTGCGCCATGAAAGCGATTTTGTCATCGCCACCATCCAACAAGGACTCATCACGAGCGGCTTAGGCTACCTCGACCAGGTCTGGCACCACCTCGAAACCATCGAGCTTCCCGCCGAAGCGAACACCACCGATGCTTTGATGACCGATGCCCAGGCATTCTTCGTCAGCCAGCTCGACCGCTGGTGGCAAACCGAGGGGCATTTCTATCCTCCAGAGGACGCCCGAACACTCATCGCGGAAGCACTCGACCAGCTCCCGCAGACCATCCTAGAAGACCTCCCCGCCTTCAATGACGAGCAGCTTGCGCGCTACGGCGGGGCCTATCGGGATTGGAAGCACCGCTTCACGGTCACTGTGACGATGCCCGCTCCGATTACCGACTCCAACGCCCACCGCATCGATGGTACTACCGCCACCTGGGAGTTCGAGCCCCTCTTTTTTCTGCTTAAGCCCTATCGACTCACGGCCATCGCCAGCCATGGGGAAGGTAGTTAAGCAGGAAAACTGGGGCCGTGCTAAATAGTGTCGCCTCACCCAACGCCACATGGCTCGCCCACCTCGTCAATTGCTGGATGGCGGTTGTTACCACGTGATTGCTCGCGGCAACAACCGCCAGTTTCTCTTAAGCGATGAGACGGCCTTCCGCTACTTCCTCGATCTGCTGGCGCGTGCCAAGACCCGCTACCCCAGCAAGCTCTACCACTACTGCTTGATGTCCAACCACATCCACCTCCTCTTGGAGATCGCAGAGGGTCCGCAGCTCCCGAAGTTCATGCAACTCGTCCTCCAGGGCTACGCCCGGGGGAAAACCGTACCGGGTTCCGAAGGGACAGGTTCCAATCCCTCACGAGGTCCACGTTGACCCGTAACGTGTCTGGCCTCCGGCTGCGCGCCATCGCGTGGCTGACCAGTCTTACCGTTGTCAACGTTCTCCTCTTTCCACCGTCTGCCGTTGCACTTCTTCTACCCACCACTTCCCACCTCACACCCCCACCGGCCCTCCCCACTCCCACCACCTTCGTCTACGATGGCGATGGCGGACGGGTCAAGCAGACCGTCCAGGACGGCCCCACGATCAAGACCACCACCTATCTCGGCGAGAGCTACGAGCTCGCCTCCGATGGCACAAAGATCAAGTACGTGTTTGCGGGAAGTCAGCGCATTGCGGCGGTGACTCAGTCACCCAGTACCCCAGGCACCCAGTCACTGCAGTTCTACCACGGCGACCACCTGGGCTCCACGAATCTCGTCACCGATGCCACCGGGGCGGTCGTGGAGCACACGGAGTACCGGCCCTACGGCAGTGTGTCGGTGAACACCGGCAGCGTGGATGTGGCGCATAAGTTTACGGGGCAACGCGACGATGCCTCCACGGGGTTGTACTTCTACCATGCCCGCTACTACGCCCCGGATCTGGGGCGGTTCATCCAGGCGGATACGATTGTGCAGGCTCCGGCCGATCCCCAGACGCTGAATCGGTACACCTACGCTGGGAACAACCCGGTCAAGTACACCGACCCTTCCGGGCATGGGTGGTTCAGCAAATTCTTTGGTTCCATCCTCCAGATTCTTGGAATTCTAGGAGCTCCATTCACAGGAGGAGCCAGTCTTTGGCTCGCATTCGGTGGAACGGTCTGGAGCGGGGTCCAGGCCGTGCAAGCGCATCAGTTCGGCGCCTGGGCGGCGGGGTTTGCGGTCTCTGCGGCGTTGGGGTTTGCGTTTCAACTCTCAAGTATCTCGAATTTTGCCCTGCAAGTCGGGGTCAATGCCGTGAAAGGTGCCGCCATTGGGGCGATTGCAGGAGGGGTCGGCTCGCTTGTAGCCGGCGGATCATTTGGCGAAGGAGCCGGCTATGGGGCCATTGGTGGCGCGGCTGGTGGGGCCATTGCCGGCATCGCCACCTCCCAGCAGTACCAAAATCTTGCAGCGGGACATGGGTTTGTGGATAATCATACGTACGACTACCGACAAGCCACTCAACAACTGCGGGCGCTGAGTCTCAAGGCAACCGACCGCGTGAACTTAACAGAAGGCGCACGACCCATCGAAGGTACCGGCGCAGGACACGAGTACGCTGCTGCTCCCAATGGCAACCGGTTCGAGATGGGGCCGCGGGATGGGTCCATTGTGACTTCTAACACGACCGATGTGTCAACTTGGCGTACATCGCTCACGACAGACAACGCGATCGCCGCGGGCCTGGCACGCACCACCACCGTGCAGGTCAGCCCGTACATCGTCGACAGCATGGCCCTCTATGAGGCCTACTGGAGCGGCCAGCCGTATAATGCCTTTAGCTACAACAGCAACTTCGCCGTCAACAGCGTCATCTACGGGGCGGGCGGCCCAGAGAAGGTGACAGGGTTGGGCTTGGCGCCTGGGTTTCCCGACAACTGATGCGGCAAGCCCTTCGAAGTCTCACGCTTCTACTGTGTGGGGCCTGCTTGCTTGGCATGGGAGGAACGATGAAGCGGACACCAGACGACTACAAGGCGCAGCTAAAAGCCGTAGATCGGTCGGATGGGATCAGCAAAGAAGAGGCGATTATTATCGCGCAGAATTATCTAGTTGATCAAAAAGCGGATAAGAAATTTGCCATCACCAGGCCACGTGTAAGTGAAAGCAAGTTAATCAACGATTGCTGGGCAGTCAGTTTTCCAAGAACTCTAAGAGAAACGCTTCAACATGGACCACTTTGGTCAGTCGTAGATATCGACAAGAAAACCGGCAAAATAAGATCTTCTGGAGGATGGCCTGATTTGTAGAGAATTCCTGCCCTTCGGAAAGCGGGGGTAGCTCAACCTGACCCCATTTTTCCAGGCAGCATCTCGGTTGTCCTGGATGCTGCCGATTGTTCTCAGCACGGCCATCCTGAGCGTCCTGGGCTGTGCCTTAGCCAATACGATAAGAGGCGATGTGGCGATCATCGACGGGTGGCGTACTGATGCTTGGGGACCACAGGTGACGGAGGATTGCTGGCGGCAACAGGGACAGACGATCCCGCTGCCAAAGCACATGTCCTGTGTCGGGGGCTTTGCCGGCGCCCTCGGGATTACCAAGGATGTGGGCTTCTTCGGAGAATGGGATAAGCTCGGTGAACTGATAGACGTGCCGGAGCCGGAGGTCGTGAGAGCCGATGAGGTCATCATCCCCGCCATCATGTTCTCTGGCGCGGGGGCTGATGCGCACGGGATGGCGCAGGTCACGTTCGATGTGATGCTCACGCAGCCCGATGGCAGCGGTGTCGCAGCGAAGACCGACCTGCGCTGTTGGGTTGGACGCCCCCATCCGGCTCCATACACCATCGAGCTCTGTGAACAATACGCGCAGTTCAGGATGATGCCTGACAGTGCGCCAGGGCAATACACGGTCACGGCCTACCTCCGCGATCACGTCAAGAAAACCATGCTGCAGCTTCGACGGACGGTCGCTTACACGCCGTAGCCCGTATGAGAGGGACCATGGAAAATCCGGTACCAGGTTTCGCGGGGATACGTTGCACAGGCCCTCCCGCCTCCTGCCAGACGTACACCTACGACGCCCTCGGCGCCCCTCTGAGCTCGCTCGCTCGGCTCACCGCGTCTCAGCGAATCCCTGACGATGAAAGGCCTGTCTGCCCTACGGGAGGGGACAGGCAGGCGGAAGCGCCATCACCTACGACAGCGCCCAGCGCTTCCAGGACGATGGGGAGCGCCAGCGTTAATCAGCGATCGGGTAATGGGTGACAAACGGCTGATAATTGCTTGCATCATCGGAACATTTGTATTAGGCGGATGCGCCGTTGGTTTTATGGGGCGTTCTACCTTCGATCCTAAGACCGGCAAGCGCACTGAAACGACTTACAGCCCTTTATTTTCCTCCGATTCGCTCCCGTTAGCAGAAGGGGCAGAGTTTCGAGTGAGCGTGGTGATTACACGACGCGTAGAGCCCGTGAGCTATAGTTTGCTTAGATCAATAGGCGGTTTACCTCCTGAGGATATGGAATCAGCAGCAACTGCCGTGGTCCACTTCAAGAACGATTCGACGCGTAGTTATCGCATTGGCTTGAAAACAATCAAGATTCTCAACAAAGAATTTTCGGTTCACCTGCCGGAGGTCACCTTGAAACCCGGAGAGCGCTTTGACACGAGATCGATCCCCATCAAGATGGCGACGTATGATGTCTGGACTGATCTGGATTTAACCTACGAGTTAGACGGAACGCTCCTTGTTCAAAATTTCCCAATGAGGCGACAAACCATGGAAGAACTAAAGACCAGAAAATGGGGAGGCGTTCCAAATGGTAGCGCCCAAAGGTAGCTAATGCCTCGTCCTCTTCGACAGTTGGTTGATGGGGGCTATTACCATCTCATTGCGCGCGCGGAAATCCCTACCGGGAAATCCCTACCGGAAAATCCGTACCGGGTTCCGAAGGGACACGTTGAGTGATGGGTCGCCGAATTCCGGTGCCAGGCTGATCGGTATCCATGCCACGATCGCCACGCGGGCTCCTCAATAATGGCTATTACCACCTGTGCCTCTGTGGCGATGCTGCCTGTCTGCCGCGCCGAACATCGTGCATCTCCCCTACGCGGCGCAGGCAGGTGTCCTCGGTGGTGTGGCCTGGCGTTTTAAAATGAACTCTAGGAAAACCGAAGGGAGAGGATGATGCGGAGACAGATGAGGGGTATCAGCCTGGGGGTGTTCGCCAGTCTCCTGGTCTGTGGAATCGTATCTGCGGAGCATGCTCCCGAAATTGCAACTGGAGAGACGGGCTGGGCGGTGTTGATGAAACTGGGACGCGGAATCGGAAACGCGGCTGGGGGGTGGATGGAAATTCCCTACACCATGCACAACCGGTGGGATTCCAATGATGTCCCGACCAGTTTCTTCAGTGGCGTGCTCATTGGCATTGTGAAAGGGGTGGCGCGAACCGTCATCGGGGTCTTTGAGATCGCGACATTTCCGTTTCCGATCCCGCCCGGGTACGCCCCGATCTTGTCACCGATGTGAATCGGGTAAGGCCACAGGACTCATTGTGTGTAGGAGTCTGGTTCTGACGATTCGATTGTGTCAAGAGGCTGTTCGATAAGGAACATTGGTGATGACACGGTGGACTGGCGTGCTGCTCGTACTGAGCCTGCTGGCGCTCGGCGCCGACGAGCGTCCATCCCTGCCTGTCGTCGTCTTCCCTGACGAGATTGCCGTGGACCTCCACGGGCCGCACGCGCGTCATGACAGTACGCGCTGCACCTTTCCCGCGCCGGTGACGCTCCATGATGTGCAGCTCAAGGTCGTTGTGCGGGTCCCGCCAGCGTTCGTCAAGCGCCCATTCAGCGCGATCCAATTGTGGGCCAAAGATGCGCAGGGGCGATGGCAAAATACCTCCTGGGTTGACGGGATGCTGTCGCCGGAAAATCCGCTGTTCGATGCGCAGACGAGCACGCTGACGCTGTCGTACCAACCGACGCCGATGGAGATCAGTCGGCAAGGATGGACGCAATTCGGCTTTCAGCCGGAGGCCGGGATCCGCGAGGTCGGCATCAAGATCGGGCTCCCGGGCGCGGCCGCGCCGGACTATGCGCTGACCGGGGTCGTGCGAGTCGTCAGCGTGACGACTGCTCACCGGACGCAGCCGGCGCAGGAACCGGCCATCATCACTCCGGTCTTACGACGGGACGCGGGCGTGCCGGACGCCACGCCGCGCCCGCTGGCGCCGCGCGACGTCAAAAGCGGCGTCAGCCGGTACTTTGTCTATGGCGACTTGCACCGATGGAGCGAAGTCAAGAACCAGGTGACGCGGGCCTTCCAGGCCCAGCAGGCGCGGGGGTTGTCGGCGTTCCGCCTCATGGGCGGACTGGACATCCGGCGGCAGGCCGGCGGCATCCGCCTCGGACCACCGGAGCTGAGCGCGCTCACCGCGTATCTTGAGGCCGCCAGAGCCACCGACCAGCGATGGCACATCATGACGCTGTTTGATGGCGCGGTCTCGAACGACACCCTGCGGGACGCCATGCGCGCTGCGACGGCTCGCCGGACGTTACTTGAGGCCTGTCGCCCCCTGATCCAGCAGTTCGGCACGGCCACCATTCACGGTGAGCCGGTCATTTTTGATCTGGTGAACGAGATCCACAATTTCGGCGGGGTCACGGAACGGCAGCGGCAGCAGTTTGTCGAAGACCTGATCGAGCTGTTCATCCACGACGCGCCCGGCGCAACCCTCACGCTCGGGGTGGATGACTACAACGACCTGGCATACTGGTTGTATCTCGTGCCCAAGTACGCGCACCGGCCCGTCCGGCTGATCATGACGTTCCACCGGTACGAGGCGTTCGACGAGTTGCCGGCGGTCTGGGAGCTGAATGTCCCGGACAGCGCCGAGGTGGGCATCACCGAGGCCGATACCCGTCATGCCATGGGTCCGCAGGTGACCGTAGCCGCGGCGAAGGGCTATCGCTGGCTGCTCTTCTGGCAGGACCGCGAGCATCCGTACGACCCGGCCACCCACCGTCAGGTCATCGACCAGGCCGACGCGCTCGCCTCACCGTAACGCCTCTGCATCCACGCCCCATGTTCCAGTCAGCGTCCTCCATCGCCTGCCCCGGCGATCGAATGACGCCGAGTTAACGCCACAGCAAGATAAGAGGAGAAAAGGGTCAGGCAGTAAGTATCGTAAGTTTGGGAATTCGGGGTGATGTCATGAAAACAGGCGACCCCTGGGGCACGCACGGGCTAGAATGGACCCAGGCCCCAACGAAAGTGTAAAAATGGAGGCGTTACTGCAGTAAAAATGGAGGCGTTACTGCAGGGGCCAGGCTGAACGTGCGGCAGATCCTACCCGCCTGACACTCCCAGTAACGCCTCCTCATTTCTTGAGCCGCTCGACGAGCTCAACGACCGGATCGCAGAGATTCTCGCGAAGGGCTTCTATTCGTACCTCATGCGAAAGGGCCTGCTCAAGCAATCGGACACGGAGAGTCTCCTGGCCAAGATCGACGAGCTCAGGCGGTCCCGTCCCAACTATGACGCGCTGTGATTTTCCTTGCAGCAAAACGACGCAAAGAGTATGTTAGGGCCATGCCGCGTGACAAGCTCCTCAAGATCGAGGAGGTGGCAGCGTACCTCCGCCTCAACCGCTTCACCGTCTACCGCATGGCCGAGCGCGGCGAGCTCCCCGGCGCCAAGGTCGCCCGCCGCTGGCGCTTCAAAGACGGGGACATCAAGCGGTGGCTAGATCGGAAGAAAAAGTCTTCTCGAAGCAGTTAACCGGCCAAACACAAGGCTCGAGTGGAGATGCCAGGCCAAAGGGTCCTGAGGGATTTTGAAGTTATGGAAATGGAAAAATCGGAGGCGTTACTGCAGGGGCCAGGCTGAACGAGCGGCCAATCCTACCAGCCTGACACTCCCAGTAACGCCTCCTCATTTCCCCGAGTTTGACGGCAAACGCCGGAAGCGCGTCGTCGTCAAAATCATCGGTGAGTGAATCATCGCACCTCTTAGGGGTGCGGCTTCGGCGATTGAGTTAGTAAGAGAGGTTGGCTCCAAAGTCGGGCATCTCTCCCGCCTCCACCGCTGCGATCCATACGGGCAGCTTCTGGTCTTTCCAAAAATTCTTGCACAGCCTCAAATATTCTAACACCGTCGCTTTCTCGCCTGCCTCAAGCAAGACTTTCGCTAACGACATGTTGGGTCCAAAACTGTTCAGTTGTGGGGACCCCGGCGTCTTCCCAGATGCGAGCAAGTAGGCCTTGGCGTTTGCTACATCCCCGTTTTTCAAAGCGACTAATCCCAGGATCCTGTTTCCATGATGAAGGGCGTTGCCATAATTCCAATCTCCTTTGAAGTCTTGCGCAAGACGCAGTAACTCTTGAGCATGCTGCTCCGCATCGTTGAATCGATGTTCCTTGTATGCCTCTTCTGCGAGTTCATCGAGGCGGTAAAATTGTTTGGCGGTCGGAGGAGGTTCTGGCCTTTGTCTCGCGCATGAAAATGCCAGCAACATAATTGCAACGAAGAGCACGCCGCCCGGGATTAACGAACCCCACTTGCTCCGCCCCCGTACCACCCCCTGAATCGACCTTCCAAAGAACACCATCCCGGCTGCAGGCAGAACAAAAAATCCATACAGGACCCACTCGATTCCCAGGAGGTTGTGGGTCCCAGGCCGCATTGCCGCATCAATCCCAGACCATAATGGAAACACCGCCATCATGGCCGCCCCAAGCAGCCACACTGCGGACGAGGTCAACGCGCCGAGAATCACACCCGTCAAACAGAACAGAAGAAACAGCAGCGGGTTACCACTTGTTTCTGGCGAAGGCGGACCCCCGTGCGAGTAAAATCCCACGAGCGCTGCTACCAGACATTCAACCAGTACGCGGATTCGCATTACGCCCTCCTTATGCTGCGGTGGAACGCCATCCTCGTTATGGTCGTTCTACACCTAACGCGAATGGAAGTGGCGATTCTCCAGTAGTTCTTCAAGGTCCAGCCGATGGTAGGCCGTTTCTGCCGCGCGCGTGTCCCCCTGCGCGTTGGCAATCCACGCCTCCGGCCACGCAAACACCACACTCTGGATATTGGACCCCGGGGCCACGGCCCGCGCAATCCGTTTGGCAATCTTCGCGTCGATCTTGCCGTAGGAGGCTCGAATGCCGGCGGCCTGGCCTAAATAGCGCACCTCGTACGCCGAGCCGCCCGGCGACTCAAGACCGGGCGTGCGCGGGTCGCCTCCGGAAGCGACTTGGCGGTTCCGGATCTCCGGATCGATCGCCGGATCGGCTCGGAAGACCACGTCGGGAATGGGACGAGCGTAGGGGACGGGGTGCTCTTTCGGGTCGTTGGCCTCGAAGACCGCCACAGCGCGGTGAGTGGTTTCAATCGCGACGGCCCGACGGGCCTTGGCATCGGCGAGCAGATAATTGACCCCGACCGTCCGCGGGGCGTCCCGCACGAGGCGGACAGCGCCGTCAAGATCCTCCGCTTCCTCCAAGATCCGCCGCATCAGGAACACCATCGGCAGCCCCCGGTAGGTCACATCCACCGTCTCGGCGCCGACCTGCCCGATGGACAGCTGCTGGTCGTTGATGCCGGTGAGGACCCCGATGAACCCCGCCCAGCCCACATTGATAAACGCCCGCTTGCCGCGCGGCCGCACGACAAAGACGGCGGCATACTGTTGGAGGCCGACCTTGATGTTCCAGTCGAGGTTCCGCGTGTGCACGAGCCGCCCTCCAACCGTGGCCCGACCCCACGCCGCAAGCCCTGAGCAGGCGTAGGTCCGGTCGGGAATCGCATGCAGGCGCCAGAGATCCTTCAGCGGGACCCCGGAGGCCTCTGAGAGCCCGCGGAGTTCTTCGAGAGATTCGTGCGGAAGAAAGGGCGCCGCCATCCGCCAGGAACGGTCGAGCCACCCGTTGGCCGCCCACGCATCGAGGAGCGGAATCTTGAGGTACCGGCGGAAATACCCCAGGATCTGCCCCACGGACTTCCGCACGGCCTCCCCCAAGAACTCACCATGCTGGTAGCCCAGCTCATAGGGTGAGCCCTCCAGGTAGACGACGGGGAACCCCTCGTGCCGTTCAACGTGGGGCGCCGCCTCCACAGTGACCAGTGACGAGTGACCAGTGACGAGTGATAGCACAAGGACGCACACTGCGCAGCGGCTCACCTGGGGCCACTTATTCATGCGCTGTGCTCAACTGGTCGATCATCTGCTTGAGCTCCCCCACCAGCATCTCACCGGTCTTGGGGCCATTGAAGGCCATCGCCGCTTCATAGCTGTCCGTCTCATACAGGCGCTCCGGCAGACAGTAGCCGATGTAGTCGTTGGCAAAGCCCACGACGACCGGCTGGTAGCCGCGTTCCCGCGCGGCGCGCTTCAACTCAAGGCCCAATTCCGCACTGAGATCACACGGCGCTCCCATGAAGAGGGTCGTGCCGATCGCGGCCACCTCCAGCGTGGCGTCATCGTCAACAAACAGTCGGCTGAGCCATGCTGGGAGCTGGCCCGATCCCACTCGCAGATGGGCGGCTGGCAATCGAACCCTCTGCATGACCCATCCGAGCGCTCTTGTATCGGCATCAGGCTCGCGTCCACGTGGGTCCATCAGCCGGACCACCTGAGCCGCCAACGCACCACCCAGTCGCTCCGCGGGTTCGAAACCTGCTCCCATCTTCACCGGTCCTTGATCACCCACGGCCCCGGCCAGAAACATGCAGATGGCGCCGGGAGCCTGTTGCTCAACCACCCGCGTCACCACCCCAGGGTAATCCGCGGAGAGCGCCATGTTCCAGGACCCGAGGGTCGTCGGATGCGCGTTGAAACTCACCACGACGCCGAGCGGCTGTCGCTGCGCATCATGAAACGTCACGACAATCAGCTCCGGATCGACGACCCCTCCGGGATCCATCCGATTCACGACAAGACCGCTCGTGGACGTCGCGGCGTAGCTCACCGTCGCCGGCTGCAGGCGGGCGGAGGCGCTCAGAATCGCCTCCGCAATCTGCGCGGTCAAAAAGTCGAACACCGACGGATTGAAGTGCCCCATCGAGAGCTTCTCCAAAAACTTTTGCCCATAGCCCCCCGGCCCGGAATGCGTATGGGTCGCGGCGAGGAAGAGCATCGGTGACGCGCCTGGCCGGCGCTTCTCCACCAGGCGCCTCACGGCCTCCGCGAGCCGCTCATCCACGATGAGGAGGTCGCAGCTGACCATGGCGACCTCCCGGTCCGCTTGCCGGATCACCACGGCGCGCACGAACGGCGAATCGTGAACGCCGGAGGCCGACTGGCCTTTGCGACGGCTGTAGCCGGCCAGCGGAGTGGCGACCGGTGGGGTTAAATCCAGTTTCGCGACGCCCACCAGCAGGGGTGCTGCCATTGCCGACGGGGCGCCGCCCCCCGATCCCACCAGCACGAAGCTGCCGATGAGGAGTACGCGGAGATGCGCTCGGCCGTTAGCGGACATCAGGAGCGTTGAGGAACTCCCGCGCCAGCGCGAGGGCTTCCGCTTGAGAGCGGACCTGCCCTTCCGCTTGGGCTTCTTCAATGCCTCGCAGGAGCCGTCCAACGAGAGGGCCCGGTTTCACCCCAAGCGCCGCCATGAGCTGATTCCCATCGAGCAACCGGGGCGGCCTGATGACTTCCTCGGCCTTAAAAAAGTAGGCGCGCAGCAGCTCTTCCATGCGTGCGCGCTGCTGGTCGATCTGGTCCAGCCGCGACGCGGGCCCTCGCGTGGCCAAGCGGTCCGCCCACCACAGGAGCAGACAGGCCGGGCCGTCCTCCTCCAAATCCCTGAAGAAGCGGAAAATCGCCCGGCGGGTGAGCTGGACTTCCCGGCTGAGGTGTCCCGGCCGCAGGTGATAGAGGACGAGCCGATACAGCGTCTGGCCTTCGCGATTGGACAGGCGCAGCCGCTCCACAAGCGTTTCCATCAGACTGGCGCCGAAATGCTCGTGGCCGATAAACCATATCTCCCCATCCGATTTGACCCGCTTCGTCGCCGGCTTGCCCACGTCGTGAACGAGCGCGGCCAGCTTCACCAACACCTTGCGGGAGCGCTTCTCCACGAGGATCACCTGACAGTAGTCCGCCAGGGGCTCGCGCAGGTCTGGCGAAAATTCCGCGAGGTCCGCCAACATCCGGTCGCACTGGGCGACCGCCTCCAACTGATGATGCAAGACATCCAGATGATGATAGCCGCCCTGTTCCACCCCGCGGCCGGGGACCAGCTCAGGCACGAGGACATCGAGGCCGCCGAGGGCGTTGAGTTCCTGCAACGCCCAGGCGGCCCGGTCGGTCGTCAGAATCGCACACAGCTCGTCTCGGATGCGCTCCCCCGCCACGGTGGACAGCCGGGTGACCGCGCCGGCCATGAGCGGCAGCAGCGCGGGCTCGCAGACCACGTCCAGCTCCACGGCAAACCGAAAGGCCCGCAGGATCCGCACGGGATCATCCAGGAACGTCTCCGGGAAGCAGGCGCGGAGGCGGCGCTCGGCCAGGTCGCGCCGGCCGTTCAGCGGATCGATGACCGCCTCCTGCCACGGGCCCTCGGCGCACCACGCCTCCAGCGGAAGCGCCATCGCATTCATCGTGAAATCACGCCGGCGCAAATCCTCCTCCAGCGTCGGGCCCCGGAAATCCGAGAGGTCCAGCTCCACGCGCTGCGTGTGGCGCGTCACGACCACGCGGGCTGAGCCCGCCTCCTCGTCGAGACACACATACGTGCCGCCCAGCTGGGTCGCCAGCGCCTGGGCGGTTTGTAGCGCGCCGCGCAGAATGGCCAGGTCGATATTCGTTGGCGGCTGCGGGTATCCGAGGAGGGCGTCTCGCACGCAGCCGCCCACGACATACAGCGAACACCCCTGGCGCTTCGCGAACGCCAGGGTGTCACGCAGGATGGACAGCGTCACGGCAGGTTCCATCATGGAAAGGGCCCGTCGACATTCATGCAGACATTATACCGTGCGTCGCATCAGTCCGTCTGCTCCGACCACCCCTTGACAAGCCCGCGCAGTCTGGCAGAATAGCATGGATCATGCAGAAACGGACCAAGGTGAAAGAACGGCTTGAGTTCGAAGCCGCGTTTTACGAACGACTGCTGGCCGACCACCCGGACTTCACGGATGCGCTGATGGCGTTAGGGGAAGCCTATACCCGACTGGGCTGGCACGAGAAGGGCTTAGGCGTGGACCTGAAGCTCACCCAGCTCAAAGGCCACGACCCTGTGGTGTGGTACAACCTGGCCTGCAGCTACGCGCTCCTGAAACGTTCGGACGAATCGCTTGAGGCGTTGCGCCGCGCCCTCGCGCTTGGCTACGACGATTTTGAGCACCTCCTCAAAGACCCGGACCTCGCCGCCATCCGGCAATCGCCAAAGCTGCGGCAGCTGCTCCAGCAGCGCATCGCCTCCAAACCCTCTTAACGATCACTCCATAAACCCCGTCGCTGTTGCCTGGCGCGTGCAGCCAAGGTACGGAACCGTTCGACGTATTTGACGTCGGGTGGAATCGTCAACAACTGGGCGTCGCCTTCTGCTAACAACGTGGCGTTGACCATTTCCCCGTCGACGTAGACGTACGCCAACAGCCGGTTGTACCGGTCGTGCGTGCGGACGTCATACTCGAGCTGGACGGTCTTGCCCTCCACCAAACGCTGATTGGCCTCGGTGGCCGCCTGCGCAAACGGTTCCGGCGCCGATACCCAGCGATTCCCCTCCCGATGCCGCATCTCCGGCGTGTCGATCCCGATATACCGGACCAGCCGGCCGTCCGCGAGCTCAACGGTATCGCCGTCGATGACGCGACGGACCACGGCTTCTTTCGGCAGGCCTTGGGCGCAGCTCAGCGCCCCGAAGAGGAACGCTGCGGCAACCGAGGTCCAGGTCCGCAGGCGCGTTGATGCGACCGACGCGGCGGGCAACGGCGGGCTACTTGCGTAAGACCTTGCCGACTTTCGCTTCAAGGGACTGGACTTTCTGGGTGATCCGCCCGGCACCGGGCTTATCCGTGCGGTCGTCAATGCGGATGGTGGTCATCACGCGGCTGGACGACTGGAGGGCGGCTTGGTGGCAGCGTTTGGCCAAGGCCATGACCGCATCCCACTCGCCTTCGACGACGGTTCCCATCGGCCCCACGCGATAGGCGAGCCCGCTGGCGTCGATGAGCTTCGCCACCTGCGCCAGAAGGGTGCTGAGACTGGGCGAACCGGTCCCAATCGGAACGATCTCAAACTCCGCGAGCATCCGTCTTGCCTCCTTCAATGAGCCCCCGCCACTTACGTCGCATGCGCTCCGTACGTCTGAACCGCATGTTACTATAACAAGCTGCGGCGGGGGCGTCAAAGCCAAAGCCCCCGGCGACGGGGGCTTTGGCGGATATGTCTCTCGAGGAGGCGGGATTCAGGACTTCCGGAACCGCATCAACGCCACCCCTCCTGATGACACCAATTAGACGCGCTCGATGAGCACCTGCTCGTCCGTATCAGGCGGGCGCTCTTCCGCCTGATGTGACACCGGTGGGGTGCTCATGGTTCCTTCAACACAACCCCCAACGCCTGGGCGGCGGCAATCCGTTTGGCGATGGGGGGGTGGTCGTACAAGAGCCACTCGACCCATCGCGGCGGATGAGGATCCGCCAAGTTCAACTCCCCGAGCTTCTTCAAGGCGGAGGCGAAGGCCTGCGGGAGCCGGGTCGTCGTCACCGCGAACCGATCCGCCTGCCGCTCGAAACGGCGGGAGATGCCGCTCTGGATCGGCAACCCCACCAGCCCGATCAGCGACAGGGACAGCAGAAGCATCGGAAAGCCGGCCACATCGGCCAGGCTCACGACGCCAATCCGCGCCATCCACCAGGCGGCGGTCCGATCCACGAGGGTCAAGGCGATGAGCGCACCAACCGCCGTCAGGCACAACAGCTTGGTGATGTGCCGATAGCGCTGGTGGCCCAGCTCATGGGCCAGCACCGTCTCGATCTCCTCGCCGGTGAAGTGTTCCAGCAGCGTGTCGGACAGGAGCACGCGCCGGCTCTTCCCGAGCCCGGCGAGCGCGGCGTTCGCCTTGCGGGTCTCCACACCAAGCTCCACGCGGAACACCCCCAGCGCGCGCAACTCCACCCGCCGGCACAACGTCAGCAACCGGGCGACCAGCCCCTCGTCCTGCAGCGGCGCCGTCTTGTAGAAGAGGGGCAGCAGGATGGTCGGAAAGATTCTCGCCAAGACGACGCTGACGCCAACCCATCCCGCTGCCGCCCACCACGTCCAGTGCACCGGAGCGTGTCGCAACAGGGCATAGAGGCCTTCGAACAGCAGGACGCCCAACACCGCCCCCAGTGCGAGGTGTTTCAGCTCACGCATCACCCAGCCTTTGAGGGTCAACCGTGAGAGCCCGAAGCGGTGTTCCAGGAGAAACCCGCGGTAGAACTGCAGGGGAAAGAAGACCACGTAAGAACAGACGCCGAAGATGGCCAGATAGCCGAACACCCGCAGCCATTCGCTGGTCGCCCACGCGCGTACCCAGCGGACGGTCATCGCCGACGCGCCGCTCGCCTGATACGCCGCCAAAAAGGCCAGGCCCGCGGCCGTGTCCACGAGCCACAGACGGTAGCGAACCCGCGCGTAGCGGCTGGCCCCACCACCTCTTTGTGGACCTCCGCGTGCGGAGGTCCATCCCGCCTCTGGCGAGATGGACGCCCCGCAAACGGCGGGGCTGTTCCAAAGAGGTGGTGGGGTGGCTGAGTCAGACGCCATCATTACCGCACGGCCAGGGTCGTCGCCGGCTGGGCGCGAAACGACAGGCTGGCGGCAAGAAAGGCGCGGTAGTCGTCCAGCTGTTCCGCAAGCTGCTCGCCCGAGAGCCGGCCGTAGCGGCCCAAGAGATCGGTGAGCGTCGAGAGCATATCAAGCCCCTGGCAGGAGCTGAACGCAATGTTCGTCCGGCGGACCAGGAGATCGCTCACCGTGCAGGCCAGCTCTTCCTGCCAGCAATAGATGAGCTCCGCCTGGATCAGGTCGTGGTGCGGGCACACGGGCTGGGCCAGGGCCGGCTCAAACTCCAGTAACTGCAACACGCGGAACGCCCCCGTGCCGTAGGCCGTCAGGAGTCGAGTCAGCAGCTCCGGCGCAATCCGACTCGTGATATCCTGCCACCGGTCGAGCACCACGGGGTGGGTCGGCTCCAGCAGGGCCACCTGGTCGGTGAGGCACCGTTCCGCTGGACGGCGCAGGCGCCTGACAATCGTCTCGAGCGTCTGCTGGGCCATCACCCGATAGGTCGTGTACTTCCCCCCCAGGATGCTGACCAGTCCAAACCGGTCGATGTCAATCCGATGTTCCCGGGACGCCCCCGTTGAGGAGCCGGAAAACGCCAGCAACGGCCGCGCGCCTGCGAAGGCCGCCACGACGGCCTCCGGAGTCAAGCGGGCCTCCGGAAACGCGCGGTTGGCCTCCGTCAGCAGATACTCCACATCCTCTGCGCTGGCCTGCAGTCCATGGAGGTCCCCATTCACGCGTGACTCTGTGGTCCCGATCAACGAATAGTTGCCCCACGGCACGAGGAAGATCATCCGTTTGTCGTGGCGGGCCTGCAGGAAGAAGGCGCGGTCCGACAGCCGCGGGACGACCAGATGCGCCCCTTTGGTGGGGGCCAACCGCTGAGGCGCACGGGGATCGCTCAACCGCCGAACCGTATCGGCCCAGGGTCCCGTGGCGTTCACAATCGCCTCAGCCCGCACAGCAAACCGCTGGCCGGTTCTCAGGTCTTCCACCAACGCCCCGCTCAGCGTCCCGGCTGTCTTCTCGAAGGCGATGAGCTTGACATAATTGCAGCAGACGGCGCCGAACCGAATGGCCTGCAGGATATTGGCCAGACAGAGCCGCGCATCATCCATCTGGCAATCGCTGTAGACCCCCGCCGCCCGCAAACCCTGATGGTCCAGCCGGGATTCGGCCCGGAGGACCAGCCGCCTCGACAGCATTCGGTGCGTGCGGATATTCCAGCCAAGCGCCAGCCAGTCATAGAGGGCCAGCCCCATCGCGATCGTCCAGGCGGACCGGGGATCGCCCCGATAGACCGGCATCATCAGCTCAAGCGGCCAGACCATCTGCGGGGCGATGGTCCGCAGGATGTGCCGTTCCCGCAGGCTTTCAAAGACCAACCGCAGGTGTCCATGTTCCAGATACCGCAGGCCGCCATGGATCAGTTTGGAAGTCTTGGAACTGGTGCCGCTGGCGAAATCCCCCTGCTCGATGAGGGCGACCCGAAGCCCGCGCATGGCCGCATCACGCGCAGTGCCGGCGCCGACGATGCCGCCGCCGATGATCAACAGATCAAAGGGCTGGGATTCCAACCGCGCCAACAGTTCGCTCCGATGCGCCATGGACTAGACCCCGATCGTTCTCACGCGAGCCACCGCCTCCTGCCAGCCTGCATACAGACGCCTGCGCACCGCCTCTCGCATGTGGGGACGAAACACGCGCTCGGGCCGGCCCATGAACGACGCCAGACGCGCGGGATCCCACCAGCCGATCCCGACCCCGGCCAGCAGGGCGGCCCCTTTGGCGGTCGTGGCAATCAGACGCGGCCGTACCACCTCGAGGCCCAGGATGTCGGCCTGGAACTGCATCAACCAATCGTTCTGGGCGGCCCCGCCGTCGACTTGCAACCGTTTCAGGGCGATGCCGGAGTCGGCGCGCATCGCGTCCACGACATCCCGAGTCTGATAGGCCAGGGATTCCAGCGTCGCCCGGACCAGCACCTCGCGCGTCGTGCCGCGCGTCAGCCCGACCACCGCGCCGCGTGCCTGCATGTCCCAATAGGGGGCCCCCAGGCCGACGAACGCCGGCACGACATAGACCCCGCCGGTGTCGGGCACGCCCGCCGCAATCGTCTGGGTCTCGGCGGCGGTCTTGATCACTCGCAAGCCGTCGCGGAGCCACTGGATCGCCGCGCCCGCGATGAACACGCTGCCTTCCAACGCATAGACCGGTTGCGGCCGACCGCCGTAGGCGAGAGTCGTCACCAAGCCGTGCCGGCTCATGATGGCGCGCCGGCCCGTGTTGAGCAAGAGGAAGCAGCCCGTCCCGTAGGTGTTCTTGGCTTCGCCAGGCTTGAGGCACCCGTGGCCGACCATCGAGGCTTGCTGGTCCCCGGCAATCCCCGTGATGGGAATCCCGGCGGGCAGCGGGCCCAGACGAGCCGTGACCCCGAATGCGTGGCTGGACGGCTGGACCACGGGCAGCAGCGCGGAGGGAATCTTGAGCAGACGCAGGAGCTCCGCATCCCAGCGCAGCGTCTTGATGTTGTAGAGGAGCGTCCGTGACGCGTTGGTGTAGTCGGTCGCGTGGACCCGTCCACCGGTCAGCTGCCACAACAGCCATGTATCGACGGTCCCGAACGCCAGCTCGCCCGCGGCGGCGCGTCTGGTCACGCCAGCCAGATGGTCGAGGTACCAGCGGATTTTGGTCCCCGAGAAATAGGCGTCGAGGACCAGGCCGGTCTTCCGGCGGAACGTGGGCTCAAGACCTCGCTGTTTGAGAGCCTCGCACAGGGGCGCGGAGCGCCGGCACTGCCAGACGATGGCGTTGGCCAGGGGGCGGCCGGTTCGGCGCTCCCAGAGGACCGTGGTCTCCCGTTGGTTCGTGATGCCAATCGCGGTCAGGCGGGTGGCGTTGATGCGCCCGTGATGGAGTGCGCGCTGGATCACTCGGAGGGTGACGGCAAGGATCTCCCGGGGATCGTGCTCAACCCAGCCCGGTCGGGGAAAGTGCTGGGGCAGCTCGTCGTAGGCCTGTGCCACGACGCGGCCTTTGCGGTCCACGACCAGCACGGTGGTTCCGGTTGTTCCCTGATCAATGGCGAGGATCATCCCATCACCTGGCTGGGTCCCGCCTCTGGG
>Ga0209515_10001554_pt1 | contig 37886 bp, 37 predicted proteins | sample Subgroupgradi54m_FD_187454 | JGI IMG/M metagenome (GOLD analysis project Ga0209515, IMG submission 187454) | Subsurface groundwater microbial communities from S. Glens Falls, New York, USA - GMW60B uncontaminated upgradient, 5.4 m (SPAdes)... ... | reverse complement strand
CCCGGACCCTCCTCAGGGCGAGTGACCTCGGGGAGGGAGGAAGCGACGAGATCTTCTACCTCTGGGATCGGAAAACCCAGCAGGCGGTGGAGGCCCCCGGCACCCGAGGCAGCAAGCGCGACACGCTTCGCCTGGGCGCGAGCGATCCGGCCCTGGAGGGGAGCTACGAGGTCAAGGGGAAGGAGGGCGAGGTCATCGCCGTGACAACGGTGTTCGAGCTGGCCCGGGCCGAGGCGGCCAAATTTCCGCCGGAGGCAACAACGGAGAAGACTGGCATTCACCCGAGTATCGTCTACCAGATGGCCCGCGACTTCGCCAGTGTCGAGAATGGAGGAATCAGCATCGGGTTCTCCCTCCACAAATACGCCTGGGGGATCCTCGCCTGTTGGGGGCAGGCGCTCCTCTGCGCCCTGACCGGGCATGCGGCTGACAAAGGCGGGCTCGACACCGAGCACCAGTGGAGCCTCGGGGGGATCGGCCCCCTCGCGAACCCCAAGCCCGCCCGGTTCCAGTCGGGCTTCCAATCCGAATGGATGGCCGGGCAGATGTGGGAGACCATGAGGACACACTACGAGGACCCGGAGTTCCGCCAACGGGCCGGATTGGGCGTGGACGAGGTGATCCAGCTCGCCGAGAAGAGCCGGAAGGAGAAGTGGCTCAAATATTACGGCACTCCCAAGGCCCGTATCCTCTTCGGTGACAACATGTTCCGCCGGAACAAGTCCTCGGAGCATTATAAGAAGAAGGTCTTGGAGGAGACCGAGCTCCTAGTGGACGTCAACTACCGGATGGACTCTACCGCCGAGCTATCAGACTATGTCCTCCCTGCCCAGGGCCACTACGAGGGTTGGGACATCCGGGGCGATGTCGGTTACCACCGCTTCGTGAACCTGGTGGTCCCCCCGCCAGGGCTCAAGCCCGTGGGGGAGTCCAAGAGCGAGTGGGAGATCTGCCGCCTCCTGGCCGATGGGATCGAGCAGGCGGCCAAGGCCCGGGGGATTCCCAAGATCGTGGATCCCGATTTCACGGTGACAAAAGAGGGGAAGAGCGAGCCGGTGACCCGGGACCTCGACACCCTCCACAATGATTTCACGATGGGCGGTAAGCTCCAGACTGACAAGGACGTGGTCAAGTGGCTCCTCGAGAACGTGCCGGCCTTCAAGCCCTGGAAGTTCGAGGATGCTGTCGAGCGCGGCTTCATCGTCCTGAACCGGGAGGCTGGGCTGACCTCGCCCCTCTATGCCAACAGGCCCTACCACTCCTGGGAGGAGCAGGTGTACTTGAAGCGCCCGTACCCGACCCTCTCGGGGCGTCAGACGTTCTACGTTGACCACGAACTCTTCCTCCGGCTGGGCTGTCCAGTCCCGACGGCGCGAGAGTCGCTTCATCCCTCCAAGTTCCCGCTCCGGTTCTACTCCCCCCACACGCGGTGGGGAATCCACTCCACCTGGCGAAGCAACAAGTACATGCTCCGCCTCCAGCGTGGCGTCCCCCATGTCTACCTGAACCCCGCGGACGCGAAGAAAAGGGGGATCCAGGACGGCGACCAGGTGAGGGTCTGGAATGACGTGGGCGATTTCACCGCGATGGCCAAGCTCCACCCGAGCACGAGGCCCGGGACCCTCACGATGGAGCACGGCTGGGAGCCCCACCAGTTCAAGGACCGAAAAGGAATGGACAACCCTGTGGCGGGGGGGGCCTCTCCCCTGGAGCTGGCTGGAGGCTGGGGGCACCTCAAGTTTGGGCCTGAGTGGGACGCCAATCAGCTTGCTAACGAATCGACGGTCGAGATCGAGAGGGCATGAGATGTCCAAGCGTCAGCTCGCGATGGTGATGGATCTCAACAAGTGCATCGGTTGTCAGGCCTGCACCATGGCCTGCAAGATCCAGTGGACCAACCGGAACGGCCGGGACTACATGTACTGGAACAACGTGGAGACCATGCCGGGTAAGGGTTATCCCAAGGACTGGCAGGAGAGCGGCGGGGGGTTTGACGCCAATGGGAACCTGAGGCCCGGTCAGATCCCATCCCTTGAAAAGGACTACGGGGTTCCCTTTGACCTCAACTACGAGAAGGCCCTGGGCACAGGCCCTCAAGGCCAGGAAGCCTCGTTCCAAGGGGTGAAGAACCCCTGGCTCAGGCCCGAGACGGAACCGATCTCGGGGCCCAACTGGGATGAGGATGAAGGGGAAGGGGAGTATCCGAACTCTTACTACTTCTATCTCCCACGGATCTGCAACCACTGCACCAACCCACCCTGCCTCCAGGCCTGCCCGCGGCAGGCGATCTACAAGCGGGAGGATAACGGCATCGTTCTCATCGACCAGGATCGCTGTCGAGGCTACCAGCACTGCGTGGCCGCCTGCCCCTACAAGAAGATCTACTTCAACCCCCTCTTCAACCGCTCGGAGAAGTGCATCTTCTGCTTCCCGAGAATCGAGCAGGGGTTGCCGCCCGCCTGCGCCTCACAGTGCGTGGGACGGATAAGATTCGTGGGGTACATGGACGACCAGGACGGCCCGATCTGGAAGCTCGTGACGAAGTGGAACGTGGCGCTGCCGCTCAGGGCGGACTACGGGACCCAGCCCAACGTCTACTACGTCCCACCCCTTTCCCCGCCCAAGTACAACGAGCGGGGTGAGCTGACCGCTGACCGCCGCATCCCCACAGAGTTCCTCATCAAGCTCTTCGGCCCCACGGTCCCGGAGGTCTACCGGATCCTCGAGACCGAGCGGGAGAAGAAGCGACGGGGCGAGCCCTCCGAGCTGATGGATATTCTTATTGCCTACCGGTACGAGGAGATGTTCAAGCTGGATGCTAAGCCCGACACCACAGGGAGTCCCGATCGGTCCGGGGCCGTTCCTGCCGGAACCAGCAAGCTTCAGATCATCCCAATCTCCGCCATCAAGCTCCGGACCTCAAAGCAGGAGGAGGCGTTCAACAAATATGAGATGGGAGGGACATCATTTGCGGTCTAAGCCCGGCCTGTCGCTGGTCCTGGTGCTGTTGGCCCTCCTGGGGGGTGTTGCCAAAGCCGGCGGAGGGGGGGAGTCACTAGGGGCGCTCAAGAAGAAGGGTGAGGTCGTCACCGCCCGCTGGCATCTGGGTACCCTCCCCACGGACCCCAGTAACGCAGCCTGGAGTCGGATCGAGCCGGGGGAGATTCGGCTCTACCCCCAAATCATGGTGCGCCCTAAGAGCGCCGCTCGGGAGCCCATCGCCCTCCGAGTGAAAGCTCTGTACAACCAGACCGACCTTGCCATCCACCTGGAGTGGGCCGACGGTCAGCAAGCGACACAGCACCAGATCGGCCGGTTCCCCGATGCGGTGGCCGTGCAGTGGCCGATCCGGTATGGCCCGGGGATCGAGCTCCCCTACGTGGGGATGGGCCACGTTGAGCATCCCGTGGCCCTCTGGTTCTGGCGGGCTGACGACCGGGTAGAGACGCTGGCAGCCGAGGGGTTCGGCAGCCTGACCACCCAGCCTCCTGACGGCGTTGAAGCCAAGGCCCTGTGGGAGCAAGGCCGGTGGAGGGTTGTCCTGAAACGTTCCTTGACAGCACCGCCAGGCCCCTACGTCCAGATCAACCCCGCCATGGCCGGGCTTGTTCCCTTCGCCCTGGCCGTGTGGAATGGTGAGGTGGGCCAGCGGGATGGAGACAAGTTCCTCGCGGGGTGGCACTACCTGCACTTTGAGCAGGGGAAGGTGGACCCACAGTACGCGATGAGTCTCGACTGGTCTCCCCCGATCAGAGGCAATCCTGAGGTGGGGAAGTCCCTCATGCTGAAGCTGGGATGCGCGGCCTGCCACAGCTACCCGGGGAGCCCGACCCCGACCGAGATCGGTCCTGATCTGACCTACGCGGGGGGCATCCACCAGCCGGACTATCTACTAGAGTCCATCCAGCGTCCTTCTGCGGTCATTGTTCCGGACGTCCCCACTGCCGTATGCTGCGGGCCGAGACAGACCTTCTCCACCCTTACCCAGGGCAAGCGCGTCTCCATCATGCCAGCGCTCCAGATCTCGGATCAGGAACTCCTTGACCTCGTGGAGTACCTCCGGACCCTTCACTGACCGGGAAAGGGGATCAAGCTCCATGACTCCATCACTCAGGGGAACCCGCACGCTGGAGAACCTCAAGGTGGGGTTCCTCCGTGAGGCCCACGCGAACCTCCGGTACCACTTCTTCGCCCGGCGGGCGGACGTGAAGCGCCTGCACGAAGTCGCCCAGCTTCTCCGTTCTGCCGCGGAGGAGGAGATGGGTCATGCCTTCGGCCACCTGGACCTCCTACTGGACTTCGGCGGAGAGGAGCCTGATCTCGTGTGTGAGCGGTTGGAGGACAACTTGAAGTCCGCCATCGAGGCGGAGCTCCACGAGTTTACGACGCTCTACACCGGCTTCGCCGAGATAGCCCACGAGGAGGGATTCCGCGATGTCGCCCGATGGTTCCTCGAGCTCGCCAAGGCCGGCCGGACGCACGCCATTTGGTTCCAGGAGTGCCTGGAGAAGCTGGAACGCCAATGAGCGCTATTCCTGGTGTTCGGTCCATCATCGGGGTGGGAAGCGGTAAGGGCGGGGTCGGGAAATCCACGGTGGCTGTAAACCTGGCTATCGCCCTGACCGAGATGGGGGCGAGCACGGGGCTGCTGGACGCCGACCTCTATGGACCCAGCATCCCTACCATGATGGGTGTGAACACTCGCCCAGAGCTCGACGCCCAAGAGCGGATTGTTCCCCTGGTGAGCCACCAAGTCAAGCTGATATCCATCGGGTTCATGGTCCATGACGGCGAGGCCATCATCTGGAGAGGACCCCTCCTTGATCAAGTCATTAAATCATTCACTCATGGCGTGGTATGGGGAGATCTGGATTTTCTCATTGTGGATTTACCTCCAGGCACTGGGGACGTGCCGCTCAGCCTGGCCCAGGCTGTCCCCCTGACCGGGGCGGTGGTGGTGACCACGTCACAGGAGGTGGCCCTGGCTGACGTCATCCGGTGCATCGCCCTCTTTCAGGAGATCAACGTCCCCGTTCTGGGGGTGGTTGAGAACATGAGCGGCCTGGTCTGTCCCCACTGCCACGGCCAAGTGGCACTCTTCACACCGGGCGGTGGGAAAGAGATTGCCCACCGGCTGGGGATTCCCCTTCTGGGCCAGATTCCCTTTGACCCCCAGATCGCCATGTGCGGGGATATGGGACTCCCGTCTGTGCTCGCCCTGCCCGACACCCCGCAGTCCGGGGCCTTTCGACAGATCGCCCATTCAATCATGGCTCGGATAGAGAATCGCAGCGCCTCCCTTCCCAGTTCATAAGGGTGCATGTATTGAAGCAAGCAGTGCTTGCCAACAAACGTCGATGCAAAGTAGTATCATGGCGCGATGAACGCCCAGCTATGGTTACGGCCAGAGGTTTGCGATCGGACGCCTGTTGAGGCGCAGGACCAGCCGGGTCCCGAAAGCCTTCGCGGGGCAGCCGGTGCGGCTGCAGGCGACCCCGACCGATGCCGTGTGTGACATGTAGTGCTGTCAGCATCGCATCACTGAGATCGATCTGCGGAGGCAGCCATGAATCTGCTACCCATGTCTCCGGCACACCTGTTACCCTTGACTCCGCTCCGTACGCTAGCGAGGGAGGAGCGTGGGGACTCCCCCTCTTCAACCCCCGACGGGAGTGAGACCCATGCGGGATCCCGCGCCTTCCCCCTCCGCGTTTTCTCTTGACAACGATCAGACAATCTTCTAGATATGGCGTGGCGCTCAATGGATCGTAGCGCTTCGATCGACAAAACCTATTCTCGGAATTACCAGCCTTTCCGCAGTACGTCCGATCCTGGCCCAGGCGCAGGGACAGCCAGCGGCGGGTTCCCTCTCCTCCTGCGCCTGGATGTGCCCGCGACGTTCGGAGCCGGGTCCCTCAATGGCGAGACCTCAGGCACACCACCACTCCCCGGCAGGATCGCCTAGCGCCCCCCTCCCTCGGAGGGGCAGGCCCTGGCGGCCGGACCGGGGGCCTCCGCGCCGGGGCGGCGCCTTCACCGGCGTGCGGGGGCCAGCCCGAGCTCGCCAGCCGCGCCGTGGGACGTGACCCTCCCTCGCGCCCGGGCGATCCGATGGCGCAAGGGCGATCTGGCAGGGCGAGCCCGCGGCGGTGTGGGAGAGGTGAGCGTGTGGGTGGGGAAGTCGTAATGGCTGCAGTCGGCTAGTCGGTCGACAATCCCGTCAAGGGTAACCGTAAGACAGGAGGTGTGAGATGGGTAGAAGGTGGTTTACCTGGCTTAGTATTGTCCTGCTCGTTGCGGGAGGGTTCGCCTCCAGCAACGCGGCTCTGGGCGATTCCCCGTTGCGGCGTGCTGCCTTCGCGGTGCGCCACGAACTAAAGGTCATGGTGCCCGAAGGGGCCAAGCGGGTTCGCATCTGGTTCGTCCTCCCGCAGGACGACCCGATTCCTGGAGAAGGGGCAGCACAGCAAGTGAGCGACCTGCGGGTGGAGGCCCCGTATCCTTACCGCGTTGAGCGCGACTCTGAAGGAAGCAAGATTCTCTACCTCGAGGCCCAGAACCCTCAGGAGAAAGAATTGAAGATCGTGGAGACCTTCAACCTGACGCGCTCTGAAGTTCGGAGCAACGTGGACCCAAAGAAGGCTCGGCCGCTCACGGAAGCCGAACGCGCCAGCATGGCGCAATACCTGGGCTCTAACAAGAACGTCGTGATCGACGACTCGATCCGTAGCCTCGCCGACCAAATAGTGGGAGACGAGTCAAATCCCGTTCTGGCCGCGCGGAAGATCTACGACTGGGTGCTCGACAACGTCGATTACTGGGTCAAAGACCCGAAGAACAAGAAAGCCTCGCCGGTCGGAAGCTCGACCTATTGCCTGAAATTCCGGACCGGAAACTGCACTGACTTTGAATCCCTTTGGACGGCCCTCGCACGGGCGAAGGGGATTCCAACCCGGATCGTGTACGGCTCTTTCTTCAAGCCCGAGTTCAATGGGTATGACCTGGACGCGAGCTACCATTGCTGGGCGACCTTCTACGCCCCCGGCTTGGGCTGGCTGCCTCACGATGTGGGGGTCGCGGACCTCTACCATGGTGACGTGGAGCTGACGCCCGAAAGCGAAGTCCTGATGCGTCGGACCGCCGCGGACGGCACCTTCGGGCCCGATCCGGCGAAGGTCAACTATTACTTCGGCAACCTGGACGAGCGCCGGATGGTCTGGTCGATCGGTCGGGATCTCATGCTCCGTCCGCAGCAGGACAGCGAGCCCGTCAACGCGCTTCCGAAGGCCCACGTGGAAATCGACGGAAAGGTGCATCCTGAGGGGGCAGGCTGGAAGCGGGTGCTGACCTACCGCGAGCGGGCAGAGTAGCGCCGGGCGGGGCGGCGAGGAGGCGGTCACTGCGACATCGTTGGGTGTGCCGCTTGGGGACCGGAGGGGCCTGATCGCGGCTGATGAACATTCGTGCGCCGCGGTCAGCAACCTTGCCACGCACATATTCCTGCACTCTGGATGATGCCGGACGAGAGGAGGAGACGCTCCATCTCCGAACGAACGCAAACTCCATTCGATGGACTGGCCTATATAGCGCGACACTCTAGGCCAGTGGCCAACCCAATGCGCTCCAAGTGGTGAATCTGGAGCCCCGCTAGCGGGGGCCGGAGTGTGAGAGAGGATTTTCACCTGCTCCAGGGGTATCCCTTGGGCATTCGGTACTTATAGGTGCATTGGGATGATCAGATCATTCGCTCGACCCGTTCGCTCGCCCTGGCCTCGCGGTTGCTGAAGCCGGTCGAGACCCAAGTCCGACGCGGCTTGGCTCAGGCGCGTGAGCGGGCGGCGGGATTGTACAAGAAGGCAGCCGAGTCGGAAGACCGATCGGCCGACGGCAGTGCGGCTGCTGAAGGGCTCTGCACGGGCCGAGATCAACCCTGACGCGACGAGAGCATTTTTGCACAACTTCAGTTAGCGGGATTTAGGAAGGAGGTAGGGATGGATCAGGTTTCGCTCTTCGTCGCCGTAATGGGGGGCTTCGCCTCCTTCCTCTCCCCCTGCGTCCTCCCCTTGATCCCTTCGTTCCTTTCCTACATTACTGGCATGTCCTTCGAGGACCTGGTGGAAAAAGGGGCGGAGGGGAAAGGACGGCGGAAGGTAGCCGCTCATGCCCTTCTCTTCATTATGGGGTTTACGGTGGGTTTCATCGTTTTGGGGGCCTCCTTCGGCCTCTTGGGTCAGTACCTCTTTGCCTACCGGGGGGCTTTAAAGATCGGAGGGGGGATTCTCCTGATCTTCTTTGGTCTCTCCATTACAGGCCTCGTGAAGATCCCCTTCATGGCTCAGTATAAGCAGGTGAATCTGAAGGCCAAGCCGGCCGGCTACCTGGGGTCCATCCTGGTTGGGCTTGTCTTCGCCCTCGCCTGGACCCCCTGCATCGGGCCGATCTTAGGCTCCATCCTGACCCTTTGCTCAACCTCGGAGGAGCTCAAGGGCGCCGTCATCCTCCTCTTTGCCTACTCCATGGGCCTGGGCGTCCCCTTGTTCTTGAGCGCCATAGCGCTTGAGAGGTTCTTAGGCTTCTCCAAGCGGTTCGTCAGGTACTTCCAACTTGTCAAAGTGGTAAGCGGCGGCCTCCTCGTCTTGGTCGGCCTCCTCCTCGTCACCGGCTACTTCACCATCTTGAATGCCTACGCCATCGGGCTTACGCCGAAGTGGCTCCTGAAGCTTATGTAAAAGCACCGGCCGGTCAAGGGGGGCAGGCTTCAGAAAAAGCGCTCGGACGCGGATCCGTACGATCGGGCGATGGGGGAGATTAGAGGTGAGGTTCTGACTTCGCCCTGCCCTTTGCTATCCAGGCGGCACATCGAACGGCCTCCCAGAGGCTCCCTGCGGTGAGCGATCCCTTGACCGGCAATGTCGAAGGTGGCCCCATCACCGTCCGAATGATGGGCAGGCCCTCGGTGGCGTTAACCCCCCATGGTCGAAGGCGACCAACTTCAACGGGATGTGCCCGAGGTCGTGGTGTAGAGTCACGACACCATCAGATTACCCCTTCCTCGCCCTCAACTAGCATTCATAGTACTCATCGATTTTCTTGGGAGATGCTAGCCAGATTTCCACGACATTCACTTTCACAATCGATGCCGTCGGGCAGCACCAGATAGAGCCGATCGAGTAGGCGTTGATCCCCCGGATCGCAGCGATCCGCGACCACAGCACATCCACCTCACCTCCACGAACTGCGCCCAGAATGCCTCCAGTCCCCGGCGCTGCCAAAGGTACCACCTCAACCACACATCCCCGAATTTTATGAGATGCGTCCATCGGGCGCGGTCCAATCGGATCTGGACGACATGCTCGTCCTCGGGAGGCGCGGCTACGTCAGCGGGGAAGAGGGCGGGCTGCGACGACTCGCCCTGCGCGATGAATCATCTCCTCGAAGCGGGTCTGAACGGGACGGGATGCAGGATCCTCGGCGTCTAGTCGTCCACTCCCTACACGGGGTAGGAGAGCGAAACCGAGGGGCTGCTAAGCGAACTTAGGTGGGCTGAAACATGCCTTGGAGGAATTCATGGAGGCCATCAAGCTTTGGGCCAAGAGGATCTCTTGGTGGTGGTATTCGCCCGCCTTACGGCCCTGGTGGTCACGAAGGTCGGGTCGCGTGCCACCAGGGCCAACGTCCCGGCCGCAGCCAGTCTGTTCAATTGATGGGGATTGAATTCGCATGGCCTTCAGCCTCGCGTGGCTGAGGCCATGCCACCCCCGCGCCGGTGATCAGTGTGCCGACCGGCAGGCAAGAAATGGCCGCCGCTCCGCTCAGGACCGATCGAACGCTGGCGGCGCAGACATGGACCTCAAGTTGGCCGAAGCTACCTGGAGCTTCGCACTCCGTTTTGTTGCAGCATATTAACAATCGAAATCCCGCAGGGGTTCCCGTTCGGACTTACTTGGCACCTCTGGATCCGCCTTGCTGCAACAGCAGCCGCACCCCAGCGGCGAGTTGGGGTCCATCCAGCACATTCTTCTGGAAGAAGGGAATGTCCACGTGAGTTGGAACCTTGGCGAGCTGGTGCATCCAGTAGACAGGTTTGGGAGGCGCCTGAGCTGTCCATTCTGCATCCCCATCAAAGAGGAGAAACACGTCCCAGGCAGGCGAGGCTGGGGAACGCGGGAAGCCCAAGATAGCAGGGAAGATGCGCGACAGCTCGGCCTTGCTGTCCCAGTACTGGGTCACCCGTGGATCCGACACCAGACCCAGCGTTGTCTTCCCCGGGGGCTGGACTTCTGCTGACAATATGGGCATCCACACCACATAAATCTTCAGGTTGGGATCAGCGATCTTGAGGACAATATCGATCTGCAGTACGGAGGCCCCCCGTATGCAGAAGGGTCACGTGGGGTCTAGGAACGTGACCAGGCGGACCTTCCCTTTGTCGCGGTTGAAATCGGAGACCAGCGGTTCGAGCGTCTTGGGGGTGAGGTCCGTCAGCGCCCAGACGGAGATGCCCGTCGCCAAGACGCTGGTCAAGCACAGCGCAAGGACGATCCCAACCCACCGTGCGCGGAAGCGGGATATCCGAGTAGTGGTATTTTTCATTCCAGCCTTCACTTCCGTCCCCTCTGCCTGTAGATTCATCCGAAGCCTCCTTTCGGGTTGCCTCTGCTACTTCTTCGCGGGTGAGTAATACGGGTTGTGACCTGCAGCGTGGTCCGTCGTGTCGAGGATATCGCCGACCTTATGAACCAATCCCCGGATCATCGTCTCCATCCACTGCTCCAAGATAACGTCCGCCATTCCGTACCCCTGGAAGCCTCCACTCATGGGCCAGGGTCCAAGAATGGAACTTCTTGATTCAGGTCAATATGGGTAGCCGGGTAACTCAAAGAATAGGTTTTCTCGATCAAAGCGCTCCGATCCATCGAACGCCATCCCAATATGTAGACAATTGTCTGATCGTTGTCAAGAGAAAACTCGAAAAGAATATGTTGTAAACAGACATGCGTGAGCTCCTTTCTTTGATGCGCGGTCCTGTCTAGCACAGGGCCTAGAAGGCGTTACTCACGTCTGTTTACAACATAGAGCCCCAATCAGAAAGAGTTGACACGATGTTCAAATATGGCCATAGTTGCAGAGGCTTTACCATAACCCCACAGAAGAGGCTGTGAATGAGCATTCTCACGCGGGATGAGATCTTGAAGGAGATTGCAGCGGGACACATCCGGATCGACCCGTTCGACCCGACAGCGGTTGGACCGGCCTCGGTCGACCTGCACCTGGGATCAGAATTCCGGGTCTTCCGCAAGGCCAGGGAAGTCATCCGGGTGACCGAAAACACGGACTATGAGACCGTCACAGAGAAGGTCCAGGTGACGGAGGGCCTCATGCTTATGCCGGGAGAGACGGTCCTGGGGATCACGCTGGAGCAAATCACCCTCGCGCCACATTTGTGTGGGTGGCTGGAAGGCAGGAGCCGATTCGCTCGTCTCGGCCTGCTGGTCCATGTTTCGGCCAGTTTCATGCAGCCGGGCATCGACAACAAGCAATGTCTGGAGCTCAGCAACTTCAGCCCGATGCCGCTCGAGGTGACACCCGGCCTCCCCATCTGCCAGTTCATCTTCCAACGCACGATCGGCGAGGCTCGCTACACCGGTCGCTTTCGCCATCAGCGCGAAGGCAACTTCTAGTGCCGTTCCAACTTGTTGCGGCTAATCGCCGACAGGTGTCCTGCTAAGAACTATCGCTTTCCCTAGCCTCACCATTTTGGGGTAAATAGTTGGAACGGCACTAGGGCAAGGCGGATGCGCTCCCCCAAAAAAAATACGGCCTCCCGGAGGAACCTCCGGGAGGCCGTACTGGTTCTAAGCAGAACGTGGGCTTGCTACGGTATGGTGACGTTGGCGGCCTGCTTGCCCTTCGGCCCATCCACGACGTCGAACTCCACAGCCTGCCCTTCGTTGAGCGACCGGAATCCGGATCCAGAAATCGCGGAATAGTGCACGAACACGTCGTCGCCGTCCTCTCGCGCGATAAAGCCGTAGCCCTTCGCATCGTTGAACCACTTAACGGTACCCGTGACTCGCATCAAACTCTCACCCCCTTTCATTTCAACTCTCGGGGCAGTGCCCCGACAAACAAAAACCGCGAAAGCTTCATTCAGCAGCTTTCGCGGTCTTTTCGACTTGTGCAACAAAAGCATGCTACGAAGACGACTCGACAATACAGACAATCAATCTCGATGTCAAGAACTTTTTCCGGTCTGCGTAAAACCTTGCGATCCTCGCCGCATTCAGCCTCCACCCGCCTTCCTGAGGGCCCACCTGGCCCTTCGACCCCACGGTCGCTCCTCCTGTCGCCTATACCATGGGGCACTGCGGAATGCGGTGACGGCTTCGCGGAGTACAACGATCCCCTTTTCACGCTCGCCGGTTGTAAGGTAGCACTCGCCCAGCTTGTACAGCCCCTCGACCCCGGAGCTGTAGATGTCCCGGAAGGCCTCGTAGTGCGGGATCGCCTGTTTATATTCGGCGCGCATGAAGAAAAAATCGCCGAGGCGCAGGTGGGGCTCACCGTATCCAAATCGTGGGTTCAGCTCCAGCGCGCGCATGATGTACCGGCGGCCCTGCTGCAGATCGCCAAGCACCAGGTAAGTCCATCCCAGGTAGAAGTTCGTGTCGGGCTGATCGTCGCACCGGGTGATCGCCTTTTCGAGGTGGATGAGGGCCTCGTCAAACCGCCCCTTTCGGGCGAGGGCCTCTCCAAGATCGCTCCTGGCCTTGGCATTCTCCGGGTTGACAGCCAACTCAGCCCGCAACTCCCGGATCCGGGCGACATCGCGCCAGACCTGGCGAACGCGATAGAGCCGCCGGGAGTACAGCAGGTAGCTCCCGCCGAAGAGCAGCAGGATAATCGCGCCAGCCAGGATCGGGTTGCCCGTAACCCAGGTCAGGAACCAGAACAGGAGGACGGTTCGCATGGGGTCTCTCTTCTGCTTTGGGGGGGCAGATCAGGTCACATCCAGTCTTTACTATACCGGGCTCAGACGCTGATGCAACGGAAAAGCGGTCAACCTCTAAATCGGCTCAGGGCCGCGGATCGTCATCTTGTGGAGCGACATCACTGGCGCGACCTCCGATAACGTTTCGCTTGGTTTCTCCTCGCCTTGTGCGTATAATCCCGCCCTATGGCATCGTTCGATACCCCCGTCGAGGTCCCATGAGCCGATGACAAAGGTTGCTTCCCTCCTGCCACAACTCCTGCTCCTATCGGGTACCACGGCTGTCCTGCTGGGGTACTGGCTGAAAGGGAATTACCCGGACACCCCAGCCGCCTGGGAAGCCACCTCAGAGCGCCGTTTCGTCCTGGCGAGCTTCGTCAGCCTGTTTCTCGAACTCCTCCTGATCCGCTGGGTTTCCTCCGAACTGCGCATCTTCGCCTATCTGAAGAATTTCGTCCTGATCGCTTGCTTCCTCGGGTTCGGTTTCGGCGCATACCTGTCCCGCCGCCGCGTCCAGATGCTGACCCCGATCCTGGGCTGCCTCGCTCTCGCCGGCGACACTTGGTTCTCCCGACGCCAGCCGGTCTCGCTCTTCGCCTGGATCTCTGAGGTGATGGGGGAATTCGAGGACATGACGATGATGGGCAAGACCGTTTGGTTGAGCGGCGCTGATCACGTGCTCTCCCTTGCACTCTCCTGCGTGGCCGTGGCCAGCACGTTCCTGCTGGTCACATTGGTCTTCATTCCATTCGGGCAGGTCGTAGGGCGATATCTGGACAGCGCGCCCAACACGATTCGAGCCTATTCGCTCAACATCGGCGCGAGCCTGCTCGGGATCTGGGTCTTCACGGTGCTGGCGCTCTTTTCCACGCCACCCTGGAGCTGGTTCCTCATCGGGTTGCTACTCTGTCTTGGCCTGGTCGGGACAGGGTCTCGGACCGTCGCGTCCACGATCCTGGCCTCGCTCCTCACAGCCGCCTTTCTCCTGGAGCCCAGCACTCAGTCGGAGTGGACGGTCTGGTCGCCCTACCAGAAACTCCGCCTGACAGAGTCCCACCACAAAGACGAGGCGGTCGCCTACGAGTTGGAGGTGAACGGCACCTGGTATCAACGGGCGCTCGACCTTTCGGACGGGTACGTCGCAACCCACCCGGAACTATTTGCCGGAACGCGCCTGGAGTACGACCCGTACAACATCCCGTTCTTCTTCAAGCCACGCCCGGATCAGGTGCTCGTCGTGGGCTCGGGGATGGGGAACGATGTGGCCGGCGCCCTTCGCAACGGGGCGGGTCATGTCGTCGCAGTGGAGATCGACCCGCAGATCCTGGCAGCGGGCCGCCGCCTTCACCCCGAGCATCCCTACAGTTCGCCGAAAGTCGAGGCGGTCGTCAACGACGCCAGAAACTACTTCAAGCGCGCCGATCAGCGGTTCGACCTGATCATTTTCGGTCTACTGGACTCACATACACTGACATCCAACTTCGCGAATATCCGCCTTGATAACTATGTCTATACGCAGGAGGCGTTCGAGGAGGCGAAGAGGCTACTCCGCGACGATGGGCTGATCGTCGTAAAGTTCGAGGTACAGCGCGACTGGCTTGGCAAGCGGATGCAGGAGATGCTCACGAGGGTGTTCGGCCGGCCGCCGCTCCTCTTCAGGGATGAGGAGGGGATCGGGGCACGGGCCTTCGTCTTCGTGGCCGGGAATGCGGAGCGGGTCCGGGGGACACTCGATGCCAAGCCAGAGCTGGCGAGATTCATCAAGGCCAACGCGATCACGTATCCGCCTGACTCGATCACGATGGCAACGGATGATTGGCCCTTCCTGTACCACCAGGGGCGGTACATCCCCAGGATCTACCTGATCTTCTCTCTCCTCCTGGGCGCGACCGCCGTGCTGTTTACTCGCGGGTTTCTCGACGGGGGCGTTGGCCGGAACTGGCACTTCTTTTTCCTAGGCGCAGCCTTTCTGCTCCTTGAGGTCCAGATCGTCAGCAGGCTGGCGCTCTTCTTCGGAACAACCTGGATCGTCAACTCGATCGTCATCTCGGGCGTGCTGATCATGATCCTTCTGTCGAACTTCGTGGCCGAACAATGGAGCCGCCCGAGCTATGGTCTCATCTACGTGCTATTGCTCCTCTCGATCTGCCTGATCTATCTCATCCCGCTGGACCGCTTGTTCTTAAAATCAGAGCTAGCCAAGGGGATCGTGGCCGGGGGCTTGTTCTGCCTTCCGGTCTTCTTCGCTGGCCTCATCTTCATCACAAGTCTCCGCACAACGCCTCACAAGGATTCCGCGTTTGGCGCCAACCTTCTCGGCGCGATCATAGGCGGATTCTTGGAAGCGGTCTCGTTCATCACTGGGATGCGGGTCCTGCTTCTGCTCGCCGCCGGTCTCTACCTCCTTTCGGCGGCAGCTCTCCCGCGTTTGCTCCGGATGCCTCGAGTCCTTGACACCCTTCCGCCCATCCGTTAAGGTCGAAGGTGGGAAAGCGGCCCCGGGCGTGAGGCTTTCTGCTCTCGCGGGACCACATATCGGCACACCCTCCGAGGTAGCCTCATTCAAGGAGTTGCCAACAGCCCTCGCCCGTCGGTGTCGTTCGAGTCGAGAGGACACCGGCAACACGGACCGCGTGACTCTGCGGCCGCCTGCGGGTAAGGTGCCCCTCGCCAAGCACCTGGAGCGCGTCAGGCTTCGACACCGGCATGATCTCGAGCAAGGTGCCGGGCGGATCGCTCCCGTCGGCAGTCCGGCAGACGCATTGACCATGGCGCCCTGTCCGTCGCAGCCCTATTCGGATTATGCTCAGCAGTATTTGTCGGCCACGGCGGGGTCCGGAGAACCTTGACAAGTTCTCGAAAACCCGAGACAATCGCCACAGCCGTGGGAGGTGCGAGGACCAGGATATGTTCACCAGCATGCTCAACATGTAGGCCGCACCAGAATCGGTGCCATGCTGAAGCGTTGGAGGATACACCATGACGCAGAGACGCGCTGTTGTTCACAGCGATCCTGAGATACTCGGCGGGACGCCCGTCTTCGTTGGTACTCGCGTGCCTGTGAAGGCCCTGCTGGACTACCTTGAGGGCGGACATCGACTGGACGACTTTCTCGACGACTTCCCAACGGTGACTCGGGAGCAAGCGGTGGCCGCGCTGGAAGAAGGCCTCCAGTTGTTAGTGGGCTCCAGTGCGCGTGCTGCTTGACGAGTGCGTGCCGCGCAAGCTTCGCCGTGAGTTACCCGGGCACGAGGTAAAGACGGTGGCCGAAATGGGCTGGTCCGGCACGAAGAACAACGCCCTCCTTCGCCTGGCGGCTGCGAAGGTCGACGTCTTTCTGACCGTAGATCAAGGAATCCCGTATCAACAGGATCTCCCGGGGCTAAATGTGGCGCTAGTAATCGTCAGGGCACCGAGCAACGACATCAACGACCTGCGGCCAAGGATGCCCGAGGTGTTGCGTGTTCTCGAAACGATCCAGCCCGGCCAAGTTGTACACGTCGGGGCCTAACTACCCGGTGCACCCACCCGCCGCCACGAGCCTATTCAGATGGACATCTGGCGGCGGGTGAGCGTAGGCATTAGGCGGAGAGCATCAATAGGGCTTGGGGGAAATGGCTTCAGCGGGCACACTGGTTCCGGCTGGCGAGGGTATTACGCGCAGGAAGGCGACCAGGAAGGAGCGATTGCAGTATGAGAAGAGAATCAGCGAAGAAAATCGATGACGAGCTTCGGGCCGAGTACGACCTATCCCAACTAAAGGGAGGAGTGCGCGGCAAATACTACAAGCGGGCTATGGCAGGGACGAACCTCGTCCTGATCGAACCTTCTCTGGCGAAAGCGTTTCCTGATACTGACTCAGTGAATCGGGCCTTGCGCCTCTTGCTTGACGCCGCCAGTTCCGCCGCAATGCCATCGCGCCAGCGCCGATCGGTGCCTAGCAAGCGGCTTAAACGGACCGCTTGAGAACGCGGCCGCTTAGCCGCAAAGTTCGAACCACTCGAATATTCCCCTGGTCCCGTGAGGCCAGGTGATGAATTGAGGATATCCTGAAATGGATCAGCACGTCGAGCCACGGCACACCAACCGCTTGATCCACGAGACCAGCCCCTACCTGCTTCAGCACGCGCATAATCCGGTGGACTGGTACCCCTGGGGGGAGGAGGCGCTTCGCCGCGCCAGGGAGGAGAACCGCCCGATCCTCCTGAGCATCGGCTACTCCGCCTGCCACTGGTGCCACGTCATGGAGCATGAGTCGTTCGAGGACGCGTCGATCGCCAGGCTGATGAACGAGTCGTTTGTCTGTATCAAGGTTGATCGGGAAGAGCGGCCTGATCTCGACGAAATCTACATGTCGGCCACCGTGGCGCTTAACCAGGGACAGGGGGGTTGGCCGATGACGGTCTTCCTTGCACCCGACCAGCAGCCGTTTTTCGCCGGGACCTACTTCCCGCCGACTGACAAATATGGCCGCCCCGGCTTCGCCACCCTTCTCAGGCAGATTGCGGAGCGTTGGAAGAGCAATCCAGACGCGCTCCGGGACCAGGCAGCGCAGATCACCGACCGCTTGCGGCAGCAGTCGCGGCCCCTCGCCCACCTGCCGGTGGGCGAGGCTGAGCTAGCCGCGGCCGCCACCCACTTCGCGGAGAGCTTCGATGCCGTCCATGGCGGATTCGGGCCCGCCCCCAAGTTCCCCGCAGCGACGGGCCTGGCACTCCTGCTGCGCCAGCATCGCCGCACCGGAGATGCCCAGGCCCTGCATATGGTGCGGACGACGCTCGACGCCATGGCGCGCGGCGGGATCTACGATCAGATCGGCGGCGGCTTCGCCCGGTACTCGACCGACGAACGGTGGCTTGTCCCGCACTTCGAGAAGATGCTCTACGACAACGCGTTGCTGACCAGGACCTACCTGGAGGCCTTCCAGGTGACCGGCGACCCGTTCTACCGGCGGATCGCGACCGAGGTCCTCGACTATATCCTGCGCGAGATGACCTCCCCAGGGGGGGCCTTCTATTCTGCCACCGACGCCGACTCGGAGGGAGAGGAGGGGAAGTTCTTTGTCTGGACGCCCACCGAGATCGAGGCGATCCTGGGTGAGGAGGAGGCGAGGCGATTCTGCGCCTACTACGACATCACGGCCAACGGCAACTGGGAAGGGAAGAGCATCCCGAACGTCCGGCGCACGGTGGACCAAGTGGCAGCGAGATTGGGGATCCCCGCGCAGGAGCTTCAGACCTCCCACGATCGAGCGCGACCGATGGTGTACGAGGCCCGCCAGCGGCGGGTCCCTCCCGGCCTGGATGACAAGATCCTGACGGCCTGGAACGGGATGATGATCAGTGCGATGGCCGAGGGATCTCGCATCCTCGGCGACCGACGCTATCTTGAGGCCGCCAGCCGTGCGGCCGACTTTTTGTTGGGCACGCTGGTCCGGCCTGACGGCCGCCTGCTCAGGACCTACCGGGCCGGCAAGGCCCACCTCAATGCCTACCTCGAGGACTATGCCTACCTTTCCGAGGCGCTGATCGACCTCTACGAGGCGGGCGGCGCCCCACGCTATCTCCTTGAGGCGGTCCGCATGGCCGAGATCCTCCTGGCGGACTTCGTCGATGGGGAAAGCGGCGCCTTCTATACCACTGCGCGGGACCACGAATCGCTGATCCTGCGCCGCCAGGAGGGGACTGACGGGGCGACCCCGAGCGGCAACGCCGTGGCTGCCTCCGCGCTGGCCCGTCTCTCGTTCCACCTGGACCGCGACGACCTGCGGAGCGCAGCGCAGCGGGCGATCACCGCCTACGGCAAGCAGATCACCCTCTACCCGCACGCCTTCGCCAAGAGCCTCGCCGTCGCAGACCTCCTTCTGGAGGGACCGGTGGAGCTGGCCATGATCGGTACCCCCGGGGAGGCCGGCTACGAGGCGCTACGCCGGGAGGTCGGGCACCACTACCTCCCCAACCGGATCATCGCCCATCACGATCCGCCCCGGGGCGACCCACCTTCCTTCCCCCTGCTCAAGGGGAAGGGGCTGGTTCATGGCCAAGCGGCGCTGTACGTCTGCCGGACCTTCGCCTGCCAGGCCCCGATTACCGATCCGGCGCAGGTGGGCGCCGCCCTCAGCGCTCCTGTGCCGAGACCTGGGGGAAGGAAGCGTTCGACGGTCGGGACCTTCCTGTCCGGGAGCGCGACCCAGGCCGGCACCGCCGCCTACGCCTCACGCTTCACCTCACAAGGCTATGTCCCGCTTGGCTCGACCGGCCTCCTCACCAGCAAGGTCGGCTTCGGCGGCTATCGGATCGACGACGAAACCCCCGAGCACCGAGAGGCCCTCGAGAAGGCCCTGCTTGCGGGCTGCAACCTGATCGACACCTCCACCAACTACATGGATGGCGGCAGCGAGCGGTGTGTCGGCGCTGTCCTCAGCAAGCTGTCGCTGGACGGGAAGCTCCGCCGTGAAGAGGTCATCGTCGTCTCGAAGATCGGGTACGTTCAGGGGCAGAACCTGGAGCTGGCGCAGGAGCGAGAGGCAGCCGGGAAGCCGTTCCCTGAGATGGTCAAATACATGGACGGCTGCTGGCATTGCATCCATCCAGAGTTTTTGCGGGAGCAGCTCGAACGCTCACTCGCGCGGCTGCAGCTTGAAACCCTCGATGTCTGCCTGCTGCACAATCCCGAGTACTTCCTCTCCGACGCCAAGAAGCGGCGACGCGGTCCCCTGGAGGCGGTCCGTGACAAGTTCTACGGGCGGCTGCGCGAGGCGTTTGCCTTTTTCGAGACCCAGGTGGCGTCTGGCACGATCCGATGGTATGGTGTCTCCTCGAATACCGCTGTATCACCTGTAGCTGATCCGGAAGCCACCTCGCTCACCCGGATGCTGGCCGCTGCGCGGGAAACGGGTGGGCCGGGCCACCACTTCCGGGTCCTCCAACTGCCGATGAACCTCTTCGAGGCTGGCGGCGTCCTGGAGCGTAACAACGGACCTGGCAACCGGCAGACGGTGCTCGAGGCCGCAGTTGAGGCAGGAGTCGGCGTCCTGGTCAACCGGCCGCTAAATGCGATCCTTGGGGACGGAATGGTGCGGTTGGCCGACTTTGATGGAGGCGGGGAGGCGATCGACCTCGATGCCCAGCTCGAGGCCGTGGCTGAGCTGGAGTCAGAGTGGCGGCGCCAGCTTGCTCCGCATGTCAAGACCTCTCCGGAGAGCATCTCCTCTACGGATTTCTTCCGGTGGGCTGACGAACTGCGTAGCCTCTCTGGGCAGCTTCGGAGCCTGGAGCACTGGCAACAGATTGAAGGCCAGATGATTGCGCCGCAACTGAACCATCTGCTGCGGGCCTTGGACCAAAACCTTGAGGGCGAACCGTTGGCGCTGTGGAGGTCATGGCGCGGCCGTTACCTTGGCGAACTCCAGAGGCTAATGGCTGAATTTCGCCGCCTGGGAGGCAATAAGAGTCAGCGCCTAAGCGACGCGGTGTCGGCGGCGATCGATCCCTTGCTGCCGGCCGAGCGACGGCGGGAGGGCCTCTCCCGAAAGGCCATCTGGGTCCTGGCCAGCACCCCAGGCGTGAGCTGTGTCCTAAACGGCATGCGGACCCCGAGCTACGTCAACGACTCGCTCGGCATCCTTGCCTGGCCCCCGCTCGCCGAGGTCGTCCCGATCTATCAGGCCGTCCAGGTCCTGAAGCCGCAAGTGTCCTAGAACAAGGTTTAGGGCAGAGGGTCTTAGAGAAGAGGGACGATACTAGGCCCTAAGCCCTGCCCCCTAGACCCTGAAAAGACAGGGCGCTTGACTTGGGAGGGATGAGCGGGTACGCTGGATGAGTATCGGGGTGTGGCGGATCGGGGGTGCCGATCGCTGAATCTCGGCCAACCGATGGTTTAACCTCATTCTGAGAAAACCACGCCTTCTTTGTGATTGAGAGGTACCTTGAGTATGGTGAGTACTGCGCTCACGAAAAGGGAACACGCTCTTCCGGGTTATATCCCTCCCCATAAACGGGATAGGCGACGCGCAGAAACTTACCTAAAAACGCTCGAGAACCGTCAGAAAGAAAAGGCCGCGCTCGAAGCGCAACTGGAGGCGAACCATCTGAAGCGAAAGGAATTCTGGAAGCAGAACGGCTATGGGTGGCTACTTCGGTTTGACCGTTACCGAACCTGGAAGGAGAAACATTCGGCCTACAAGGCGCTCACGGAAGAGCGGGCGCAACTGGTTGAGAAGCTTCGGCAGAAAGTCCTGGATCTGAGCCGCAGCCCTGACGACAAGGACGGAGACGGTCTTGTCGACACCGACCAATACCCGGATAAGATCGGCCAGAAGAAAGCAAAGTTGGGATGGATGGCGCTGGTGGATGAGGCCAACTGCTCCGGGTGCAGTGGGCACGATGTCAGGAATGGGGAGTGGGTCACCCCGTGTCAGTCCGTCTGTCCGGTGGACTGTATCTCGCATTTGACGCCTGAACAGGTCGCCGGGAAAGGGAACGACCGCAGCGTCCATGACTATGTGCCGCCTGTCCAGATCCGGTTCGATGAATGTATCAGTTGCGACAAGTGCGCGCAGGCCTGCGCGAGAGACGCGTGGAACGCCATCACCATGGTCAAGACCGAGAAGCTTGAAGAGTTGTTCGGGGTCACCATTACGAACAAATACCCCGGCCGGGCGTCCAACGATATCGACCTCACTGTCCTCGATCAGCTCACGGACGAGCAATTCAACGCCCTGTATACAGAGATTTAGCAACCTCGCTCCGAAGACCTGCCTCAACCTTTTCTGTCAGCAAGACCGAATTCCGACACCTTTGATGCCCCATTTTCACCTCAAAAGAAGGTAGTAGTCAGCCGAGCCTATCGGGGACGCTGCGGCGCCCCCTCGCCCTCCCCTCTCCCCTCGATGAGGAAAGGGTCTTCAAAAGCGGGTCCAGGGGCTCACAAAATCTGTCCTCTCCCCCACCAGGAGGAGAGGATGAAGGTGATGGGGTGAGCAGGATAGTCAGGATCCGGCGCGGGGGAAGAGGCGGCGGGCGTTCTCGGTGGTGATGCGTGCGACGTCATCCACGGGTAGGCCTTTGATCTGCGCGATCGCCTCGCAGGCAAGCCGGACGTTCTTGGGCTCGTTCCGCGCAGTAGGCTCAGGACCGAGAACCGGCGCATCCGATTCGAGGAGAAGCCGATCGAGCGGCAGGTGCCGCACCAGCTTCTGCTTCTGCACCGAGCGGACGATCGACGGGGGAATCGAGAAATAATAGCCGAGCTCTACCCCGGCCAAGGCAGCGGAGGCCTTACCGTCGAAGGCGTGCAGCAGGACCCGCTTGGCGCCGTGTTCTCGGAGAAACGCGATGGTGTGGCGACCCGCCGAGCGGGAATGGACGTTCAGCGGCAGCTCCAGTTCATTCGACAAGTCAATGAATCGTCTGAAAATCTGCTGCTGGATCTCCTGCTGTTCCGGCTCCTGCACGATCCAGTAGTCCAATCCGACCTCGCCGATTGCTGCCAGGCCATCCCGATTCGCTCGGATCAATTCGACCATCGCCGCTGCCGCCTCGAGATTGACCACCGTCGGGTGGAGGCCAGCGCAAGGGCGGATGATCGGGTATCGGCCGGCCAGCTCCAGATTCAGTTGCGCGTCTGCCACTGTCTCGCTCACCGCAAGGATGGCCCGAAGTCCCGCCGACTCAGCGGCTGCAAGGACAGCAGGCAGATCGTCGTCGAACGCCTCCGCGTTCAGGTGAGCATGCGCGTCGATCAATTCCATCTTCACCACCCGCTGTCGCTCTCCGTCTCAGCCAAGCCGGTACAGCGGGGAGAGCTCGCCGAATGTAGCCAACGCCGCCTGCGCGACATCTTGAGGCATCTGACGAAGCGCCTCGGCCTGATCGAGCCGACGGCCAACGACAAGTTGTCCATCTTTGCGCCGCATGAGTTCGGCTGCAAGCCTTCCGATCTCTTCGGACGAAAGGCTCGCCAGAGCGGCGGCGGGCTCCTCGTCATGCTCGTTCTTGTACCAACCGAGGCCGATTCCCTTCTTGAGCGCCGCGGCCAGCCGACCGACCTCACGCTGCCATGTCTTCGCCCACTTCGCCTCCTCGGCATACTCCGGCCCGATCTCGAACAGGAACCGGACGCAATTCCGCGAGATCGCCACCTTGAAGTGTTGCGCTTTCTTGTACCCGCGCTTCTCAGGGCCGAAGGCCACCCAGGTGTCATCCGGCGGGTTGACCGTCCGCCGCATGTGCTTTGCCACGTGGAAAAAGATGTCGCTACCGGCCACTACCTTGAGCTTTGGGCTGATCTCCTCCGCCAGGGCGAAGAGTTTTGGCTGAATCTGCTTTCTGATTGCCGCCATCCGGCCTGCGAAATCCGGGATCGCGAACACCTGAAAATCCTTCGCGGTGAAACCATCAAAGGCCATTCTCAACCTCCCCCGACACAGCCTACTCGCTTCAGTTGATCGGCCGTACTGCACGCCGCTTTACCCATTCTAGGGAGTTCGTCTGCCGATTGCAACCGGCCTATCCTTGACAAGGGCGACCTCGCCGCGTACCCTCTCAGCCATCAGGAGAGAAGGAGAGCCTTGTGAAGGCAGAGACCCCACGAGCGCGTGTATTGGCCGAAACCGACTGGCTGGCCGAGCATCTCGCCGATCCGACGCTTCGGATTGTGGACATCAGGGGGATCATTCGACCTCCGGATGCGCCACACCCCCATTATGAGGGCAATCGCAGCGCCTACCTCGAGGCGCATATCCCAGGGGCGGTGTTCGTCGATTGGACGGCGGATATCACCGAACCAGGCGCGCCGGTGAAGATGACGCTGGCCGGGCCGGAGCGATTCGCCGCGCTCATGAGCCTACTCGGGATCGGCGATGAGCACACCGTCGTCGTCTACGAGGATGGGGTCGGACAGATCGCGGCGCGCCTGTGGTGGGCCTTGAACTACTACGGCCACCCCGCGGCGAAGCTTCTGAACGGCGGCTTTCGCAAATGGGTTGCGGAGGGACGGCCGGTGACAGCCGAGCTGCCACATTACTCACCTGCGGCCTTCACGCCAAGGGTTCAGCCAGACTGGCGGGTCGGCAGTGCCGAGGTTCGAGCCGCCATCGGCGATCCGAGCGTCATCCTCGTGGACTTACGGAGCCCACGTGAATTCCGCGGCGAAATCGGACGAGGGAATAGAAGGGGGCGGATCCCGAGCGCGCGCAACGTCCCCGTAAATAGCCTCGTCGGAGGGGAGTACAAGACCATCCAGTCGGACGCCGAACTTCGGGAGGCCTTCACGGCGGCCGGCGTTAGTTTCGACAAGCGCGCCATCACCTACTGCAATGCCGGGGTGTCGGCCTCACTCGGCCTGTTGGCTCTTAAGTTAATCGACCATTCTGCCGCTGCTAACTTCGCCGGCTCCTGGTACGAGTGGGAGCGCGACCCGCAGAACCCCACCGAGACCGGGTGAGGCTCGATGAGTCAGACAGTGGATTCGGATCCAGGTCCCGTGACGCTCCAGGATCTTCATCGGGCAGAATAGCGAACCCCGAAGCCCTGTTCGCCCTTGGGTTCCTCCCAGATCACTTCGACTGAGCTGACCCGCGCCGCTGGAGGGCCTTTCCGACACCAGGCGACCATCGTCTCCACGGCCGCCCTCTCCCCTTCGAACACTGCCTCAACCCGACCATCCGAGGTGTTCCGAACCCACCCAGTAACTGCGCTTCCGGCCGCCTCATCGATCGTGTAGGCTCGGAACAATACGCCCTGGACCCGCCCGGAGATCCAGACATGCGCTCTGACTTTCCCTTGACCTGCCGTCATTGTCTCCTACACAGACGCTGACACGCTTCGGCGCAACTGCCGGTAGTACCTGTCGAGGCCCGCGTTGGAGCCGATCATTGCAAGGGAGCGCGCCATCAGCCCGTAGACCAACCGCCGCGGGATCTTGATGACGATCTTCGGATCGAGCAGGTTTGGCGATTGCTCGATCAGTGCCAGTGTCTCGAGGCCGATGAGCAGCGGCCAGGCGCATGCCAGGCGCATCCGAACTTCCCGTCTTGGAATCGCCAGCATATAGGCCCAGCCCCCTTGATAATGATCGAGGGTGAACGTGAGGAGGTCCCGCAGGAGCGGCCTGACCTTGGTGATGGCTGTTGGGACAAGCAGGTCTTCCGGGCGGAGGCCCAGCGCCCCCAACTCTTGCCTCGGGAGGTAGCAACGGCCTATCCGGAGGTCCTTCGGAAGATCACGCAGGACATTGGTCATCTGGAGCCCCTTCCCGAAACGGACCCCGAGCTGCCTCATCACCTCCCTATCCCACCCTGCGAGGGAGCGGCGATGAGCCATATGGATGTCGGTCCAGAACTCACCAACGCACCCGGCCACGTAGTAGGTGTAGCGGTCGAGGTCGGCCCGCGTCTCCAGGGCGACAAGGCGGCCCTCGTCCTCTCCCGGGAACGTGGCGAGATCAATGACCATCCCCTCCGTCAGGGTGAGGATCAGGCTGCGGACCATCGACTGGTCTGCGGGATCGAGGGCATGAAGGAGAGCGAACCCCTCATCGAGGCGGGCCAGGAGCTCGCGTTCAGCAGGAATCCCTTGCCATCCCGACAGCGCGTCTTTGATCCCCCACAGCCGCTCGGACTTCCCATCCCTGAACGCCTCGCGGAACATTTCCAGATACTTGAGGCGATCGGCGCGGCTGAGGAGAGCGGTATCAGCGATGGTGTCCGCCGCGCGGGCGAATAGGTACGCCAGGCCGATCGGCCGTCGCACGCTGCGCGGAAGAACCTTCAGGGTCAGGTAGAAGGAGCGGCTGACGCGCTTGAGGGGAGTGCCGAGCAGCTCCTGAGCCTTGATCGCTTGGGGAACATCTCTCATGCTATTGCGAACATCCGCCGCGCCGCCCGTTCTTACCCTTTCAGGTAGTTGGCGAACCAACCAAGGGCCCGTCCCCAGCCCTCCTTGGCAACCTCCGCCCGATAGGTGGCACGGTAGTCGGCAAAAAACCCGTGAGGCGCGCCTGGATAGACCACAAGCTCGGCTGTCTTGTGATGCGCTTTGAGCCTGGCCTCCATCTCGCGGACATCCGATACCGGAATCCCCCCGTCGGCCTCGCCATAGAGCCCCAGGACCGGACAGAGGAGCTGCTGGGCCAGGTCGAGCGCCGCCTGCGGATGGGCCTCGTCCCGGCGTCCACGCCAGGGCCCCAGCGGCCCATACCAGGCCACTGCCGCTTTCAGGTGCTTCTCGTACGCTGCAAAGAGCCAGGTCATTCGGCCGCCCGAGCAAAAGCCTGTGGCCCCTATTCGATCAGGCAAAGCCCAGGATTGCCCGCGGGCATGCGCGACCGCCGCGGAGAGGTCCTGGAGGACCTGGCTATCGGGGACCGTGTCCACAACCTTCAGCACCGCTGGGATGTCCGGCAGCTTCCCGACACCGCCCTCGCGGAAAAAGAGCTCGGGGGCCAGGGCATAGTACCCTTCCTTGGCAAAGCGGCGGGCGACATCTCTGATATATTCGTGCAGCCCGAAGATTTCATGAATGACGATGATGACCGGGTAGCGGCCAGGCGCTGCCGGCCTTGCCTCGTAGGCCGGGATCATGTCGCCTCCGCTCCTGAACGTGATGTCGCCAATGACTAGGCCCTCGGATGAGGTTGTGATCCGCTCAGCCGAGACCGGCCCCGCTGCCAGGGCAAACCCAGCGGCCCCGAGGCCGATCAACAGTTCGCGCCGGGTAATCCCAGTGGCCTGTTTCACTATGCCGATTTCGTTCACGAGGTCTTACGCCCCTCCACCTTGTGCAGTTGAATCTAAAGCCTTCGAATGCCCTATTGGATTGCCGAAGCGACCGTCGAAGACGAAATCCTGAATAGGTCGACGCGCCCGGGGCCGCTCCTCGTGCGCCCTCTGCTCCTCCGTCAGCGACTCCAACTCGGCGGGGTAACCAAGCGCCATCATCGCGACCGGCTCGTACCCCTCCGGGACCTGGAAGACGACACGCGCCTTCTCCACGTCGAACCCTGCCATCTGGTGGCCGAACAGGCCGAGTGCAGTTGCTTGCAGCAGCAGATTCTCTGAGGCGGCACCGACATCGTGGAATGCGTGTCGGTTCGGCTTGTCGCTGCGGGCGAAGGCGAGTTGGGCGACGGAGCAGATCAAGACTGGAGCCTTCGTGGCCCAAGCATTTCCCGAAGACAAGACACTCTGCGCCTCTTTCAGCTGCTCGGGATTTTTTTGGGTCACCACGATATACCGCCACGATTGTTCATTATACGAGGACGGCGCCCACCGGGCCGCCTCAAAAAGCCTGAGCAGCACTTCGCGCTCGACCGGCTTGGGGGCGAATGCCCGCGGGCTCCATCGACGCTGAAGTAGCTGTTCGATCGGATAAGCCACAGGGGCCGGTTTCTCCATGCGCCCTCCTAACCTGTGTCGAAAATCACCCCCTCCCCCTCGCCCTCTCTCCAATTAAGGGGAGAGGGGTGGGGTGAGGGGCTAGTCCAGATCGATGTCGCGGGTGGGACGGGTGATCGGTTCGTCCTTTGCCTTCTTGAGAAGCTCTTTGAATTTCCGTTCCAGGACCTTGCCCTTCTCCTTCTCCGCATCCATCGACTCTTTGAACCGAGCCTCCCGTCTGTCCGCCTCGCCCTTCAACTCCTCGACGGCAGACTTTAGATCGGTCACCGACGCCGCCTTTGGTGGCATCTCGTGATGCAAGACCGCTCCGAGGACAGGGTCAACCGTCAGCTTCGCCTGGCAGCAGGGACAGACCACCACGATGGACGGTTTCGGCTCTTCGCTCATCGTCAGCTCCTATTCTGGTTTTATAGGAGCAGAGAGTAACACAGGGCGAATGCCTTTGCAAAATTTGAGGCTTGGCTATCGAGGCGTACCGCTGGGAGGCGTAGAGGAAAACGTCGTCGTAGATCTGTCCCGTGGAAGGCTTGTGTCGGCCGCGGGTGCTCGATGACGGACCTGACGGCTATCTTGCAAACCGGCCCGCCTCTTGAAGGCACCTACTGGTAGAAGTTCCTCGCCCAGGCGTGGGACTTTAGCGTGCTGAGCAGATCCGGTGATAGCGGCTTTCCACCGGAGGCTGCGCAGTTGGCCTCCACATGCTCGGGCCGGCGCATCCCGGGGATCACCGTCGAGACCGCGGGGTGGCTCAGGCAGAACTTGAGGGCGAGCTGAGCGATCGTCGGGATCTCGCCACGCAGAAGCGGTTTGAGTCGATCGACGCGCCCACAGGTTTCGCGCAGCCGATCCCCCCGAAAATACGAGGTCTGAAACGAGCCCTGTGGGAAGGTCATCTGCGGCGTGAGGCTGCCGGTCAGGCCTCCCTCGTCGAGGGGGACCCTGGCGATGACGCCGATGTCGAGCTTCTGGCAGAGGGGGAACAGAAGCTCGACCGGCGACTGGTCGAAAATGTTGTAGATCACCTGGGCGGTGTCGGCCAGCCCTGACCGGACCAGCCTGAGGGCGGTCTCGGGCTGATGGTCAATAATCGAGATACCAAAGAACCTGATCTTCCCCTGCTGCTTCAGCTTCTGCACCGCCTCCTGCCACTCCGGTTCGTCAATCCACTCGTCGCGCCAGATGTGGAGCTGTTGCAGGTCCAGGCAGTCCGCTTCGAGATTGCCAAGGCTCTGCTCCGTGTGCTTGATGATCCAGTCGGCGGGAAAGGCCTCGCGCGCCGGAACCCCAGGCTTGGGCGGCCACTCGGCGCTTTTTAACGGGACCTTTGTGGCGACAAACACGCGCCGTCCGGCCTGCCTGAAGGCCCTGGCGATCAGCCGCTCGCTATGCCCATTGCCATAGGCGTAGGCGGTGTCGATGAAGGTGACACCTAACTCCAGCGCCCGAACCAGGACTCTGACAGAGAGGGTGTCATCAGTCTCGCCCCACCATCCCTTGCCGATCCCCCAGGCCCCAAAACCAATCTCCGAGACCTTAACCCCTGTTCGCCCAAGCCTACGATATTCCATTGAAGGTGCCTCCGTTTTCCTGGCAGCGACGTGATCCGGGTGGGATCATGATATCATACTCACACGACGGAGGGGGCTAATGACGCAAGAGGAGGCCCTAGCGATCCTTACGGAAGGGGACCCCGTGCGGCGGCGAGAGGCAGCGATGGTGCTCGCTGCCATCGGAGATGGCCGCGCTGTGCCGGCCCTCGTCCACGCGCTGACCGACGACGACCCTGCGCTGGGGCATCTCACGGAACGGGCGCTCTGGGAGATCTGGTGCAGATCGGGAGATCCGGAGACCGACCGGCTCCTGCAGGAAGGGATCGAAGCGCTGAGCCCGCAAACGCTTGACCGCGCGGTGGAGGTCTTCAGCCGGGTGATCGCCAGGGAACCGGGATTCGCCGAAGGGTACAACAAGCGGGCGACGGCTCTCTATCTTCAGGGAGAGTATGAACGCGCGATCGCTGATTGCGAGGCGACGCTTGAGAGAAATCCCTATCACTTCGCCTGCCAGACTGGTCAAGGGCTCTGCCACCTCGCCCTGCGCCAATTTCGCCAGGCCGAGGCCTGCTTCCGCAAGGCTTTGAACATCCACCCGCGCCTGCAGGCCGCCCGCCACAACCTGGCACTCGCCGTCCAGGGCAGGATTGCGGCAGGCAATGGCGGCCCGCGCGGAAACGGCAGCCCCCTCAGGTCCTCTGGAGACAATTAGAGGCATGCCGATCAACGGGCGCGATGCGCCTGCCCTTCCTCCGCAACCCCAATCAAGTCCGAATACGACTCTTTGACAAGCGATTGATTATCGATCCCAAGGGCCCGCTGCAGTCCCCGGACCTCGTCGGCAATTTCCATGAACTCCGCCGGGTTTTCGACCATCCCTTCCAACTCGACAAAGGTCCCCAGCTCTTGCACCTTGTCGAGGTGGATCCTTACATTCCCGATCACGAAGATCTCACGCCGCTTGGCCACCACCGCTTGCACGCCGAGAGCCCTCTTGAGGATCGCCTTGAGCCCTTCGGGGTCCTCCACCGGACAGGTCTTGTAGTAGCTTTCCCTTGCCTCTGCCACATCCGCTCGGGTGTAGAAAATTAACTCCGCGCCCGAGAGTAACGATTCCCGAAGCTTCAGACGGCCATTCGCAACCCTGAAGTAGGTGTCGAGTTGTCTGTCCGGCTCTTGGCCCTCCGCGCCCAGCGACTTGCAGGCCTCGCGAAGCCTCCCGAGATCTTCGTAGCGCGCTTTCAGTTCGATGTTCAGCATCGGTCAGTTCCTCATCGCGCGAACCTGTCCCTCGAAGCGGGCGTCAGGCTCAAGCCGGAACTCCTCTCCGCATTTCTGGCACTTACCCCACCAGGAGCGATCCGGCTGCTTGGCCAGGATCACCGCGCCGCAGACCAGCTTCCCGGCGATCCGGTGGAGAGTGATGGCAACGAACTGCTCTTCCATTGCTTCTTGATGGCCTCATCGAACGCGAGTGTAGGCACTCCCGAGTGCGCGTTCAGCCCAGGTTCCGAGTGGATCAAGGGGTCAAATGGTGTTCGGGCTGGGCCCTTCAACCTCGCCCAGGACGGCCTTCGACATAGTGACATCCCGCAGGATCCCTTGGGCTGGCAGCGCACTTTCGCACCAGGAGGACCGCCTTATCCCTCTCTCCCCAGAGGGATAAGGCGAGGTTCGGCGGGCGCGTTCCGAGCGGAATCGTTAAAGGTCGGCGACCAGCGTCACTGGGATGTCTCGCCACGGCTTACAGGGATGGTTGCGCGGCTAAGCCGCTGGGAGAGACTCTTGTGCTCCTGCCAGATCGCCGCCGGCAGGCGGTCCCCGAACTGCTGGAAGAACAGACCCTGTTCCTTCAGCTCTCCAGACCACGCGTCGGGGTCGATGCTCAAAAGCTCTTCCATGGTGCCGCGTGGCAGCTCTAGCCCATCCAGGTCCAATGCATCAGCCGTGGGAATGAAGCCGATCGGGGCTTCGACCCCTTTGCCCTGGCCATGGACCCGCTCCAGGATCCACCTCAGGACGCGGATGTTCTCGCCGAAGCCGGGCCAGAGGAAGCTCCCTTTGTCATCCGTTCGAAACCAGTTAACGTGGAAGACTGCGGGAGGATTCGCGATGCGGGAGCCCATTTTGAGCCAGTGGCCGAAGTAATCGGCCATGTTGTAGCCACAGAACGGGATCATGGCCATCGGGTCGCGGCGGGTGACCCCCACCGCGCCAGTGGCAGCGGCCGTGGTCTCGGAGGCCATGCCAGCCCCGACGAAGACACCATGCTGCCAACTATACGCTTGGTAGACGAGTGGAGCCACTCGGGCGCGGCGCCCCCCGAAGATAATCGCCGAAATTGGAACGCCCTGGGGGTCTTCCCAGCGCGGGGAGATCGACGGGCACTGCCCGGCGGGAACGGTGAAGCGCGAATTGGGGTGGGCCGCTTTCTCCTTGCCGGGCACCCAGCGATTCCCTCGCCAGTCGACGAGGCCGTCGGGTGGGGCCGGGTCCTTTCCCTCCCACCACGGTTCTCCACCTGGAGTAACGGCCACATTGGTGAAAATCGTATTTTGCCCGACCGCAGCCATCATGTTCGGATTCGTCTTGGAGCTGGTGCCGGGGGCAACACCGAAAAACCCGGCCTCCGGGTTGATAGCCCTGAGGCGACCGTCGGGGCCGACGTGCAACCAGGCAATGTCATCGCCCAAGGTCCACACCCTGTAGCCCAAGTGTTGTAACGGGGAGACAAGCATGGCGAGGTTGGTCTTGCCGCAGGCGCTTGGGAATGCAGCGACAATGAATGTGACCTGTCCTGTCGGGTCCTCCAACCCCATGATCAGGTTATGCTCAGCCAACCAGCCCTCCTCCCGCGCCATCCAGCTGGCAATGCGAAGGGCATGGCACTTCTTGCCTAACAGGGCGTTGCCCCCGTAGCCCGATCCGATGCTCCAGATGAGGCGCTTCTCAGGGAAATGCAGTATGAAGCGGCGGTCTGGGCTCAAGTCCCCGAGTGAGTGCAGGCCCCCTACAAAGCCACCCGATCCGCCCAGTCGCTCAAGTGCCACCTTCCCCATGCGAGTCATGAGCCGCATGTTCGCGACAACGTAGGGGCTGTCGGTGATCTCTACGCCGAGACCGCTGTAGGGCGATGTGGCGGGCCCCATGATATAGGGCACGACGAACATCGTTCGGCCCTTCATGCTGCCCTCAAAGAGCTTTTCGACCCGCTCGCGCGCCTCCCTTGGCGCCATCCAGTTATTCGTGGGGCCGGCATCCTCCTTCCGCTCTGTGCAGATGAAGGTCAGGTGCTCGGTCCGGGCAACGTCTGTTGGATCACTTCGATGGAGATAGCATCCGGGGTAACTTTTCTGGTTGAGGCGGAGTAGGGTCCCATCGCGAAGCATCCCCTCAACCAGATTGTGATACTCCTCCTTTGAACCGTCGCACCAATGGATTCGGTCCGGGCGAGTCATCCCCGCCACCTGATCCACCCACCGCTCTAGCGCAGTGTTCTCAGACATGGTGTCTCCCTGCTAGCTCACGTGCCGACAACTCTGCCTCCACCCTTTTCCTCATGATACGCTCTACCCCCAGGCCCTGACATATTCACAAGTGGCTCCCCGGGTAGGACTCGAACCTACAGCCTAGCGGTTAACAGCCGCTCGCTCCACCATTGAGCTACCGGGGAATAGTGGGAAAATTGGGACAGCAGTATAACGTAGCGACTGAATAGGAGCAACGACTTTCCAGGATTGGCCCGAGAAGGGGTTTAGACCTCCCGCCGCCCCTCAAGGGCCTTGGAAAGGGTCACCTCGTCCGCGTACTCCAGGTCGCCGCCCACCGGCAGGCCCCTGGCGATTCGAGTGACCCGAACGGCCAGTGGCTTCAACAGGCGAGAGAGGTACATCGCCGTCGCCTCGCCTTCCACATTCGGGTTGGTGGCCAGGATCACCTCCTTTACCCCCTCTGCCTCCAGGCGCTCCAGGAGCGCCTTGGCCGTCAACTGTTCGGGGCCGCGGCCGTCCAGAGGCGAGAGGGAGCCACCTAGCACGTGGTAACTTCCCTTGAAACTCCCGGTCTTCTCGATCGCCCAAAGGTCATTGGCCTCCTCCACAACGCACAGCAGCGATCCATCCCGGCCAGGGTCGGCGCAGATATTGCACCGGTCCTCCTCGGAGATGTTGTAGCAGACCGTGCACCACCGCGTCCGATCTTTGAGATCGATGATCGCCTGGGCCAGCGCAAGGGCCTCGTCCTTGGAGACCTTGAGGAGGTGGAACATTAGGCGCTGGGCGCTCTTGGGGCCGATGCCAGGAAGGCGGACCAGCTCGCCGATCAGCCTGACCAGGGTGGGGGCATAGCGGGACACGGCGCTCTCTACAACAATCCTGGCGGCAGGCCGAGCCCACCCGTCAGCCGACCCATCTCCTGGGTGAGCAGCTCGCGGGATTTCCGAAGCGCGTCGTTGGCGGCCGCCACAACGAGGTCCTGAAGCATCTCCAGATCGTCCAGTCCGGCGACCTCGCGATCGATCTTCACCGCGACGAGTTCGCCCCGACCATTACACACGACCGTCACCATCCCGCCCCCCGCGGTCCCTTCAACACGCTTAGCCGCAGCCTCTTCCTGAATCTTCTCCATCTCGGCCTTCATTCGCTGGGCCTGCTTGACCAAATTACCGAGGTTCTTCATCTCACGCTCCCATCATATCCTGTCCGGGCTGCCTCTCGATCACCCGAACGACCTGGCCGCCGAACAGCTCCACAGCCCGCTGCACCAGGGGATGATGCTGAAGCGCTTCCTGGTCGGGCGGTGGCGTCGACCTCTCAGGGGCAGCCGTCTGCTTGGACTGGGGCATTGGAGGCTGCACCGGTCCGGCCGCGGTCACCGCAGGCGGAATGGATGGATTCTGGAATCGGTACTCGACCTTCAGTGGCCGCCCAAAGGCTTCGGCCGCGGCGGCGGCCACGAGCCGCCGGTTCTCGGCGTCTTCAACTGTGGATCGCGCAAAGGGTGTGCCGTTCTCGAGGGTGACGATCAGTGTCTCCTTCTCAAGGTGTACCCCTTTCGCCTCTGTAAGGAGGGCCGCGAAAGACCGCTTCTTCCCCTCCAACACCCGTTTGATCCGGGCCCAGCCCTCTTCCGCACCAAGGACGGTGGTCGACAGAGGAGGGGAGAGTGACGCTCCTTCCGAGGGCTTGGGCGTGGGTGGCTGTTCCTGCAGCGACACTCTCTTCTCCGCCGCAGGCGCCTTGGCGGCAGCGGAGAACAGGGGGAGTTCGGAGGTTGGAGCGGTGGCCCCGGCTCCCCCTCCCGCCAACAGCCGTTCCTCCAAGGCTGACAGACGCTGCAGGAGTGCCTCAAGGGATTGGAGCGACCGGGCCTCTGTCGCCTCGATCAGCGCCATCTCCAAGACGAACCGTGCGTGTGGAGCCCGCCGCATCTCGAACTCGGCGCGGCTCAGGACCTGGAAGATCGTCTCGAGCTCTGCCAGCGTAAAGGCCTGGGCCTGCGAGCGAATCATTTCCAGCGACACCCGGCTGGCCTGCAGCAGGGGGGCGGGGTTTTTGATCACTTTCATGACCATCAGGTCTCGCAGATGCGCCAGCATCTCCTGGCAGAACCGCTGAAGGTCATGCCCCCTGGCATTGAGCGATTCAACGAGCGCCAGCGCCTCGCCGCCATCCCGCTCGATGATGGCCTGGGCGGCCCGCGCCAGCAGCTCCCCCTCCACCAGCCCCAGCACGGCCGCGACGTCGGCCTCGCTCACCTCGGTACCGCTATAGGCAATGGCCTGATCCAGCAGGCTCTGGGCATCGCGCAGGCTTCCCTCCGCGGCGCGGGCGATCGCCTTCATCGCCCCTTCCGCAACCGTCGCCCGCTCTTCGCGCGCGATCTCCCGAAGCCGCTCCTCGATCTCCCCCTGTCCCAGCTTCCGGAAGTCGTGTCGCTGGCAACGGGAGAGAATGGTGGGCGGGATCTTGTGCGCGTCGGTTGTCGCCAGGATGAAAATCACCCCTGGCGGCGGCTCCTCAAGCGTCTTGAGCAGGGCATTGAAGGCCGGCTCGGTCAGCATGTGGACTTCGTCGATAATAATCACTCTGAACTTCTGACGCGACGGAGCGTACCGAACGATCTCGCGGAGTTCCCGGACCTCATCGATCCCCCGGTTGGAGGCGCCGTCGATCTCCAAACAATCGACTGACCGGCCCTCTGCAATCTCCTTGCAGCTCGAGCATTGGTTGCACGGGTCGGGTGTGCGACCCCGCTCGCAGTTAAGGGCCTTGGCCAGGATCCGCGCGGTCGTCGTCTTGCCGACCCCGCGCGGGCCGGCAAAGAGGAGGGCATGGGCGATGCGGTCCTTGGCGATGGCGTTCTTCAGGGTCTGCGTGACCGGCCGCTGACCCACCACTTCATCAAAGCTTTGGGGCCGCCATCTCCTGGCGAGAACGAGGTACGACATGTTAAGCCCAGGGTATAGGGTTGAGGGTATAGGGTTTAGGGCTTAGGGGAAGGGCCCTGCTATACCCTAGACCCTTCTCCCTAGACCCTGTATTTCTTGGCCGTGCACCCACCGTCGATCGCTGCGTCCGAGCTGTACCGGCGATAGAAGCTCCGGCCGGGCTTCCCCGCGGCACAGGAGTCCGTCTGTTTACCGCTGCTTCCTTCCGGATCTGGCGGGGTTCACAAACTCTCCTTGCGCGGGACCCAACCATCATCACTCCGATCACAGGTCAACGCCCAAAGGCTTAAGACCTCGGGCGGGAGTTCGATCCCGCTAGAGCGGATTGCGGGTACAGGGCACCGCTACCTCCCCATCTAGCACGGCCAAGGCCGCTGGGAGGGGCGACCCCGCCCATCCGGCGGACGGAAGGGCTAGCCCCTCTCACATCATTACTGCTCGCCCCACTTCGTGTCGGCCTCCATCAACTGCTTGACGTATTCCGCAATCCCTCGGTCGATCGGATACTTCGGGGCATACCCCAGGTCTGTGTGCGCGTGAGTCACGTCGGCCTCGGTGTGCGGTTGATAGAACGAGTACGGGTTATCGAAGTAATCGGGGTCGTGGTCAGTTCCGAGAGCTTTGTTCAGCAAAGCGACGACCTCGTTGAAAGAGGTGGCGTGTCCCGACCCGACGTTATAAATGCCGCTATGTTTAGCATCCGCGGCCAGCAGGGTCGCCTCAACCACGTCCGCGATGTACACAAAGTCGCGTTTCTGCTCCCCGTACTTAAAGATGCGCGGCTGCTTGCCAGCGCGGATCTGCCTCGCCAACTGGTAGATCATGCTGGACGCAGCGCCCTTGTGGGCTTCGCCTGGCCCGTACACATTAAAGTATCGGAGGCCAACAATCCTGAAGCCCGGCGAGGCGGCAGCATAACGCCTGGCTAGATTCTCTAGGAGCAGCTTCGAGAAGCCGTAGACATTGGCGGGGCGAACACGTTGATCCTCGGTCATCCGACCGGAGCGACAGACGCCGTAGACTGCGGCTGAAGACGCAAAGACGAGCGGGGTCCTCGAAGGGAATGCGAACTCTGCCGTCCGCCGAAACCCCTCCACGTTATTAAAGATCATCTGCCGCGGATCGGCGACGGTTGTATCGGTGATGGAGGCCAGATGGAAGACCACCTGAAATTCGCCTGGCCGAAATCGCGCGAGCAGATCCATTGATGCGAGATCCTGTGCCACGAGATCACCGCGAAGGCCGACCAGATTGCGGAACTCGCCGGAGCGGAAATCATCGATGATCGTCGTGCGAATATGCGGGTACCGCCTCTCCAGTTCCAGGGCGAGGTTCGAGCCGATAAACCCGACGCCGCCGGTGATCAGAACGCTGTCCATGGGTTCACCGTTCACGGTTCACAGCTCACAGATAAATCCTTTGCGAGCGCAAATCAGGTCTCTTGCTGTCAACTGTGAACCGTCAACTGTCAACTGTTTTTCCGCGATACGGGATGGCGTGGCGGAGAGGCCGGGATTCGAACCCGGGGCAGGGTTTCCCCCGCACACGCTCTCCAGGCGTGCCAGTTAAACCGCTCCTGCACCTCTCCACGAGTTCACAGTCCACGGTTCACGTAGTGCTAAGTGAATATAATGCCTCGCCCTCCGTCAACTGTGAACCGTCAACTGCTTTCCAATAATGCGGGATGCGATGGCGGAGAGGGAGGGATTCGAACCCCCGGAGCAGTTACCCGCTCAGCGGTTTTCGAGACCGCCCGATTCAGCCACTCTCGCACCTCTCCATCTCCTAACACAGGCCATTGCTCCCAGGATGAAAGGGCCAGCCCGAGGGCCCTGGGCTACGATAGGTGCGCCCCTGTTCGGCGCCCGAAAGGTCGGTCAGCCGTTCGCGAACCAATAGGTGAGCACCCCAAGCCCGATCGCGATCCACCAAAGGACGAGCAGCGTCTGCATCCACGCGCTGTAGTTCTGGAAGCGGAATCGCCGGGGGATCAGGCTTGTCCCGGCGACCAGGACGACGTACACGCCGAGCAGCAAGACGCCGCTGCCGAGCGTTGCATGGGCCACCACCGCAACGGTGGTTCGGTTGGCGATGCCACGGGCAAGATCGGGGACGTAGACCTCACGGAACGACGGCCACATCCAGACCAGGGTCATACCGATGGCCAGGATGAGCGCGGACGATTGACAGGCTCCGTGGGCGCGATACAAGCCGCGACGCGCAAGCACCATGCCGATCAGGAGCAGGAGGCCGAGGCCGATCTGGACCAGCAGGTTCAGATCGGCGCCAAATGTGGCACCACGACCGAGAAATCCTTCACCAAACATGCCGCCAGACTCTATAGGCCCAGCAGGTGATCCCCAAGCTGCCTCAACTTACCTGTCGGCGGAGGAATATGGCGGAGAGGCCGGGATTCGAACCCGGGCTGCACCTTTCGGCACAGACTCGCTTAGCAGGCGAGCACCTTCGGCCACTCGGTCACCTCTCCGCGAGTTCACT
>Ga0209515_10001553_pt1 | contig 37894 bp, 38 predicted proteins | sample Subgroupgradi54m_FD_187454 | JGI IMG/M metagenome (GOLD analysis project Ga0209515, IMG submission 187454) | Subsurface groundwater microbial communities from S. Glens Falls, New York, USA - GMW60B uncontaminated upgradient, 5.4 m (SPAdes)... ... | reverse complement strand
CCGCTTGATCTGGAAAGGCTGCGCGACTACGTCTGGAAGCTCGCCGGCGTCCCCGCTCCGGTCGCAGCCGCCGCGCCGGTCGCCGCGCCGGTCGCCGCGCCGGTCGCCGCGCCGGCCGCCGCGCCGGTCGCCGCGCCGGCCGCTCCGCCGGCCGCGAAGGCGTCTGCGCCCTGGCTTCACATCGTGTGCAGCGACCCCGCCGCTTTGACCATCGTGGAAATGGCGGTCCTGGGAATGGGCTTGGAGGTCACCATTGCCGGCGACGCCGCGCAGCCCCTCCTCCAGGCCTCGACCAACGCCGCGCAGAACTTCCTCCAGGGCCGGATCATCAGGCCCGCTTTGGTCATCTTGGATCTCGACTTGCCGGGGTTTACAAACGGCGCCGATGTGCTCCGGGAATTCCGTAAAAATACGGACACGGGCGCCGTCCCGTTCCTTTTCGTCAGCAGCCTGGGCGCCGAGAAGGCGCAGTCGCAGCTGCCGGCGCTCGATGCGCCCGTGCGCTTCACGAAGAAACCTCTCGATTTGGAGACGCTCAAGGCCTTGATCCTGTTTCAGCTGACCGGAGAGGAGCCGGCCCTTCCTCAGCCGGTCGTTGAGAAGAAGTTCAAGCGCGGCTCGGCCCTCGTTTTGGACAATGATCCCGTCGTGCGCGGCGTGCTGGACGGCGCGCTGGCCGAGCTGGAATTGTCGATGATCGCCGGCGACGCCAAGTCGGCCCTGCGGCAGGTGTGCGATCTCAAACCGGCGCTGATCATTTCCGATCTGCTTTTGCCGGGCGCCGTCGACCTGCTGATGGAAACGCGCTTGGACCCCCTCTTGGGCGCGATTGCGTTTCTGTTCATCGGCGACCTGCCCGTGGAGCAGGCCATGGGCATGCTGCCGTGGGGCGATACGACCGTGCGCTTCACCAAGAAGCCGCTTGATTTGGTAAAACTAAAGGCGCTCGTGAACGATTTGACGGGCCTGAGGACATGATGATCATCCGCAAGCTGTACCGCTTCGAGGCCGCGCACATCGTGAGGAATTGTTCCTCGGACCGCTGCAAATACTCCGTGCACGGACACAGCTTCCGCTGCGAGCTGCTGCTCACCGCCGACCGCCTGGACCGCGGCCAGATGGTCTATGACTTCGGCCTGCTCAAGGGAGGCGTGAAGGACTTTTTCGACGGCTTCGATCACGCCTCGCTGTTCTGGGACAAGGAAGTTCCGGCCTACGTCAAGGCGATGAAGGAGCATTCCAAGCGCTGGGTCTCGCTTCCCGTCTCTCCGACGGCCGAGCAGCTCTCGCGCGTGATTTTCGTCGCGGTCTCGGCGTTGCTCGACAACACGGTGAAGGCGAACGGAGATGAAACCGCGCGCGTCCACTCCGTCATCCTGCACGAGACGGAGACGGGCTACGCGCAGTGTTTCCGCGCGGACGCCTATGACGCGGGGATGGGCGAGATCGACCTGCATCAAGTCGTCTTCTCGGCCTCAACGAGGGCGGAGTGGCCCGACCCGAGCATGTGGGACAAGCTCCTGCGCGGCGTGAAGTTCAAAAACCCGGCGATTCGGCTGCAGATCGCCGGTTAGGCCGGGCCGCGAGCGGCCCGGCACAGCGGCGATGAAGGAAATCCTAGTTGCCGCTAGGCGATGAGCCTGCCGCCGTCGACGGCGAGCTCGGCTCCGGTGCAGTAGTCGGCCGCTTCCGCGAGGTACAGGCAGGCGCGCGCGACGGCTTCGGGCGTGCCCAGGCGCTTGAGCAAGGTCGCCTGCGAGACTTTCCGCTTCTCCCCTTCGCCCATGGACGCCGGCGCGAGGACGGGCCCCGGCAGGATCGCGTTCACGCGCACCTCGGGAGCCAACGACTTGGCGAGCAGCTTGTTGGCGCACAGCAACGCGGCCTTTGACGCGCAATACGGACCGTAATCGGCGTACGGCCTCTGCGCCGCCCAGTCGGCGATGTTGATCACCGCGCCCTCGCCCGAGCGCTTGAGCCACGGGGCGCAGGCTCGCGCGAGGTGGAAAGGCGCGCGCGCATTCACGGCCATGTGGCGGTCCCAGTCTTCGGGGGTCGTGGACGAAAACGGCGTGCGCTCGTACAGCGAGGCGGAGTTGACGAGGATGTCGATGCCGCCGAAGCGGCGGGCGACGGCGTCGGCGAGTTTTTGGGGCGCGGCCGCGTCGAGCAGATTGGCGCGGAACATGTCCGCGTCGGCGCCCGACAGCGATTTTACGCCCGCGACGAGCTTGCGCGCCTCGGCCGCGGAGGTGTGGTAGTGCACGGCGATACGCGCGCCTTTCGCGGCGAAGGCGAGCGCGATCACGCGCCCGACGCGCCGCGCGGCACCCGTCACAAGGACGACCTTGCCTTTCAAAATTATTTCTTGGCTCCCGGGGCGGAAGTCGCCGGTCGTTTAGGTCCGCTCACGCCCGCGCTCATCATGCGCATGACCAGCTGCTGTACCTTTATCATTTTTGCCTGCTGCTCCTGAGGCGAGATGACCTTGTTCGCGGCCATGCCGTTTCTGAGCTCCAGGATCAAAGTCTTGAGCTCGTCATAATCCGCCTTCTGTTGGGGAGTCATGTTCTGCGTGATCGCGGGGTTGTTCAGCATCGGCGCCATCGAATCGAGCATGCCGATGACGCTTTTGTTCATCGCGTCTGCCTGCGAGCTCATCGCGGCGAGCTGCTGGATTTGGGACGGTCCGGTCGGCGGGGGCGCTTCACCGGCGACGGGACCGCGCAACAGATCGAGGCTCGACTGCCCGGATGGGGCGTTCACGGCGGAGTTCTGCGCCTCGGCGGCGAGCGCCCGGGCTTGCAGCAGTTGCTGCTGCATCTGCTGCTGGAGTAGGTCGATCTGGTCGGAAGCCGGCGCGGCCTGAGTCGCGGCGGCGGCGATTTGGAACGGGACGCCGTAACGCTCGATCGCGAGGCCCGCGCCGTACTGGAGGCCGAGGACGCATGCGGCAAGAGCGGCGCAGGCGCCGCGCGCGGTCCAGGGGTCCATTTTGAACAGCGCGTTCAGGCCGCAGGCCAGGATCCAGGCGGCGACGATCGTCGGCACGACCTCGGCCATAGGAAACCAGCTGCACAGGGCCTGCAAGGGTGCGGCCGCGAGCGTGACCGACGCAATCAGCAAGGCGCGGTCGAAGTCGCCCCCGGAGCCGAGCATGCGGCCCAGGGCGTAAACGAGGCTCGAGCCGAGCAGGTACAGCCCGGTCCAAAGGCCGAGAGCGAAGAAGCCGACCGCGGCGATCTTCCACGGCTCGTAAGCCGCGAGTGCTACGGGATGGGAGAGCGCGGCGTAGATCAGGTTCAGCGCGAAGAAAGCGCCGCCCCAGGCGAGTGCGGCCAACAGCGAGGCGCCGGGGCTCGCAGCGGGGCGTGAGGACAGGCGTCGGAAGACCCCGGGCGCGTTGACGAGTGCCATCAGCGACAGCTCGAGCAGCTCGCCGAGCGCCGGGGCTAAGGGAGGCGCGGCTTCCTTTTTCTCGGGGGCGGGTTCGCTCATGAGTTCTCTAATGCTCCGCGCGGCGTCCCGCCCAGGCTGAATCCTCGAGCCGGATTTTCGGAAGCTCGCGCTCGAGCGGCACGATGAGCAGCACGGCGGTGTAGCCGGCCTTGCTCTTGACGCGCAGTCCGCCGCCGATGCGCTCGAGAAAGCGGCGCGACATGGACAACCCGAGTCCAAGGCCGTGCGACGCGCCGTGCGCGGACAGGAACGGTTCGAACATCGTGACCTTGCCCGTCTCGGACACGCCGCCGCCGTCGTCGGAGACCTCGATCTCCGCGTTTCCTCCCTCGCGGCGCAGGAGCACACTCACGCCGCCCGCGGCCGCGCGCGACGCGCAGGCCTCGAGCGAGTTCTGAAGCACGGCGAGCAGCGCCAGTTCAATGGAGCGGCGGTCGGAATGGATCGGCGGCACGGCGCTCGTGACGAGGACGGACACCCGCGCGCCCTCGGGCGCGAAAGCCTCCCGGCTCTCATTCACGCAGGAATTGATGAGCGAGACGAGATCCACGGACGCCTGCGTCGGCGGACGCCCGGTCGTCAGCGCGGTTTGGTCGCCGAGCACGCGCGCGAGCTTGAAGCCGAGCTCGGCGGCGGCCTTGCGCAGGCGCTCGACGCGCTCCTGATGTTTGGGGTCGTCCGGCGGGGAGAGCGCGAGCGCCTCGCTCAGCGAGCTGATCGAGCTCGCGTAATCGCGCAGCTGAAAGAGGGCGAAAGACAGGAACTCGCCGATCTGGGCCGCGCGCAAGCGCGCCAAAGTGCCGCGGGCGGCGGCCGCGGCCCGGGAACGCGCGGGGCCCAGCGCCAAGCCGGCGGCGGCCGGGACCAGCGCGAACAGCAGGCCGCGCACGACTAAAGTCGGGAGGAGTTCGGGATTGGCGGCCGGTCCGGGGCCGAGTGCCGCGATTAAGGCCGCGGTGAAAAGGGCGGGCACGACGGCGGCCAGCGCGCCCGCCGCCGGGCCGAACTCGAGGGCCGCGAGGACGGCCGGTACCAGCACGCCGAGATCGATGATCCCGGCCCACTGCCGGGTCCACTGCGCGACCCACATGACGAGCAGGACATCGATGGCGAGGACGATCGCGACCGCCGGCCTGTACAGCTTCAAGGCCTTCAGCCGGCCGGTGAAGACGGCTGCGGACTCAACGGCCAGCACGCCCGCCGCCGCGGCGGCGGGCAATAAGACGCTGACGGCCTTGCCGCGGGCGCCCAGGAAGGCCGCGGCCAGAACCAGAAAGAGATTGACGGCGCGCAGCGTCAAGAGCGCGGGGGTCATAACGCGCCAAGTATAGCCGAAAATCGTAGAATGGGCCAGATGCGCCTCAGCTTTCGCCTCGCCCTCGTCTTCGCCGTCTCCGGCGGCCTCGTCGCCGGCGGCCTCGTCCTGCTCGGCGTGCGTTCCTCGAGACATGAAGCCTACGCCCAGGCGGAGCACTTGGGCGGCGTGACTTTGACCGCGGTGCGCGCCGTCGTCCATTCCGAGGCGCGCCAGGGCCGTCTCGCCGAGGTCGGCAAGCGCTTCACCGACCTCCTTCGGCAGGCGCAGATCGCGACCATCGTCGTCCGCGATAAAAAGGGCAAGCGTCTGGTCGGCAGTTCGCAGGATCCCAAATTGATCGGCCGCGAGCCCAAGCCGGGGCGCCGCCTCGCCGAGGTGGACGACGGCATCTATGACGTTGAGGGGCCCGTGGACCTCGGCCCGCGGGGCAAAGGCATCGTGCAGGTCGGCTTTCTCACCGAGCCGCTCGAGCGGCGCCTCGATGAGATCGGCGCGCACGGCGTGCAGGCGGGCGTGACCGCTTTCGGAGCGATCACCTTGATCGCCTGGCTGATCGGCCTGTTTGCGGGCGAGCGCCTCGAGCGGCTCGTCGGCCGTCTCGAAGCGCTCGCCGCCGACCCGCAGAGCTTCCGGCGCCTTGGCGGCGACGGCGGGAGCGACGAAGTCTCCCGTCTGATCGCCGCGTTTAATCGCATGGGCGTGAGCCTCAAGGCCGAAACCAGGCGCCGCCGCACGCTCGAGGCGGAGAAGCGCGAACTCGCCGCGATGCTTGTGCACGACCTTAAGACCCCGATGACCGTGATTCGTTCCGGCATCACCTTGCTCTCCGACTTCGCGACGAAGTCCGGCAAGCGCGAGCACAACCGAACCTACGAACTGCTTGAGATGTCGACGGCCCGGCTCCAGCGCATGGTCGAGGACGTGCTGCAGCTCGCCAGGCTCGAGGAGGTGGCGGGACTGGCAAACACCGAGCTCGTCGAGATGAGCGCGCTTGCCCGCTCCTGCGCCAAGGATTTCGACCTGATCGTGGCCGACCGCAAGCAGAAGTTGGACTTAAACCTCCCCGAGGACGGCCCCCCTCCCGTGCTGGGCGATCCGGCCCTTCTACGGCGCGTACTCGACAACCTCGTTTACAACGCGGTCGAACATACGCCCGCGGGCGGGCGCATCGCGATCGGCGTCCGCCGGGAGAACGGCGGCGTTCTCGTCGAGGTGAGCGACTCGGGGCCCGGCGTTCCTCTTGAGGCGCGCGAACAGCTCTTCCTTAAATTCTTCCAGAGGGACATGAAGCGCCATGTGGGCAACGTCGGCCTGGGGCTGGCTTTGTGCGAGAAGGTGGTCTTGCGCCACGGCGGCGTGATCGGCATCGGCGACGCGATTCCCAAAGGCGCTCGTTTCTATTTCACCTTGCCCTTAGCGCCCGTGCCAGAAGCCGTCTGACCGAGCGCATCGGCAAGCCGGTCACGTTGTCGCGGTCGCCGACCATGCTCTCGACAAAGGGGTCAAAACGGTCCTGTACGGCGTAAGCTCCGGCCTTGTCCATGTGTTTTCCGGCCAGCCGCCGAAGGCGGTACGCATCGAGTTTGCGGGCATACACGGTCGTTACCGCGCAGTCGGTAAAAATCCGCCGTCCAACAACGAGGGCAGTGCCCGTATAGACCCGCTGACTATGCCCCGATTGGAGCGTGATCATGCGCACCGCGTCCGCGACATTTTTTGGTTTTCCCAGTATTTCTCCTCGACACACGACGATGGTATCCGCGCCGAGTACGGGATGTCCCGGATGTCGCGAAGCGACATCCAATGCCTTTAGCTTGGCGAGTTTAACGACAAGTCGGCGGGGATTCTTCTCCCGGATATTTTCCTCGACACCGCTTGCATGAACGGTGAAGCGCACCCCGGCGGCCCGTAATATCGCGCGCCGCCGAGGCGAAGCCGAGGCGAGAATCAACTTCAAAACAGGTCGGTGTAATCGCCCCATTTCTCGGTCCTAATATTCTCGGCCCTCACCCCTAGCCGTTCAAGCCCGTCGCGCAGTTCCTCGACCATTTGCTTCGGTCCGCAGAGATAATAAACCGCCGCCGCGTCGTTCGCGGCGGCGAATACATCGGCAGCAGTCCATCGGCCCTTTTCCCCGCTCCAATTCGAGTTTGCGCCGGGTTGGGTCACCCTTCCGTTGACGTTAACGCCGTTTTTTCTCCAGCCGTCATACTCGGTTTTATAGAGCAGCCCTTCGGGCGTCTTCGCCGCGCAGCAAATCGTCACCTTCCCCTTCCCGAGCAAAGCCATGGATCGGAACGGCGTAATCCCCGTGCCGCCCGACACGAGCACCGCATGGCCGTCGCCGTTCCAAGTCCACTTGCCGAATGGCCCGCGCACGATGAGATGACTCTCCTTGCCGGATTGGAGCGAGCCGAGGCGCTCGGAGAACGCCCCCACCATTCCCACCGTCACCTCGAAGTATTCGCTCATCGCCTTCGGCGAGGAGCAGATCGAGTACGCGCGCCGGGTCTTCGGGTCGTCGGCGAAATGAAACATCATGAATTGTCCCGGCATGAACTTAAAGCCGTTGGACGACGCAAACCTGAACATTCTCAGTCCCGGGGCGGCGTCATTCGCCGATAACAGCAGCGGCTGGAATGTCGGGTGGACCGCCTTGTTCACTTCAACTCGCCCGCGAGCCACTTGAGATAGGGTTTAGCGCCGTCATCGACCTTCAAGGCGAGCATCTCGGGCACCGCATAAGGATGGTGCGACGCGATCCAGCGCTTGAGCGCGGGCAATTTGGAGGCGGAGGTCTTTACGATCAGCAGACTTTCCGCGTCCCGGCGCAAACGCCCTTCCCAACGATAGTGGGAAACAACGGAAGGCAAGATGTTGACGCACCCGGCTAAGCGTTCGGCCACGAGGCCCCGAGCCAAAGTCTCGGCCTTTTTCCCGCGCGGGGCGGTCATCAACACGACGCGAAACGGGCTTGCCACGGCCGAATTCTAGCAGATAGGCCCCTCTCCAGAAGTTCGTACGGCTGAGTTCCGAGCCGTTCCGCATCGATCTTATTTCGTTTTTCATTCTTTCGACGGGGGTTTTGAGCAACTGTCTGCTCAAAACCCCAGAGGGAGAAATGGAAATAAAAAACGCCGAGCATGCCGGGTCTGGTGGGCCCTTTGCGGGCGGCTTGGTGCCCGAAGGTCTCGCGCTCAACTCCCGGTAATTTGGCATTCTAACCGCATGACACATTTTCCTGCCGTTCTCGCCCTTGTCCTCGCCGCCGTGCCAGTCCGTGCCGACGCGTTCTCAGAACTGCGCCGCCTCGGCGGTCCTGCCGCCGCCGACCTTGCGAGGGTCGTCGTGCCCGCTCCGGTCCTCATCGCGGCTTCACCCGCGGCCCGGACGACGCCGCCCGTCATCCGCGCGACCTCGACGCAGTGGAACGCCGTCTTCCCGATTTCAAGAGAGGCCGTGGCGGCCGCGGGCCGCAAGGTCGGCACGAAGGAGTGGAGCCGCTTCTCCTGCGAGTTCCGCGCCGGCGCGTCTGAGGCCCGCTGCGACTTCGCCTACGACGTATGGCCGGAGATGTGCTGGTACGGCTACGACCACGTGGTCGCCGACCTCGACCTCAAGGACCCGAAGCAGGCCAAGGTCGTCAAGACGCAGTGGCGCCGCGATTAGCGGCGCCACCAAAGCCTGAACCTCGGCTCGTTTGTGGTGTGGCGCCTCTGCTCAGCGGTAGGTCAATGATCCGACGACGTGGATCTTCAGCATGTTCGACGCCCGGTGCTTGGCCGTGCCGCCGGCGGTGACCAAAGTCGTTTCTCCTTGATGGACGACTCCGTTCTTGAGCAGGATGCGCTCGCCGTAGCCGAGCATCTCGTCGGTCGTCTTGCCGAGCGGACAGATCATGGGCGTGATGCCCCAGTACAGCGCCAGCTGGTTGTAGGTCGCTTTCAGCGGCGAGAGTGCTATGATCGGCGCGTACGGGCGGTATTTCGACATGATGCGCGCCGACCAGCCGGTCATCGTGTACACGATCACGGCCTTAGCGCCCGTGATGTCGCAGGCGTCGTGCGTCGCGCGCGCGAGCGCGTGCGCGAAGCCGGTTTCCGGCGAGTCGAGCAGGCCGTGCGGGATCATTCTATATCTGAAATTAGAGGCCTCGGCGCGGCGGATGATGTCCGCCATCACCGTCACCGTTTCGACGGGGTACAGGCCGACGGCGGACTCGCCGGACAGCATGACCACATCGGCGCCGTCGTAGATCGCATTGGCGACGTCGCTGGCCTCGGCGCGCGTCGGCTGGGCGTGGCTGACCATGCTCTCGAGCATCTGGGTGGCGACGATGGACAATTTCCCGGCGTCGTTGGCGCGGCGCACGAGCATTTTCTGCAGCGCCGGCACCTCGGCGGCGGAGAGCTCGACGGCGAGGTCGCCGCGGGCGATCATGATGCCGTCCGCGGCATCTAAGATGTCGTCGATGCGGTCGAGGGCCAGCGGATGCTCGATTTTCGCGATAATGCGCGTCGGGGCGCCGAACTTCTTGATGATGCGGCGCGCCCTGAGAATGTCGTCGGGCGAGCGCACGAAGGACAGCGCCACGTGGTCGATGCCGACCTTGAGGCCCATCTCGAGGTCTTTTAAGTCCTTTGTCGTCAGCGCGGGCAGGTCGATGTCGGCGCCGGGCAGGTTGATGCCTTTGTGCTCCTTGAGGCGTCCGCCGATGAGGACCTCGCAGTCCACCCACGAGGCGCCGGTCTTGATGACGGTCAGTACGATGGAGCCGTCGTCGAGGCGGATTTCCATCCCCTTCTTCACCGTTCTCGGCAGTTTCTTGAAGCTGGTCGAGAATTCCTCGGCCGTTCCGGGCAGATCGGCGACGCTGATGCGGGTGCGCGCGCCTTTCTTCAAGTCGATGGGCTCGCCGTTGCGCAGACGGCCCACGCGCAGGCGCGGGCCCTGCAAGTCCATGACGATCGAGCAGGCGCGGCGGCTTTGGCGGGACAGCGAGCGGATCAGGTCGACGTTTTTGGTGAGTTCGGAGAGCGAGGCGTGGGAGCAGTTGAGGCGGAACGCGTCGACGCCGGCGGCGAGAAGGTCCAGCATCACCGCGGGCTTGGCGGACACGGGGCCGAGGGTCGCGAGAATCTTGGTGAGCTTCGCGCGGGGCGTCGGGGGCTTGTGGGAGTTGGTGGTCATGAGGGGTCGAGTACCTTCCAGAGTTTAGCACCGTTGGCGGGCGAGACGACGCCCTTTTCCGTGACGATCGCCGTGACGAGCGCGTGGGGAGTGACATCGAAGCCGAAATGAAAGGCCTTCGCGCCTTTCGGCGCGATCTTGCGTCCGAAAATCTCGACGACCTCCCGGCTCGAGCGCTCCTCGATCGGAATGTCTTTGCCGTGCTTGGTCGAGAAGTCCACGGTGGTGCTGGGCGCGACCACGTAAAATGGAATCCCATGGTGTTTGGCGAGTATGGCCAGGCCGTAGGTGCCGATCTTGTTGCACACGTCGGCGTTCGCGGCGATGCGGTCGGAGCCCACGATGACCGCGTCGATCTTCTTCGTCTTCATGAGATGGGCGGCCATGTTGTCGGTGATGAGGGTCGCGGGGATGCCGGCCTTCATCAGCTCCCACAAGGTCAGCCGGGCGCCCTGCAGATATGGGCGCGTTTCACACGTGTATACGTGAGAAATCTTGCCGGAGAGCCAGCCGGCGCGGATCATGCCGAGCGCGGTGCCGATACCGGCGGTCGCCAGGGCGCCCGCGTTGCAATGCGTCATCACGTTCGAGCCCTTTTTCAATAAACGCGCTCCGAGCTTCGCCATGCGCGCGTTGAAGCCGAGGTCGTCCTTATAATACTTCACGGCCGCAGACGACATGCGCTTGGACAAGGTCGCCTCGGACCCGGACCTGGCGACGGCCAGCATGTGGTCGAGCGCGTGCATCAGATTCACGGCGGTGGGCCGCGCGCGGCGGAGCACGGGTTCGGCGGCTACGACATCGTTCAGCTTGTTGCGGCGTGCGGCCAGCGCCATGCCGTACGCGGCGGCGCAGCCGATCAGCGGGGCGCCGCGCAGGACCATGTCCTTGGTGGCTTTCGCCACGGCGGCGGCATTGCGGCATGTCACGAACCTGACCGTTCTCGGCAAATAGCGCTGATCGAGGACCCGGAGGCGGTCCCCCTTCCAGACGATGTGCTTGATGGGATCTTCGCAGAGCGGCTTCTTGGTCATTTGCGGGAAGTCGGATTATACGTTTTAGGCAGAGTCCGCATAAACAGGTCGAGGGCGAACAAGGTTTGAACCTTGTTCGCCCTCGATCAACGCCCGTCTTGCGGCTCTCTTAGGGGATGGAATCCATCACCCGCTTGAGCTGCTCCTCGGTCTTGCCCACGATCTCAACCGTCTTCTCGCGGCCGTTGGCCCCGCGAAGAATGCTGACGCGCTTGCCGGACACCTCGAAGAATTCGGCGAGGTACTCCTTGAGCGCGGCGTTGGCCTTTTCGTCCACAGCCGGAGCGGCGACTTTTACCCGCAGCACGCTGCCGATGCGGCTGACCACTTCGTTGTCCGCGGCGTTAGGAATGACGCGCACTTTCACGATCATGCAGGGGCCTCCTTGTTGTCGGACTAGGGTGCAAAAATTTGTGCGCCGATGCGGACTTGATCCGCGCCTTCTTCGATCGCGATCTCGAAATCGCGACTCATGCCCATGGACAGTTTTCCGTGCGGCAGGTGCTTATCCCTCAGCTCTCGCAAGAGCCGGAAGCTCGGCCTGACCGCTTCCAGCGGCTCGATGTCGGGCGCCATGCCCATGAGCCCTTGAAGCTCGAGGTTCGGGAACTTGCGCACCGCCCCGATCAATCCCGGCAACTGCGCCGGAGCTATGCCCGACCGCGTTTCGCTTTCGGAGAGCTTCACCTGTATCATCACGGGAAGCTTTCGATCCGAGCCCGTCAACGTCGCGTCGAGTGCCGCCGCCAGTTTCGCGCTGTCGAGCGAGTCGACCGCATCGAAGGTTTGTACGGCCTTCTTCGCCTTGTTCGTCTGCAGATGCCCGATGAGGCGCCACCGGACCGTGCCCGCGAGCGCGCCGAGCTCCAGCTTCTTCTGCTCGGCGTCCGACACGCGGTTCTCCCCCACTTCCGTCACGAGCCCGGACATAATAACTTCCCGAGCGGCAGCGAGGGAGGCGTACTTGGTTACCACCACCAAAGTTATCGTCCCGGCGTCACGGTTCGACCGTGCGGCCGCGGCGGTCATGCGGTAGCGTATTTTTTCTAGGTTGTCAATGAACACCGAACCTAGACATTATAGCACACTTCGAGAGCGATGTGACACGAAATGGGCCAAAAGACCTATTTAGAGGCGGTTTTTGGACCTCCGAATTTTCGGGATATTTTTTACCGTCGTTTATCCCGTCCGAAATAGGGAGTTCATCGTCGGGGAAGTATTATGATCGCGTGGAGAATCGTACGGGTAAGATGATGGCCCTGGCGGCGGCGTCCGTGGTCCTCGTCGGTTCCGTGGCCGCGCTGGACGCGACCCGCGCCGCGGCGTCGTACTCCCCCGCGCCTCGCGCGCACATACTCTTCGAGGTCCGTTCCGAGGCCCCCGTGAGGCCCGCGGAGACCTTGTCCCGGCGGAACTGCGGCCGACGAGCCCCCTGCCCTTCGCGGGCGCGGCGTTCGACGCGCCGCCCGAGACGGACATCGCGACGGCCCATGCGTTCCCCGAGCCCGAGCCGCGCGAGCGTCACGAGCTGACCAGTTTCGACGGCTCGCGCACCATGTCCGACGCCGGGACGAGAACGCGCACGGAGCCGCCCACCCCGCCCCGTCCCTGGGCTCCGGCTCCGGTGGTCTGGAACAACCCGCTGCGCTGGATCGGCGTCCACCAGAACGGGCTGTAGCCCGTCAATAGCGCTTTGTCAGCGCGATCAGGGGGCCGGAGGCGAGGTACAGGCCGAACACGGCGGCGGGAATGAAGGCCGGCAATCCCAGCGCCGCCAACGCGGTCACGGCCGTCGATGCGACGAGGGCGGGCGCGATCAGCGCCTTGGCGCCCCCTGTCTTGAAGGCGGGATAAGGCAGGCGCGAGACCATCGCGGCCGCGGTCAGCAAGGTCGCGATCACCGCGACGGGCGCGACGGCGGCCGCGGGGATGGCGGCGAGCGCCATCGTCAACGCGACGATCACGCCCGCGCCGCCGGGGATGGGCAGGCCGGTGAATGAGTCGTTACTCTTCGCGGGCACGGCGCCCGACTTCTCCGCGTGCGCGCCGACATTGAAGCGCGCCAGGCGATAGAGCCCGGCCGCCGCGAACGCCGCCGCGACCGGGAAGCCCCACCAGCCGAACGTGGGCAGCAGCGCGGCTTTGAAAATCAGAATCGCCGGCGCCGCTCCAAACGACACCACATCCGCGAGCGAATCCATGTCCGTGCCGAGAGGGTTGTTCACCTTGAGGGCGCGCGCGGCGCGGCCGTCCAGCGCGTCGAAGAGGTTGGCGAGCAGGATGAATATCCCCGCCGCCAGGAAATGAGCGTCCGTGGCGAGCAGCATCGCGGTCAGGCCGCTGGCCATGTTCGAAAAAGTGAGCAGGTTCGGCGCGGCCGCCTTCATGCGCTGGGCCGGAGTCTTGGGAGCAGGCGACAGCGGCGCGGGTGTTTTGGCGGAGTCAGGCCCCTGAACCGGATCAGGAGCCGAGGCCGCGGAGAGCGAGCCGTCGAAAGTCGTCGCCAGCGCCTGCGTAGGCGTGACTGATTGCGCCCGGACGCTTCGGCTGAAAGCGGTGAGCGCCCCCAGCGCATCGATGGGGGTCGCGACGGCCGCCGTCACGGGAATGGGCGCTGCGGCGATGGCGGGTGCCGCGAGGAGCGGCGTCATGGAGAGCGCGGCAGTGAGCGGTACGGACGGCATAGCGAGCTGCGGCGTTTGGAAAGAGATCGAGGGCGCTCGCAATTCCATCGATGGAATGCGCTCGAGCACCGCCGCGAAGGCCGGCGGCGGGCAAGCGATCAGGGCGGCAAGCATCCAGCGCATGCCCAGATTCTACCGCGGTCGCCGGGGTTTCTTCTCGGGTCTCTTGGTCCGAAAACCGCGGCCAATGGGCCCCCGCCCAAAAAGAAGAGCGCCCCCTTTCGGAGGCGCTCCCATGTCGGATCGCGGCGAAGTCTTAGGCCTTCTTCTCGATCGGGAAGCCGTACTCCTTCCAAGTCGCGATGCCGCCGAACATTTCCATGACGCGGAAGCCCTTCTCGGCGAGCACGAGCGCGGCCTTGGGGGCCAAGCCGCAGGTGATGTTGCCGCAGTAGGTCACGATCGTCTTGTCCTTGGGTAAGGTCGCGAGCTTGCCCGCGAGATCGGCGAGCGGGATGTTGAGCGCGGTCGGGAGGTGGCCCTCGGCGAACTGCTCGGCCGAGCGGACGTCGAGCACACATAGGTCGAGAGTCTTCTTCGCGATCAGGCTGTTGAGCGCGTACGGGGTCATTTCGTAGGCGAGCTTGGCCTTGAAGTACTCCACGGCGGAAATGGTCTGGGGCTTGAGTTCGGTGGTCGGGGTCATTTTGGTCTCCTTGAGATGGGTGCGGTAGCGACGTCCTATTCTGACATAGGCCGATGGACAGGGGTATGATCTGGGTCAATCGGGGCGAAGATATGCGGCCCGCCTCAGCCTCATGACAAGTTAGGCGGAACCCAGGGCAAGGTCCTCAACAAGAAACTCCAGATCCCGTTACCGCGGGACTTCTTCGGCTCGGAGACCGAAGGCCTTCCAGACTGAGGCGTCTGCCTCTTTCTCCAATTCGGCAACCTTTTTCATGTCTGCACCATGGTAGGCGCACGCTAGACATCCGAGAACGGTCGATTTTCCGGTCCCATTCTTGCCAGCAATTGCCACCACAGGAAAGCGGAATTCAACCTCAAGGTCCTTAATTCTACGAAGACCGGTTAGGCAATGAATTCGTACCCGCTTAAGTGCGGGTTCGGTATACGCCGGATCGTCCCAGCGTTCCTTTAGGCGTCTTTTTAGGTCTGAAAGCATCGTTATAAAAACCCCCCCGGGTCCTTTCGAACCCGGGGGGCTGGTTATGTTGCAGAGGACATCATCGCCTTCATGGAGAAGGCGTTTATGTCGCTTAGTACATGTCTCCGCCGTGCTGATGGCCGCCGCCCGCCATCGCGGGTTCCTTCTTCTCCGGAATGTCGGAGACGAGGACCTCGGTGGTGAGGATGGTGCCGACGATGGAGACGGCGTTCTCGATGGCGGTGCGGGTGACTTTGAGCGGGTCGACGATGCCGGCCTTGAAGAGGTCGACATACTCGCCCGTCGCGCAATCGAGGCCGATGCCTTGAGCGGAGGTCAGGATCTTCTGCACGACGACCGAGGCTTCCTGGCCCGAGTTGTCCGCGAGCTGACGGATCGGAGCCTGGAGAGCGCGCCGCACGATCTGGCCGCCCGTGGTCTCGTCCTCGTCCGCGCCCTTGAACTTCTCGAGGGACTCGCCGGCCCGCAGCAATGCGACGCCGCCGCCCGCGATCATGCCCTCTTCGACGCCGGCGCGAGTCGCGTTCGACGCGTCCTCGACCTTCGCCTTCTTGGCCTTCATCTCCGTCTCGGTGGCGGCACCCACGTTGATGACCGCCACGCCGCCGGACAATTTGGCAAGGCGCTCCTGCAGCTTCTCGCGATCGTAGTCGGACGTGCAGTCCTCGATCTGGCGGCGAATCGCGTCCGCGCGCTTCTTGATCTCGCCCTTATCACCGGCTCCGGCGACGATCGTGGTGTTGTCCTTGTCGATGACGATGCGCTTAGCACGTCCCAGCATGTCCAGGCCGATCTTCTCGAGCTTGTGGCCGAGCTCCTCGGAGATGACCTCGCCCTTCGTGAGGACAGCGATGTCCTGCAGCATCTCCTTGCGGCGGTCGCCGAAGCCCGGGGCCTTGACGGCCGCGCACTTCAAAGTCCCGCGAAGCTTGTTGACGACGAGTGTCGCCAGGGCCTCGCCTTCCACGTCCTCGGCGACGATCAGGAAGGGCTTGCCGGACTGCACGATCTTCTCGAGGATAGGAAGGATGTCGTTCATCGCGGAAATCTTCTTCTCCGTGATGATGATGTAGGCGTCCTCAAGGACGGTCTCGAGGCGCTCGGTGTCGGTGACGAAGTAGGGCGAGACGTAGCCGCGGTCGAACTGCATGCCTTCGACGACCTCGAGCGTGGTCTCCGACGACTTGCCTTCCTCGACGGTGATGACGCCTTCATGGCCGACCTTCTCCATGGCTTGGGCGATCATGTTGCCGATCTCAACGTCATTGGCCGAGATGGTCGCGACCTGCGCCTTCTCTTCCTTGGTCTTGACCGGGCGGCTATTCTTCTTGAGCTCCTTGACGACGAGTTCGAGAGCCTTGTGCATGCCGCGCTGGATGGACTTGGAGTTAGCGCCCGCGGTGATGTTGCGGATGCCCTCGCAGAGCAGCGATTGGGTCAGGATGATCGCCGTCGTGGTGCCGTCGCCGGCGACGTCGTTGGTCTTGCTGGCGACTTCGCGCACGAGCTGGGCGCCCATGTTCTCGTAGGGATCCTGGAGCTCGATTTCTTTCGCGATGGTCACGCCGTCATCGACGATGACGGGCGAGCCGAACTTCTTCTCAAGAACCACCGAGCGGCCCTTGGGGCCGAGGGTGCACCTCGTGGCGTTGGCGAGCTTGTCCACGCCGTCCTTCATCTTCTTGCGCGCGTCGTCCGCGAAAATAATCTGCTTAGCCATGATTTTTATCTATCTCCTATATAAAAGGTCTTAGTCCCGTGGTCGTTACTTCAAGATGCCGAGGATGTCGTCCTGGTGCATGATGAGATAATCCTCATCGTCCAGCTTGATCTCGGAGCCCGAATATTTACCGTACAGGATCTTGTCGCCGACCTTGACGTCGAGGGCGATGACCTTGCCTTCATCGGTCGTCTTGCCTTTGCCGCACGCCGCGATGAGGCCTTCCTGCGGCTTTTCCTTCGCGGAGTCGGGGATGATGATCCCGCTGCGCTTCATTTCCTTCGCTTCCACGGGCTTGACGAGCACGCGGTCGCCGAGGGGCTGGATCTTGACTTTCGTGAGAGTCGCTTCGGCCATCTGAAATACCTCCGTGAATATCACCGTCTTAAATTGGGTCACGAGTGAGTTGGCACTCGCAACCGGCTAGTGCTAATTATAACACGATCAATTGAAAGTTGTCAATCGAAAGGTTGGAGTGCCAGTTAACGCGGGGAACTAGTGCGTTTTGTCGGGGAAGATTTTTTTCAGCAGCCCCATCAGCGCCTGCTGGGCCTTGGGAAAGTCGCCCGTCTGAACAGGCTCGAGGTAGGGCGGCGGCGGAGGCGGGTCGTCGAGCGTGAAGGTGGCGGCGTCGGGCGGCGGAGCGGGCGCATTGAACTCGGCCACGGACAGAACTTTTTTCTCAACGGGTTCGACAGTCTGCGCCGCCGGAGTCTGCGCCGCCGGAGGCGGCGACGCGACGCGGGCCGCAGCGGGGGCGGCCGTCTTGAGCAGATCCGGCGAGGGGCACAGGCGGTTGAGATCCTCTTCCAGGCGCCGGATGACGCCCAGGGCCTTGGCCAAAGACAGCTCCTTTTCCGAGAGATCGTGGGACAGCTTGTCCACCAGGCGGTTGCGGATGCCGAGGTCGTTCTCGGCCTCCGAGACGCGGCGTTTGGCCGTGTCGAGATCTCCCCGCATGCGTTCGAAGGGAGCGCGCAACTCGTTGAGCTGGGTCTCGCGCGCGATGATGGTCGCCTGGAGATGGGTGAGCGCGTCCTGGTGCTTGCGCGAGGCCTCTTCGAGCTCGGCGAGGCGGGGCATGCGGATCTCGAGCATGGTCGTGCACTCGTGGCTGGAGGTGAGCTCCTGCTTGAGCGCGGAGATCTGGCGCTGGAGCGAGACGATGAGCGATTTTTCGTCGCGGCGGGTTTCCAGCTCCTTCATCAGGTCGGCGACGTGGCTGAACAGGCGCGTGCTCGCGGTGTCGAGGAGCGCGTCCACCTCGTTGGAGGTCGGCGGCGCGCCCAAGGGTGCGGCCGGCGGGACCCCCGCCTGATGCGCCGACACGGCGCTAACGATGTCCTCGAACTCACCGGCGCGGCGCCAGTTCTTCTCCGCGATCTCGCCCTCGCCGGGACAGACGAGAGTGGTCATCGCAAAGCCGGGAAGGGCCGCGAGCTGCGCGGGCTCGTAGCTGCCGGGGACTTCCCCCTTCATGTAAGTCCAATATTTCATGGCGTGTCTCCGAACGGCTTTTCCGCGAACAGCTCCTGTATGCGGTAGAATTTGGCGAGGAACTCGCGCATCTCCGCGCGCAGGAGCGAGACGTCCTGATCGCCCAGGGCCTTGGCTTGGGCCAACCTCTCGGAGGAGGCCTCGGCTTGGCGGCGCAACTCGCCGATACTACCAGAAAGTTGCGCCCCCTTACTACGAGCAGTTGCCAAGTCCGTCTCGAGATCGTTGACGCGTCGGCGGGCCTCGAGCAAAGCCCGGTCGGCGTCGGCGCGGCGCTCGCGCTCAAGAACCAGATCGGCTTCGCGGGTGTGCTCGCGGGCCTCGCGGCGGGCGAGTTCGGCGCGAGCGGAGTCGAGCTCGCCGGTGAGGCGCGCGTTCTCGAGTTCGGCCGCGTTGCGCGCGGATTCGGACTCGAGGGCGGCGCCTTCATAGGACTGCGCGGCCTGCGAGAGTCGGCGCTCGAATTCGGAGGCGAGCGCCGTCAGGGCGTCGAGCTTGGCGCGCAAGGCCTCGTTCTCGCGGGCCACGGTCTCGGCGCGGACCGCGCCGGCTTTCCGGGGGCGCGGAAAGTCGGGGTCGCTCGCCGCGTCATGGATCGGGACGAGGCGGGGATAGCCCTGCCAGTTCAGGTCCGCCAGCCAATCGCGCGATTCGTCGTTCGCAGGCATACCTATTAAGGATAGATCACCGCTGTTACAATTTCAAGTAGAGAATAAGGTGTCAGGCCTGACACCTCGCTTTTTTGCTCGATTCATACCGTGGATGTACGCTAGTGCAGGCCGCCGTCGCTGATCTCGACGCCCAGCTCGCGCAGGCGGCGCTTGCGCCCGCGAAGTCCTCAACGTGGAAGCCGAAATGATTGATCTGCAGTTCCTGCGTCTGAGCCGAATTGTTATATAGTCCTCTCGACATGGTCTATATGGGCCACTCTTCGTAACCAAAGACAAGGCGGATTGCCCTATCCACGCGCAACTGCGCTTTGCGTGGCAGCGTCGAGAAACGTTCCACCAACCCCGCCTTGGGGAGTGTAAACGGCGAAGCTGGAGAAGCGACGGCTTCCGACTCAAGGCCGGATTCCTCGGCGGCTAATATCGCGTAGGTCGGCAAGCTCAAATCCATTCCTCTGGCCACGGGATCAAGGGCGCAGGCGATAACAACGGACCTCAGTGCGTTGGCGATGTCATCCGAAAGGATCAGAATGCAGGTATCTCCCGCTTCTCCAAGGTTGGCACGATAGACCTCGAAACGGCGGGGACGTTCGAACTTGGGAGTCAGGGAAGCCCTCGCGTTTGGCGCAACAGCGGCAGCATCCGCTTGGCGCTTTGTTCCTCATGCGCCGCGGCCTTGCCGTAGAGCTTGCCGTATTTTGCCAGGACCTTTTCCAGAGCCGACTCTTTGCTGTATTGCTTCGCCCACTGGTCCAGGGCTTCGCAGAGGGCCGCACTTCTGGTCTTAAGGCCCGCCTCGCGGCGGAACCTCTCCAAGACTGTCAGCGTCCACCCCCTTACGGCGCCGGAGAGCTTGATCTTTCCTGAATGGCTTAAATAGGTATGAATCATATCTGAAATAAGGATACCAGACGTATGAGAGTTTGTCAATGCCCAGACTTGAATAGCCGAGTCCACCAGCCGGCCTGCGTTTGTGATCCCCCCTCAAGCCAGGCGCGAAATTCCTTCGGCGTCTCGATGACCAGCGCCTTGCCGCGGCGGCGGTGCTTGACTGCCTGGGGAAGGCAGTTCTCGTAAGCCTTGATCTCGAAATGCTGCATGTCGTCTGAAAAGTGGACGCTGGCGCGGTCGCTGTCCCACTCGACGCGGGCCTTGCGCAGGCGATAGAGCAGGTCGCGCCAGTCCCTGCGGCCGGGATCGTAAAGGCGCTCAATGGGCTCTTTTGGGAAATAGTCGGGTAGGACGCGGCCGGCATGTCGGTAAAGCTCCTCGAAGATGCGGCGCGCGGGTTCGAGCTCGTCTTCCGGGGGTGCCGCGGACCGCTCCAGATGCTGAAAATACAAATGAGAAAACCAATGGAAGAGGCGATTTTCCGTTTTGAACAGGCGCGCCAAAGTTTCCTTGCCGGAGCCGTCGGAGGCGAATTGGACGTCGAAGTCGAGCCGTTTGACGCGCGACTTGGCCCAATCCTTTAGACTGTAGGAGTTGGAGGAAAGAATGATCTGCGGCCGCGATCCGTCCTCGCTCCACCAGGTCTCCCAGTAGGACTTGAGAACCTCCTCGAAGAGTCCGTAGCGCTGAGTGAGAACCAGGTCGTCGAATACCAAGGGAAAAACCGTCCCGATGGAGGCGGCGCCGAGGATTTTCCTTTTGGCGAAGTCCCCCCCATTGAGCGGCTCGAAGACGCGGCCGGCGAGCAGCCTGAGCGCGAAGCGCAGGGAGGAAACGCGGACCGCGGGAGTCGATGGCGCCGTAGCGGCGGCGCTTGAGGCGCATGTATTCGTTGGCGAATGGGGACGAAAGGATGTAGAGGAGTGCTTCGAACATGCTCGTCTTGGCAAATTTGGGATCCGGGGCCTGGCCGGCGTCCACGGTCTGGAGATAGGTCTCGATGTGCTCGAGCGCCGCGGCGACGACGGCGGCTTCGGGGAGCGGCTCGGTGACAACAAGGGTCGCGCCGTCAAGTCCCAAGAGCATCCGCCGTTGTTCTAAATCCACCTGCATCACGGGAACGCCTTGAGTGGCTTGGACGTAGCGCAGATAACCGGGCCCATCGAGACGCAGCTCGCCGCTGGTCTCCAGAGCATTGAGCGGGGAAAGGAATCGTTCCGCTTCTCGTCGCGCGGCGGGAGCCTCGGGAAGTCTCACCGTAAAGACGGCCTCGGCCGTGCCTGGCTGCGGCTGCACGGCGCGCATCGAGATCTCTTGAAAGAGCTTTCTCGTCTCAATATCTACTTCCTCCGCGGGGACGGCCTTGAGCCATACTTCCACCAGCTCGCGCTTTTTTTCCTCGCCGCTCTTGCGCAGCAACTCGGCCAGGTCGCCCATGAACAAGGAGCAAAGCTCGCGGTGGGCGCCGTAGTCTTTCTCGACTTGCGCCAGCCACGGATGGCCGGGCGGCAAGTCGGCGTACCAGGCATAGTTGATCTGGCGCGCGGCTTGGCGCGCCGTCTCCGTCAGGTTGGCGCTGGTGGCGATTGCGCGGCAAAGGCCTGGGCGCTCCAGCAGGTAGAGCTTCGTGTGCTGGGTTTTATCCGGCACGAAAATCTTGAGACGGCCGTCGGCTATACGTTGCGCCAATCTTTGCGTGACCTCGACTCCTTTGCGAGCCAGGTCCTGGCGGTAGCTTTCGGTCAGGTTCTCGCCGACGACGATCTCAAGCTCCTGGTAGCCGCGGCGGTCGAGAAATTCCAGGAGCAGATCCGGGGAGACGACGTAGGAGACGGCCCGCAGTTTCACGAAACCCTCGAAGAGGGCGTCGAAATCCTTGCGCCGGAGGATGACCTTGCTGTGGAAAGCTTCGGGATCGGAGAAGAGGCTGCCCTGGCTCATGCGGCGAGCTTGAGCAGGGCCTCGATGAGGGGCTTAAGCCCCCGAAGCGCCTCAACGGCCGGCTTGGGAAGCGAAAGCCGTAGTTCTTCCCCCTCTTGTGAAACGCGGATCAAGCTCAGCGCCGAGACGATGCCGGCCGCGGGAGAGACGGCGGGCGGTTGTCGCGGCTCATCGGGCTCCGCCACCTTGGCCACCGAGTCGGCAATCGTCTCCAAAGGCGGCGGCGCATCATCCTTCGGGAGGTCCTTGGCGCCGGGGGCTCCGGCGCCGGGGAACATCGACTTCATTTTATCCATGAAGGACGCGGACTGCTCGGCGCTGAAGTGGATTTCCTTGGTCTTCTCGTCAAAGACTCCGGAAAACAGGGCTTTCTTCTGGGCCACCAGATTAAAGACCCTTTCCTCGACGCATTCCGAGGAGATCAGGTTGATGGCCGAAACTGATTTCTTCTGTCCCATGCGATGGACGCGGCCGACGCGCTGCTCGAGTACGGAAGGGTTCCAGGGAATTTCGAGATTGACGACGCAGTTGGCCGCGTGCTGAAGGTTCAAGCCCACGCCTCCGGCGTCCGTGGAGAAGAATACGCGGGTGGCCGGGTCCTCCTGGAAGCGGCGGATCTCAGCACTCCGCTTCTTGAGCGACAGCGCCCCGCTGAAAAGAACCGAGCGGCTTTGCGAGGCCTCCAGGATGTCGCGGACGTAAAGTTCGGCCAGGCGGAGCATGCGCTCCCACTGACTGAAGACGACGATCTTCTGACCGGGAACTTCCAGAAGGTCGGTCAGGATCTTGCGGAATTCATCGAGCTTGGGCGAGCCGATCCTCTGTTTAAGATCCGCCGAAAGGCGCCGTGCTGCGAGGACCTCGGCCTCGATGGCCTTCCAGTCATACTGTCCGTAGGCGTTGCAGACGATGCGCATGCAGGTCAGAAGGGTGAAGAGGCGGCGCAGGTCTTCCTGGGTTAGGCGCTTGTATTTCTTCCATTTGTTGATCAGGCGCATGACCTGGCCGGCGAGCTCGTCATGAACCTCTTGCTGCCGAGTCGTGATGGGGGTCCAGAAGTTGTTGTCCGTGCGCCGGGGAAGCTGCGGCAGGACTTCCTGGCGTGTGCGCCGAAGCAGGAAGCGGCCGAGGCGCTGGCGCAGGTGGTCGAGCCGCTCGTAGCCGATGATTTTGTCGTCGGCGTCGAGCTTGGCGTAGGTGGGCAGCAGCTTCCAAGGCGCGCCCAGGGCTTTGGGGTTGAGGAATTCGGATATGGACTGCAGCTCGGGCAGCTTGTTTTCCAAAGGTGTGCCGGTGAGGACCAGGCGGCAGGGACTTTGCAGCCTCTTGATCGCCTGCGCGATCTTGGTTTCCCAGTTCTTGATCCGTTGCGCCTCGTCCAAGACGATGAGATCCGGTTTGAGCGCCAGGATGGCGTCCAGGTCGCGGTAGAGAAGCTCATAATTGAGGATGACGAAGAAGGAGCGCGTCCGGCGGTACTGCTCGCTGCGAAAGCGGGCATTGCCCGCGATGACGGCGGCGCTTTCGCCGCAAGTCTTCGCGATCTCGGCTTGCCATTGCTGCTTGAGCGAGGCCGGGGTGACCACCAAAGTCTGTCGGACCTGCCCCATCTCCCTCAGCAGCAGAGAGGTCCCGATGGCCTGGACGGTCTTGCCCAGGCCCATATCGTCGCCGAGAAAGGCCCGGCGCTTCTTGGCGGCAAAAAGAATTCCCTCTACCTGGTAGGGATGCAGCCGGACCTTCATGCGGCCGACGGAATTTTTCCAGGCCGGGTGCTTCGCTGGGTCCTTGGCTATTTCAGACAGTCGGCGTTCCCATTGCGCTGCCTGCGACTCCTGGGTCAGCGCGTCATGGACAGCGGGGTCTACATCGACCTTGATCCCATGGGACGTGAGCCGCCGGAGCAGCCCGGCAAGGCTTTCTTTTTGTTTCTCAGCCGAAACGCCGTTGCGCAGATAGCTTTCGGCGTCCAGGGCTTGCAGCAGCCAAGTCGGTGCCTGTTGCCGGATCGCGGGCGGCAGATGAAAGCGGATTTCCTCGGCGGGGTGGAGCAGTTTCTCATGGGAAGGCCGGCTTCCCAAATAAACGGAGAGCCGGCGCGAACGTTCCTCCTCGGACTTGAGTCCCGGCGCTCTCGCGGTTTTTTCCAGATAGAGCCTGACCCTTTCAATGTGCTTGCAGGTTCCCAACTCATTGGTCTTGTAATCGACGCAGGTGCAGGAAGCATGACCCCACTGCGCGTCCCGCACGGCCACTTGGTAGCATTCATCCTTTCGCGCGGGATTGCCGGAAGAGACACGGTAGGTTCCCAGAAAACCGCGGCTGGGCTTGCTCACGACGCGCAGGCCTTGCTCGGCGCAGCGGATGCGCCGGGATTCCTTTTCGAGCCCAGCCAGCTCCTCGATGTAATGTGAATCGGCGGGCCCGCCGCCGGTTGATTCGCTATCGGCGGGGATATCCCCGAGAACAGCCTCGGAGCCCGTTTCCTCCTGCTGCCAGGCGATGAGCACGGCCACGGCATGTTTGCACAGGGGTTCCCAGCGAAAGGGGCAGGCGCATTGGGAGACGGGCATGCCCCACTGATCGAACTGGATGGCGATCCTGTAAGGCTCGGCCGCCGTTCCTTCGACTTCGGCCGTGATTCTCCCGTCTTCATAGGATTCAAAACGGAGAACCCGTCCCCGGCGATAATAGTCCCGGCCTTTGGAGATGATGCGTGCGGAGGCCCAGGAGCGCAGGTTTTTCTCCACGCAGAAAGGGTCCAACATGGTCTTTGGCGTCATGGCGCTTCCTCCAAGAGGCGCAATGAAACTTTTGCGATCTTTTCCATTGCGCTGACGGCTTTCCGGGCTTCGGCGACGGCGGCAAAGTAGCCTGGGTACCTGATCTCCACGGCGTATTGATTGAGGGAACGCAGGGATTTTTCCAGTTTAGAGATGGGAAAGTTGAACTTGCTCAGCAAACGAGCGAGGGCCAGCAGATCGTGTATTCGGGGGACGTGGCGGCCATTTAAGACCAAAAGCGCTTTGAGGAATTTTTCGACGCATTGCTGGGCATGGAAGCAGGCAATCTCGGCTTGGTCCTTGGCCTGGCGGCTGTCTTCCAATGCCCGCTTGGCGGCAAGTCGGTCCGCCTCGGCTTTCCTGGTCCATTCCTGGACATATTCAGGACTCATACAGCACTTTACCATTCTCCATGATGTCTCTCATGAAGGAGTCGCCTATCCTCAGCCTTGATTCAATTTCATTGGGGCGGCGCACCAACAGATCCACCGGCCAGACATGTTCCCCAAGGGCCTTATCCACCAGTTCGTAACGCCGGTCGCGGTTGCTTGGGCGGTCCAAGACGACAAGCAGGTCGATGTCGCTATGGATATGCGGTTTGCCGTAAGCGTATGAGCCGAATAGGATGATTTTTTTTGGTTTTACCCGAGAAGCAATGCGCTTGACTGCCTGCACAAGCCAACGCTCGGCTGGCCGCAGTGGACTGGAACGATTCATTCGTCTTTGAGACATTCGCGGCATTTTTTCCTCCTTAGGCCTGCGACTAGGTTCTATCCATTGAGCTATCGAGGCGTCATATCCCTGTTAGGGGACCGCCATAATAGCTTATCAACCCGGTTTCCGCCACGGGGTCGCCTCCATGTTCCCGGATTTTTGAAGGACCGCATGGCCCGTGCACATCGACGAGCCGCGAACGGCCCTCAACGCCGTCTACACCGCCTGCGGCCAGGCCCTGCCCGGCTACACGGACCCGACCTTGACCCCGGGAGTCTCTCCGGTCCGCGCCGTCCACATCAGCGAGCTGCGGACCAACGTCCTCAACGCAAAGTAAGACCCCAGAGAATAGCGGTCAATATCGAATTCAACGAATTGTTAGGCCTGACACCTCACTCTTTGCTAGATTCTTGCCGTGAGCGAACGACCCCTGGTTCTCATCGTTGATGACGAGCACGATTTTCGCGCCATCTGCGCGCACGTGCTCGACCGCGGCGGCTACGACACCGCGATGGCCGCGGATGGGACGGAGGGCCTGGCCGTGTTCGAGGACCGCAAGCCCGACCTCGTCGTCCTCGACGGGCACCTGCCCGACCTGGACGGCATCGAGGTCTGCCGCCGCCTGCGCAAGCTCCCCGGCGGCGACAAGGTCCCGGTGCTCATGTGCACGGTGCGCTCGGCCATGGTTACCATTACAGAGGGCCTCGACGCGGGCGTGACGGACTACGTGCTCAAGCCCTTCGAGATGGAAGATCTGCTCGCGCGCGTCGCCGACGCGCTCAAAAAGGCCCGCAAGTGAAGGCGAAGCTGGCCGTCGTCGACGACGACGTCGAGATGCTCGCGCTCTGTTCCTTGGTTCTAGGCAAAAGCGGCTATGACGTGAAGACCTACGCCACGCCCGGGCGCTTTCTCGATTCTTTAGCCAAGGCCCCGCCCGACCTGTGCATTCTCGACATGCAGCTGCCGGGCATCCACGGGCGCGAAGTCATCCGCGTCCTGCGCGAGAACGCGGCGACAAAGAGAATCCCGATCGTGGCCATCACCGCGTCCGAGCGCGGCACGCCTGACGTGATCGCCGGCCTCGAGCTCGGCGCCGACGAGTACATGGGCAAGCCGCTGGATCTGGAGCTGCTCGTCGTGCGCGTGGAGTCGCTGCTGCGCCGCCTCCCCGCGGCGCCGCCCTCGGAGAGCCTGCGCTACGGCCCGATGACCTTGATCATCGACGAACACCGCGTCGAACTCGACGGCAAGGAGGTGGTGCTGACGCATCTCGAGTTCAAGCTGCTCGCGTACTTCCTGAGCCATCCCCAGCGCGTGGTCACCCGCGGCATGCTGTTGGAAAAGGTGTGGGGCACGCAGCCCGACATGTCCACGCGCACGGTGGACAAACACATCGAAGCCCTGCGTAAGAAGCTGCCCGGCTTCGGCGGTCGTGTGGAGACCGTGATCCGCGTGGGCTACCTCTTCCGCCCCTGATGCGCGGGGTCTCTTCGCGGCGGACGCCGCGCGTCGTCGCCGCCGTTTAGCGGCCGCACTGCAGCGGAAAGGGATTGTTGCAGGCGGCATTGAACGCCCCACACAGTGCCCGATCTTTGACGATCCCCGTGTTCACTGCGGCCCCGGACGTCATGCCCAGACAGTTATCAACGGGCGCCGCGAAGACATCGCTGGCGATCCACCCAAACCCGGCCGGTAATGGGCCAGATTGCCCGTATAAGTCAATGTGGTCTGGCCCAGATATACCCCCCGCGGAAGGAGTCGGTGCCGGTGAGCGGATTGCCCGCGGCGTCGCGAACCAAACGCGCGGCTTCAAGTCCGTGGCGAATCTGCGCGCCGGTCATCGCGGAGATGCCGACGCATAACGTGTCCGCGCCCAGGGCCAGCCTCCAGCGGAAGCCACACGGACAGCCCCCGAACGTCGAGGCCGGTGATCGGGTAGACGAGGACTATTTGGGCCATGACAGAGTCGTTCCGATGAGATAGTAAAATCCAGACCGACATGGCCGGATTCGGATTTGTCCCAGGGCCGAAAAATGGCAGAATAGTCGGCGATGGCACGCTTGAAGACCGCCTATCGCTTCGGCAAGAAATGAGAATTCTTATCGTGAAGCTGGGGGCGCTGGGCGACGTGCTTCGGACCACGGGTCTGCTGCCCGCCTTGCGGGCGCGCGACCCCGACGCCAAAGTCGCGTGGGCGACATCGGCGCGCGCCCTCCCTCTGCTCTCGGGCCTGACGGTCGACGCGATGACGCTGGAAGAAGCCGAGCTCGTCGCGGAAGGCTCATACGATCTCGTCGTCAGCATGGAGGAGGACTTGCGGGCGGCGAGACTGGCCCGCCGCCTGTGCCGTGGTGAACTCGTCGGCGTGACCGCGGAGGATGGTCGCCTCGGCTATACCGAATCAAGCCGCGTCTACTACGACATGAGTCTCCTGCGTCCCGAAGCCCGCGGTGGGCGCGCGGCGGCGGACGCGGCCAAGGCCGCGAACACGCGCGGCTATATCGACCTTTGGTGCGAGGTCCTCGGCTTGCGCGCCGGGTCGTCCGTCCGTCCGCTGTTGGCCCTGAGCGCGATTGAGCTCGCCGCCGGCCGCGCGGACGCGCAGACTTTGATCCGCGGCGGCGGCCGCCCGTTGATCGCGTTCGCGCCGTTCGCCGCGGGCCGCTGGCAGGCCAAGTCCCTGTCGGCGGCGGCGAGCGCGCGCGCGGCGTGCGAGCTCGCCGGTTTGGGCGCAACCGTGGTCCTGCTGTCGGCGGCGGACCGGGACGCCGAACGCCGCGCGGCGGCGGCATCGTCGTCGTCGGTTCGCGTCGTGGACGGGGGCGGCGCGCGCGGTCTGCGCGGCTATGCCGCGCTCTTGGCGGCCTGCGACGCGGTCGTCTGCGTCGATACGCTGAGCGCGCACATCGCGGCGGCGCTGGAACGTCCCTTGGCGGTCTTGGTCGGGCCGACCTCCGCCGCCGAGATCGACGCCGGTCCTCGCGGCCGAACGGCCGTCCCCCCCGGCGGCTGTTCCTGCTTCTACGCGCCCGCGTGCCGTTACGAGACCTCGTGCCTTGACGGACTGCCCTCGGGATTCGTCGCTGCGCTGGGCCGGCGCCTTCTGCAATCCCCGGCGGCCGCTGACTCCCCGCGGGTGAGCGTCGTCGTGGCCTCCTTCGGCCGCCCGGCGCTCCTGGAGCGCTGCCTGGCCAGCGTGCGGGCGCACGCCGGTCCGGGCGTCGTGCAGGTGCTCGTCACGGTCCACGCGCAGGACGAGGCCACCGAGCGCGCCGCCCGCGCGGCGGCAGTACTCGACTCGCGCGTCGAACTCGTGCGCACGCGGCGCCGCTCGCGCAGCGCGGCTCGCAACGACGCGGCGCCGCAGTGCCGCGGCGAATGGTGCTACTTCCTCGACGACGACGCCGAACTGTTCCCCGGCGCGATGCCCGCGTTCCTGAGCGCCCTGAAGGCGTGGCCGCGGGCGCGCGCGATCGGAGGCCCCAACCTCCTCCATCCCGACAGCGGCGCTTTCGAGAGGGGCGCGGACCTCGTCTTGTCGTCGCGCTTCGGCGCCGGGCGGATGCGGGTCCGCTACGCGGCCACGGGCGCGGCGGGCGCCACGGACGAGACGGCCTTGATCGCCTGCAACCTGGCGATCGCGCGCGAGCAGTTCGTGGGCCGCGGTTTTGACGAACGTTTCGATTACGGCGAAGAGACCTTGCTGCTCGCGCGCATGCGCCGGGCGGGAATGCTCCTTGTGCGCGCGCCCGAGATGGCCGTTTATCACCGCCGTCGCGCGTCCCTGCTCGCGTTCGCCGTCCAGTCCTGGCGCTCGGGCCGCGGCCGCGCTCGGCAGACCGCCGTTCTTCCGGGGTCCCTTCCGCTCATCTGCCTGGCTCCCCCCGCCCTCGCGCTGGTGGCACTCGCGGCGGCGGTCTTCTCTCCGGCGCGGATCGCGCTCGGGATTTATCTGGCGGCCGGCGCGGCACACGGCGTCTTGGCGGCCGCGCGCGGAGCCGGCGCCGCCGCGGCGTTTTGGAGCGTCGTACTCCTGCCCGTGGGGCATCTGGCCTACGGGGCGGGCTTCCTCGCGGAGACGGCCTGCCTGCCGTTCAGACGCCCGGGCTAGGTCAGTGGTGTCAGGCTTGCCAGATTGCAGTATTTCAACCGGAAGGTGTCTGAGAAATACTGCAATCTGGCAAGCCTGACACCACCTCGTTTTGTATATTAGGATGTGCCCATGCGTCCTTGGTCGATGAAGTATTGGTCCCTGGTTTGGGAGCTCACTTTCACGGAGTTCAAAGTGCGCGACCAGGGCACGCTCCTGGGATTCGTGTGGACGCTCCTCCACCCGGCGCTGATGTTCGCGGTGCTTTACGCGGTCTTCATGAAATGGCTTGGGCGCCACATGGATCTTTACGGCCCGTATTTGTTGATCGGGCTCGTCCAGTGGCAGTTCTTCGAGAGGGCGACCACGGTCGGCTTCTCGAGCCTGCGGCGCAAGGCGTTGCTGCTGCGCAACTTCAACCTCGCGCGCGAGATCGTGGTGATCGCGGGAGTCGGCAGCGTATTCCTGTCCTACTTGCTGGAAATGTCGGTGCTGCTCGTTTTCCTGCGCTTCTGGGGCGTGTCCGCCGCCCCCGCCTGGCTGGCCCTGCCTCTTCATGCGGGCGCCCTGCTGGCGTTGACGACGGCGATTGCCTTGGTCATGGCCCTGCTGTCCGTCGAGTTTCAGGACCTGGAGCGGGTGTGGTCCGTGCTGATGACCGCCGGGTTTTATCTGACCCCGGTGTTCTATCCCTTGAGCGTGATCGCGCCGGTGTATCATCCGTACATGGCTCTCAATCCTATGCTGCATGTGATCACGGGCTTCCGCGCCTGCCTCATGCCGGACTATCCGCCGTACGCCGCGCGTCCCGCGCTCATCGCCGTCGGCTCGCTGGCCGTCGCGCTGGCCGCGGTCGCGGTCTTTCAGGCCCGCGCGCGGCTTATCTCAGATAGGGTCATCTCGACGTGAGCGCTCCGGTCCTCTCCGCCGCGGGCCTGGGCAAGTGCTACGACCTCGCCGCGGTACGCGTGCGCGAGAATCTGCCCCAGACGCTCCGGCGGCTGGCCACGGGAGAGTCCCGGCACCGAGCCCATTGGGCCCTGCGCGGCGTGAACTTCGAGATCGAACGCGGCGAGATCGTCGGCCTGATCGGCCCCAACGGCGCGGGCAAGTCGACCTTGCTTCTGCTCCTGGCGCAAATCGCCGAGCCGACCGAGGGCGCCGTTACGACGCGAGGGCGGACCGACCTTTTTTTCCAGCTCGGCTCGGGGCTCCAGCCGAGCTTGAGCGTGCTCGACAACCTGCGGCTGTGCGCGGCCCTGCTCGGTCACGGCCGAGCCCGGTCGAAGGCTCAAGTCGACCGGATTCTGGAGTTCTCGGGCCTGTCGGATTACCGTCACGCGCGCTTCGCGGAACTATCCTCGGGCATGGCCGCGCGGCTGCCGTTCTCCGTCGCGCTGCACGGCGACCTCGACATCGTGCTGGCCGACGAAGCCATCTCTGTCGGAGATGCGGCTTTCCAGGCGCGCTGCGCGGAGGCGTTCAAGGGCCTGCGGCGAGACGGCAAGACGGTGATTATGGCCACGCACGCTCTCGACGCGGTCCGCAGCCGCTGCACGCGCGCGATCTATCTCGACGCCGGTCGCGTGCGCGCGGACGGCGCCCCGGCGGAGACCGTGAAGGCCTATCTCGCGGTCGCGCGGCCCGATCTCCGCTGATGGCGGCGCATATTCGCGCCTTGGACGCGCGGCACTACGACTTCGCGGGCGTGCGCGTGCGCCTGGAATCGGACTCGGCGGCGGCGCTGGAGGCCCTGCAGCGGGATTTTTCCCTGTTCGCGGCGCCGTTCGCGCCGGAGGCGCTCGCTTGGCGCCTCGATCTCCGGCGCGGCACAGCGGTCCGCCGCCCCGGTCCCGGCCGGCCTTGGGCGGCCTGGAGCGAGGGCACGACGCGGCGCGTCGTTTACGACGACGGCGCTACGGCGTGGTTCGACCGGGCCCGCGGCCTCGGGGCGGCGGCCAGCGAGGACCCGTTGCGTCTCCAGGAGACGGCGCACCTCGCGATCTTGGCCGCGGTCGGCGAAGAGCTCGATCGCCGCGGGCTGCACCGCGTTCACGCGCTCGGCTTTGAGCGCGGCGGCGGCGCGGGCCTTCTGCTGCTGCCTTCCGGGGGCGGCAAGAGCGAGCTCGCACTGAGCCTGCTGATGAGCCGGCGCGCCCGTCTCCTATCCGAGGATACTCCGCTGCTGGACGCGTCCGGGACCGTCCGGCCTTTTCCGGTCCGGCTGTCCTTCCGCGCGGGCGCCGACCTGACGGGCGTGCCCGCCGAACGCGTGCGGGCCTACCGGCGGCGGCGCTGGGGCGAGCGCCGCTTAGTCGACGCCGATTATTTCAAGGATCGCGTCTCGGGTCCCGTCCCCCTGCGCTGGATCCTCATCGGGGAAAAGGCGGACGGGCGTGCGGCCCGCGTGCGCGCAGCCTCGCGCGCGGACGCTCTGGCCGCTCTCGGTTCGGCACTCGTCGTGGGCGTCGGCGTGCCGCAGATGGCCGAGTGGCGGCTTCGCCTCGACGCCTCCTGCGCGGCCGGCCTCGTGCGCGCCTGCGTATCGCGGTTGGCGACGGCGTGCGCCGCGGCGGCGCGGGCGCGGACCCATCGCTTCCGTCTCTCGCGCAGCCCCGCCGAAAGCGCGGCGGCGCTCGACGCGTGGCTGACTTCGGAAGGCGCGTGAAGCACGCGCGCGGTCACCGCGGGGTCGGCGCGTGCAGGCGGTTTTCCCAAGCGAAGGTCTCCGGCGTCAGCCGGCCGATGGGCATTAGCCTGAAGTTCCTGGCCCGCCAAGCAGCCCGCAATCCGATATAGTCAGTAAATCATTCGCAAAATCATTCGCCACCCCTCTGTTTTTGTGTGATATACCCGACTTTGACAGTTCCAGCCCGATTTTTTAATTTCCCCCTCGGAGCCCCGCCGAAAAACCTAAAAATGTAGGCACACAATCTTTGCGGGTGGAGCTGATTTTTATTGACGGCCGACGCCTTCGAGGCGGTCAGCTCTCGACAGCATGGGCACGTACAAGCCGTGCTGTCGATGATGCGACATCTCGGTTTTGAAAAGCTGCTCGCGTCCACATCCTCAAAAGAGCGTGACTTGGTCGTGGGTATGATCACGGCTCGAATTCTTGATCCCGAGAGCAAGCTGGCCACCACGCGTTGGTGGCATACGACAACGCTGCCGGAGATCCTCGGCGTAAGCGACGCTGACGAGGACGATCTTTACGACGCAATGGACTGGCTGCTTCAAAGACAGGGCCACATCGAGAAGAAGCTCGCGGCCCGACATCTTAAGGAGGGCGGCATGGCGCTCTATGATTTGAGCTCAAGCTACTTCGAGGGTTCAACCTGCCCGCTGGCCGCCCTGGGGCACAGCCGAGACGGCAAGAAGGGGACGCTTCAAGTGAACTATGGCTTGCTCGCCGATGAGCAAGGGCGTCCGGTATCGGTCTCGGTTTTCCCGGGTAACACCGGCGACACAACGACGCTGATGCCTCAGGTGCGGCAAGTAAAGGACGACTTTGGTATCGAGACGATCGTCATGGTCGGCGACCGCGCAGGCCAAGGTGCGGCCGGAATTTGTCAAGTCGTTTGAGACAGTTTTCCAATCGTAATTATTGCGCAACTGCGGTGCTCTCCTCCTGAATTTTGAGATCATGATCCGGCTTGTTGATCCACGCTGCCGCCGGGAGATCCTGGGGTTTCGGGAGTCCGTTGAAGAACCGTTCCGGGTGTTGCCTGTACGCGGTTTCAAGAACCACTCGCCGTTTTTCAATGACCTCTTCGGCTCGGCCGAAATGGACCATCGCGGGGGTCAATAAGCCGATCCCGGTGTGGTGGTGTTCGTCGTTGTACCACGGGAAGAAACGGCGGCAGAAGACCCGGCTGTCCTCGATCGATCCGAACCGATCCGGGAAATCCGGGGAGTATTTCATCGTCTTGAACTGGGACTCGGAATAGGGGTTGTCGTCGGACACATGGGGCCTGCTGTGGCTCTTGGCGACACCCAGATCGGCGAGAAGCTGGGCCACCGTCTTGGACTTCATCGACGAGCCTCGGTCGGCGTGGAGGGTGAGCTGGTTGCGCTCGATGCCATGCTTGAGGATCGACTCTTTGATCAGGCGCTCGGCCAGCACGGCGGACTCGTGCGTCGAGACCATCCACCCGACTACATAGCGGCTGAAGATATCGAGGATTACGTAGAGGTAGAAGTAGCTCCACTTTACCGGCCCGCGAAGCTTGGTGATGTCCCAACTCCAAACCTGGTTCGGTCCGGTGGCCAGCAGTTCGGGCTTCTTGTAGGCGGGATGCTGGGCCTGATCACGCCTCTCGCGAACCTCTCCCGCCGCGTCGAGGATTCGGTACATCGTCCTGATTGAGCAAAGGTACGACGCCTCGTCGAGGAGGGTGGCGTAGACCTCCGTTGGCGCCTTGTCCAGGAAACGCTCGCTGTTCAGGGTCTCGAGGACCGTTTGGCGCTCATGAGGCGCAAGCGCGTTCGAGGGCTTTGGGCGTGGAGCCTTGGGGACGGCTTCCTGCGGTCGCCGTAGGCGGTAAAGCGCGGCCCGAGCAATCCCCAGCGCCCGGCAGGCAAGGGCCGTTCCGAAGCGTCCCGACAGCTCTTGGGCGGCGTGCATCAGTCGTTCTCGTCGAGCTCGGGGCTGTTCAGGGGGATCCCCAGCAACTCCGAGATTTTTTTTTGGACATCGATGACGATTTCGGCTTTACGGAGCCTGCCCTCCAAACGCTGATTTTCACGGTGCAGCCGCTTGTTCTCCGCGGCGAGCTTCTCCCTGGCCGCGCCGTCGCGCCCGCGTTTCTTGCCGGCCAGGCCGTCGAACGCGCCGGCCTCTCGTTGCCGCCGCCAGGAGCTCAGAAGCGATGAATACAGCCCTTCGCGGCGCAGCAGGGCGCCGTTCTCGCCTGGCTTCGTGCAGCGATCCGCTTCCCGCAGGATTCCCAGTTTGTAAGCCGCCGGATACCTTCGAAAGGAAACCTTCGCCGAAACCTCGGAATCCATCGTTCCGTTTCGCGACTCCCCGCAACTTGGGCGCCGTGCTCGATGATCTTGGGCGCGAGCCCGAGGCCGAGGAGGCCTTCGCCGAAGCAGTCCGCCTTGATCCCGGTTCTGCGTTTGGCTGGCACGGCTATGGCGTTATCCTTCAGAAGCGCGGGCGTACCGCGCAGGCCGCGCGCGCCTATGAGCGCGCGATCTCCATCGAGCCGAACAAAGTTGAGTCGCTCGTGAACCTGTCGATGCTCCTGAGCCAATCGGGCGAACTCGACCGTGCTGGAAAATATCTTGAGACGGCTTTTCTCTTGCGGCCGGATGATCCGGTCGTGTCCGGCGCCTTCGAGTCCTTTGCCGAAGCGGTTCATGTGAAAGACGGATCGGCGCGCGGATGGCATGCTTATGGCGTTATCCTCGAGAAACACAAGCGCACCGCACAGGCCGTGCGCGCCTACGAACGCGCCCTTGCCATTGAACCGCACAAGGTCGAGACGCTCGTGAACCTATCGATGTTCTTGCGTCAATCAGGCGAGCCCGACCGCGCCCTAGCCTACCTCACGACGGCTTTCACCGCGCGGCCCGGCGACCCGACCGTGTACCAGGCCTTTAAGTCCTTCGCTTTGGGCGACCCCGACCGCGTTGCGGCCTTCCTCGTGACAACTCTTGCCGTGCGGCCCGGTGATCCACTTGTGCTCGGGCCAATCGGGTACTTCGAGCGGATCACGGGGCGGAAAATCGTGAGGTAATGTAGTTAAATGAGCTTAATGGTGAAAACTTTCGCGCTGGCGGCCATGCTCATAGTTTCCGTAAACGCCTTCTCAGCCGAGCCGTTGAACGTGGTCGTCATCGACATTTGTTCAGCACGCGCGGATCGCTTCGGCGCTTATGGCGGCTCCGCCGGCCTGACGCCGGGCCTCGACGCCTTTGCCAAGGAGTCGACGGTTTTCGAGAATGCCTGGGCGCAGTCCTCATGGTGTCTCCCGAATTATGCGACGCTTTTGACCGGCCACCGTCCCGAGGTGAACGGCCTATATTCGAACCTTCCGTTTCGCGGCCTGCCGGACTGGGAGGAGACCGTTGCCGAGAGGATGCGCCAGGCCGGATATCGGACCGGGGGCTTCACGGCGGGGGTTTACACCTTGCCCGCCTGGGGGTTAAACCGCGGCTTTGACACCTACGTCAACCACTTCTCAACCGCAGAGGCGATGCCGGGACGATTTGCCGACATGACGGCGGAGATCGAAGATTGGATCGTGCGCGGCTCGTCCCAACCCTTTTTCTTATATACAACCGTCGACGACCTCCACGCGCCCTACCAAAGCACGGAGTCCGACTCTGATTTCGACGGTCCCGGGCTCGACACCTCAACCATGAACGTGGGGTTCTTCCGCGCCTACAACGGCGAGCCGCTCCCGCCGGGCTCGCCGCTGGCGGCCAAGGCTGCGGCGTTCCGTCGGGACCCGCGGGCTCTCGACGCGCTCAAGCGCCGCTACGACAGGGCGGTGCGCGCGACCGACCGTTCGATTACCCGTTTTCTTGATGATCTCAAGAAACGCGGCCTGTGGGATAAGACCGTCGTCGTGGTGACGGCCGACCATGGCGAGCTTCTGGGGGAGCACGGCCTTTTAGGGCATACCGAGGGCCTGTATGAGCCGATCTTGCGGGTGCCGATGTTCATCCGGCATCCGCGCTATCCGCAGTCGGCTGGGGCTAAAGTTTCGACTCTCATCGAGCGCATCGATCTGCCACCGACGCTGCTTGAGTCCGGCGGAGCGTCGGCCGACGGCCTTGAGCTTCAGGGCCGAAGTCTTCTGCCCTTGCTCGCCGATCCCTCGGCTCCGTGGAAGCGTTTTGCTTACGCATCGTCCAAACGCAATGTCGCCGTGGCTTCAGACTGGATGATCGATGAGCGCGCGGTGCGCGATGAGCGTTGGAAGCTGATCTGGTCTTTGCCCAAAGGTCATTGGGAGCTGTACGATCTCAAGGAAGACCCCCTAGAAACGCGGGACCTTTCGGCCTCGCGTCCCGATGTCGCCTCGCGCTTGGCCTTTGAACTACAGGCGCAGACCGAACGTGCTCGCACCCACGCCGCTGGACGGCCTTCCGGCCGCGTCGATCCGCCGGCGGTCCGGCTCGAGACGTCAGACCACTACTGAGAGAGATAGCCGAGTGATTTGAGCCGCTCGATCAACGCCCGACGGTCGGCTGGTTCGGCGTCAAACGAGGTCTTTGGGGCCGACGGATAGGCCGGAATCGACGGGAGCTCCGGCCCGGCGGGAAGCAGGGCTGCCAAGGGACGGCCATCCATGTCAAGTGCCGCAGGCGCACCCGCGAGCCGCAAAAGCGTGGGGGCAAAATCATAGATGGTCCCTTTGACGCGCCCGGGCGCTATGCCAGGACCAGCGGCTAAAATAATGCCGTGATCGGAGTGTCCGCTCGTGAATTTTGAATCGGCCCCTAACTTGAGGAGCTCCTCTTTGCTCATCTCCGCAAGTGAGCGTCCGGCCTTCAGTTCCGCCTTGCGCAGGTCCGCATAGGTCTCAAACCCATGATCGGAAACGATGACGATGGTGGCACTGGAGCCAGCGAGCGCAACAAGGCGCCCGATCCGTTCATCGATAAACTCATAGTAGCGGTCGATGCGCCCGCCCCAGCGCTCGCGTTGAACCCGATCACCGCAACGGTAGGGAAAGCTTTTTTCGGGTCGGCAGAACCAATTCCAATGGGAGACGATGTCGAGCGATTCAAAATAGACGGCGAAGACGTCATGGCGGCGTGACGCGAGCAACTTCTCGGCGACGCGCGCCATTGTCAAGTCGCGCGCATATGGCCAGTAAGTGCGCGCGCCCCAGTCACCCTCCTGGACCTTGATGGCCGGCGCCGAGACTAGATCCGTCTCATAGACGATCAGGTCCTGCAGTTCAGCGGCAAGACCCTCCGGCCAGGTCGCTCGCGGCGGCGAAGGAGGCCGGCCGGGACGTGAGCCGACGACGCAACCTGGGCAGTCATCGGAGGCGTTGCGGCGGGCCGGCCAGAAATCGTAGGACACCATTTCCCCGTTCACGGTCTCAGCCGGCCAGGTCGCCCACCACCCGACGACTCCGACGACAAGGCCGCGTCCGGACAGCATGCTCCAGAAAGCCGGTTCGCGGCGGTCGCCGCTCGTCATCACCGTCATTTTCCCATCCGGGTGCCGCCGCACGAAGTCCGTGATCCCGTTGCGCTCCGGGAGCTTGCCGGTCGCAAGCGACGTCCAGATGGCCGCAGAATTGGAACGATTGGGGTTGCGTACCTGCAGGCTTTTCAACTCGCCCCAGGCTCCGCGCGCCTTGAGCGCCCCCATATTCGGCATCCGTCCGCTTTCAACGAGCGGATCAATTATGGACCAGGTCGCGGCGTCGAGGCCTATGACAAGCACCTTTGCCTGCGGCGCCGGTTCGACCGTCGCCGCGAACGCCTGCGCGCCGACTAAAAATATGACAAGGAGGCTGCGCTTCAGCACAGTCGGATCGTAACATATACCCACTCCTGTCCGGTTAAAGTTGGAGGCATAGTTGAGGGTCTTGACGTTTGAGGCGTGCCAGCCTGGAATCGTTGAGGCTCGGCGCCTCGGCGGACACGCTGAGCAACCAGGCCTGTTCGATCAGCCTCTCGAGAAGGAAGTCGTCCAGGTTCGGCTCAACACCGATTTTCGCAGAGCCCCAATTCTCATGCCAATATAACATCGGATGCCCGGGGCGGATCGCCGATCTCCGACGGGCTGTAGGACAAGACGGTCGTC
>Ga0209515_10001551_pt1 | contig 37972 bp, 36 predicted proteins | sample Subgroupgradi54m_FD_187454 | JGI IMG/M metagenome (GOLD analysis project Ga0209515, IMG submission 187454) | Subsurface groundwater microbial communities from S. Glens Falls, New York, USA - GMW60B uncontaminated upgradient, 5.4 m (SPAdes)... ... | reverse complement strand
CGTTTTATCCCTTAATCACGCCGCGAAATTGCTTGAGGAGAATAATCTTTCCGAAATGACAGCATTTCTGAAAAACATCGGCGCGAACCATTTTTTGCGAAACCGCCAATTTGAATTCGAGCCCAAAACGCCGTGGGATTTAGCCGCCGAGCGAAGCGAGGCGGTCATCTCAAACTTGCAATTTCCAATCTGGTGCCCCCGGCAGGGATCGAACCTGCATTTCGAGCTTCGGAGGCCCGTGTTCTATCCATTGAACTACGGAGACATTTTTTTCTTAGCCATTCGTATAGTGTATAGATTCCCTTACAAGAAATCAAGTCGTATGTTCCTACATAATGTCTATCGCCTCCACCAAACCCCTGCTTAAACCGTGTTATGCCCGCCCATGGATGATACAGATCACCTCCAAGGTCAACCCCGCCCATATCATACCAGCGCGCGCCATTTTCTTTCATGTCTTGCATGATTTTCCACTGAAGTGCATGCGGTGCCATACTATCTTTATATCTCTCATCACTCCCACCATGAAGATAGGTTGCGGTATCTCCAAAACGTATGACTAATGCGGCGGCGATATCTTTTCCTCCAACCTGCGCGATATACACAAAAAATTTCGTATCCCCCTCAAGGGCTTTGGACATGACTTTATAATATTTCTCGGGATGTAACCGAAATTCTTGGCGATGCGAGGTCTTTCTTGCAAGTTTCAAAAAAATATCACATGCACGCGCTATATCTTGTTTGGCATACGTACACGTGACAGATACCTTTCTACGCTCCGCAAGACGAATGTTATATCGTGTTTTTGAGTGCATCTCTGCCAAAAGTCTATCAGTATTTTTTGAAAGATCAATGATCCATGTGTCTTTGGGCTGAATAGACCTCGTCTCAATCACCCGCTCCTTACCCATATTTTTTTCAAATTCTTGAAGAAGGTTGTTTTTCTCTTGTTCCGTTCCTACAAGGACAGGCTCAAGACGAAGAAAAACCGCTCGCGATGTTTGCATCATATCTTTCACTGTCGTATGCCATGCGGATATATTTTCTCGCGTTAGGAGCGGACCTCTGGGAATATACAGATACGAGAACCCAAGGGGAAGCTCACTACGTATAGCAGAGAACAAAAACTGCGGATTATAGATTCGTATGACCGTTCGTCCAAGCGCGCGCTGAAACTCACCCCATTCATATGATTGTAAAAACTCTGTATGCTCCTGTATACGGACACGCTCATTCCATTCTTTTTTTGTGATCTCCATACACTCTATTTATTTTTTCTTCCCAAGCTCCTTAAGCGCCGCTTTGAGCCGTGATTCAATATTTGAATCAGTATCTTTGGGCAACGCCTGCAGTACCTGTCGCGCCTCTACGGTACTATATCCAAGTCCACCAAGCGCATCCGCAAGCTCACTATCCGATGAGGCGCGGATGTCATCATCGCTTGATACAGAGGCGATCCATACGGCAAATACTTTTGCCTTACTTTTTAGCTCTATCACAATACGCTCTGCTGTTTTTGAACCTATACCCTGAATCTGTTTTAAAATGTTCGCATCTTCACGTATGATGGCGCGCGCGATATCTTCTGGCGAGGCACAATTCAAAATATTCTGTGCGGTTTTTGGGCCGATGCCGGACACCGAGGTAAGATGTTCAAAAAGTTCAAGCTCCTCTTGTGTCAAAAATCCATACAGATCCTCCGCCTGTTCGCGAACTACGTGAACAATAAAAAACTCACTATGATCGCCAATTTTTTTCTTAAGCAGTGTCGCTTCAGAACAAAAAATGCGATAGCCAATATCACCAGAAAGTACCACGCAATTCGCCTGTTCAATGCGAAGAATTTTTCCACGAAGATATGCGATCATACCACCTGTATGTTTATAAAAACTTTCTTTCCATTCACCTCCAGCTCTATCATGTCATCTTCACTTTTTTCTTCCCGCGCTTCAGAGGCAAGTACGCTTCGCAGTATATCTTTATAATGTGCGGTTATCATACTATGGATATCTAAATCATCTGAAATATATCGCATTATGACCTTATCGCGTACCGTAAGTCCAAGGGTTTTTCTTTGCGCATTTACCTGCCGAATAAACTCTCTATACACTCCTTCCAACATCAACTCATTTGTCACAGATATACAGAGCGCCACGCCATGCTCTCCATTTTTCTGTGTTACCCAATCATCACCTGCAGGTATTTCAGCGCTTCCTCGCACATGTTTTACATTTATCTCGGCCGCTATGATAGCATATATCGCCGCATCAAGTATCCGTGTACACACAAGCTCGCTCAATGGCTGACGTACCTTCATGCCCGCCTGCGCACGCAACGCATGCGCCATCTCAACAATCTCACGCGCCTGATACATCTCGCGTTCCAACATATCATCACAAAGATCTATTTTTGCAAGCGGCCACTCATCCAAATGTACCGATTCTTTTTTATTTGGATGCGATACCTCTTGATATATTTCTTCCGCAATAAACGGTGTGAATGGCGCCATGATTTTTGCGAGTATATGAAGCACCTCCGCCAGTGTCTGTTGAGCGTATTTTTTATCAGTGTCATCATCCCCCTTAAATCTATCGCGAGAGCGGCGAACATACCACTGGGAAAGTTCTGAAATAAATTGTTCAAGCGGTCGTATGGCTTCCGCGAGTTTATACTCGTTCATCTTCTCTGTTACCTCTTGAACAAGTTTTTGATTCAATGAGAGAATCCACCTATCAAGAACGTTTGGTGACTTTTTTTTACTTGAATCAAATATTTGTTCAGATGAAAATAAGAGATGAAACTGCAAAACATTATACAATGTGTTGATAATTTTATTATACGCCTCGCGAACGCCTTGTTCTGAAAAGTTCATGCTCTCTGCGTACATAGCCGGGGATGAGAGAATATAATATCTCATAGCATCTGCTCCATATTTTTCTACCACCTCATTTGGATCTGGATAGTTCTTGAGTTTCTTCGCCATCTTTTTTCCATCTTCAGCTAAGACAATGCCATTCACGATAACATTCCGAAATGCCGGCACCATACCCTGCTTCAGATAGATAGCGGGATTCTCTCCTCGCGTCAGTGCGGTTGCCAACACATGCAAAGAATAGAACCATCCACGCGTTTGGTCTTGTCCTTCGGCAATGAACTCTGCCGGAAACCCCGCCTCAAATTTTTCCTTATGCTCAAACGGATAGTGCATCTGTCCATACGGCATAGATCCGGACTCAAACCAACAATCTAATACTTCGGGGATGCGTGTAAATGTTTTGCTATTTTTTTCAATGACAATCTCATCTATGATATGTTTATGAAGATCTGTTACTTTTTTTCCGGACAATCTTTCAAGCTCCTCTATGCTTCCAATACATAAAAACTCACCGTCTTCACTCCTCCATATTGGCAACGGTGTTCCCCAAAACCGATTCCGTGAAACCGCCCAATCTCGCACCCCCTCCAGCCATGCGCCAAACCTGCCGTCTTTGATATGCGCCGGAACCCAACTTGTCTGTTTATTATTTTCCAAAAGATCTTCTTTTATCTCTGTCACGCGTATAAACCACGTCTGTGCCGCATAATTCAAAAGTGGCGTATCGCACCGCCAACAATGTGGATAACTATGTTTATATTCTTCCACATAAAACACCTCTCCGCGCTCTTTCAACCATGTGACAACGGCGCGATCCGTCTTTGTAGGATCACCTTTGGGTTTCACCTGTATACCAGCAAAATCAACAACATCTGTGGTGAATGTCCCGTCCATGGCTACGTGTTGAACAAATCCAGTCTGCTCTCGCTCGCCAATAGCATAATCATCCTCACCAAACGCTGGCGCGATATGCACTACACCAGTACCGTCTTCTGCGGTCACAAAGTCTGCACATACCACACGAAATGCATTTTTTGTATCTTTAAAATAGGGGAAAAGTGGCTCATATACAAGACCTTCCATCTGCTCAACAGTAATATTTTTTTCTTTTACTATTTCGTATGTATCCGTTAGTACCCCCTCATACGATACTATTCTATTCTTTGCTAAAATAACCGTCTCCTCTTCTCCGGTTTCTTTTGAGCGTATAGTGAACGCACCGTACGAGATATCTCTCCCTATCGCAAGGAGGACGTTTCCGGGCAATGTCCATGGTGTAGTGGTCCATGCCAAGATAGATACCTTGCCACCACTACCAAGCCTCTCTTGTGCATTTGTTATTGCAAATTTTACCGTCACGGAAACATCTGTGATCTCTTTATACCCATCCGCTACCTCATGTGTTGAGATTGGCGTTACGCATCTCGGACAAATGTGTATAGGACGCTTCCCTTCGTAAATAAGATCTTTTTCCCACAATTGATTGAATACCCACCACACACTTTCCATATACCCTGCATCCATGGTTTTATATGCATGCTCCATATCTACCCACCTTCCTATACGATGAATAGTTTTTTTCCATTCTTCTGCGTACATCAGTACGGTTGCGCGACAAGCCTCATTAAACTTCGCCACGCCATACTGCTCAATATCTTGTTTTGATTTAAATTTAAGCTGTTGTTCAATAATATTTTCTATAGGCAAACCATGACAGTCCCATCCCCATACACGCTCTACTCTATACCCACGCATCGTCCAATACCGTGGCACCGCGTCTTTCATACATGTACCAAGTAAATGACCATAATGCGGTGGACCGCTCGCAAATGGCGGACCATCATAAAAAACATATGACCTCCCCTCTGGCCGTTGATCTATAGACTTTTCAAATATTTTTTGACTATCCCAAAACTCTAGTATGCTTTTTTCTCTGTCTGATACCTGTGCCATATTTTTTTGATATTTTTAACAGACGTAGTATACTCAATTTGGCAAGAATGAGCAAGATGTGATATACTTTTTATAGATTGAAAGATATTAACAATTAACTGTTTTCTTATGGACACGCAAGAGCAACAGCCGGTAAAAAATAACCTCGTGCCTATCATTATTGTAGTCATCCTCGTGATTGGCGTTGGTGCAGGGCTTGGGTATATGTTTATGAATAAAGACACGAAAAATGCTCAAAAAAATACTCAAGTATCCCAACAAACTCCCCCACCTCAAACAGGCGAACAGCCAACAACGCCCCCACCATCCGGAAGCATAACAAAAGAAGCTCCGCCTCCGCCTCCGCCATCAATAGGATTTTATGGTAAGGTGATAAAACGTGATGGAACCACTGTCACTATCCAGCAACTTTCTCCTCCTACTACAGCAAGCGGAAAACTTACGGAGGGAAAGATATACACAGTAACGGCGGAAGAAGCTATACCGTATGTTAATCAACAGAAAGCGAAGACAACAAAACCAGGCGAACCACCATTTACCCCATCACCCGGCTCGCTCTCCGGACTGGTAAAAGGACTCTTTGTCTATATTGAAACCAGCGATGACATCGCGAGCAAAACCGCAGTGAAGGCGAATCAGGTGATGTATTCAGTAGAGAGTCCATTCTAGGAACTCTTTTACAGAATAAAAAACATCTCCGCTTGGAGGTGTTTTTTATATACTAGTTAAGCCGACTATTTATAGATATCTCTCCTATGTCCAATAAGGAGTACAACGATACCGTCTTTCTCGCAATCAAAAATTACTCTATAGTCACCAACACGAAAACGATAGTCTCCCAGCTCACTTCGCACAAGGGGCTCCGCAAATTCCATGGGATCATCTTGTGAGCAATAAAAATCCAACTTTTTAATAATACGAATCTGTATATCTCTTGGTAATTTCTGAATCTGCTTCAATGCCCGATACTTGAAATAATATTGCATATGTAAGTATCTTTACTATATCTCAAGAATCTTTTTTATTTCACGGGAAGAGTATTTCTTCCGTTCATTGCGTGCCTTGTGTATATTCATACAATATGACGGACTTGAGAGAGCGAGAAGGTCTTCTGTAAGACTTTCAAACGTTGCATTTGGCATAATAACTCCTATCGGCTTGCTACTTTTCAATACACGAATAAATGAACCTCGCGATTCGGCTGTTTTTAATAGTTTAGATATGCCCGCCTGAATCTCTTGCACGCTTGCAAAATCCTCGCGCTGAAATAGTTTTTTTTGCATATAAAAATATAATAATTATTACAGAATTATTATATATCTTTTTATACCACTTGTCAAATTACCTCACCTTCTTCTCCAATTCTTCCAGCCACTTCTGGAGATCTTGGTTTTCTTTCTGTAGATCTTTGATCGCCGCTGAGGTGTTTTCCTTATTTGAAACTAATAAGGAATATTCACATTATCAAAACACCGAACGTTCCGATAATCATACGAGAGCCATGAGCAAGTATATTTTATATTATTATATTGATCAAGCCATGTACTACATCCGCTTGCGAATACATCAGTGCATGTTCCATACGTGCCGCTCGGGCAGGAGAATCGAGATCCCCATTCTTTATCACAATGATTACTTACTTGATCTACCCGACTCCCTTTTGCATCATCGCCATACCAATTAGTATGCTCTACTGTAGTGTACGAATATTTTTGCCATGCCCCAAATTTATTGTATACTTTTATAAAATAGCGTTTCGGCCCCATGACATTATAAAACTTTGCATCGGTCCAGCTTCCCTGCGCACACCTGCCATCAAAAGTATACGCACAATTCCCATAATACGTGACGAGATTAGGTGAAGCACTATTTATTTCTGATCCATAATGAAGCACCGCCAGACTCGCATATTCAGCGTTAAAGGTGATTCCTCCATAAGCATTATAATTATCATTACCGGAATCATTCTCTGTACGCACATTACTTATTGATGGAGATGGATTACTAGAAACCCATATTGTATACGTATTTTCCAAGGATCCGTCTTTATTATAAACTTTTAGGGCATACGACCGCGTTTTATTTGCCCATGATACATCTCCAGACAAAGCCCATGAAGCGTTTGGTATGTTTGTATAATCCGTTGGAGCTCCTGAGCCCGTATCCAATTCAACTTTTTTCGCGTACTGTGATGTCCATTCTATGGTATACGGCTGCGATACATCAATACTCTTATAATCCGTTCTTCCATAATCACCCTCACGAACTTTCAGTGATCCACTTGCCGCCGGACAGCCGGTATTTTTACTTACTCCTTGTGTAGTCGAACAATCGTCAACGGTATTCAAAACACCATCTCCATCTTTATCACTATCGCACGGATTTCCTATACCATCTTTATCCATATCTTCTTGGCTCGGATTATAATAGTCCTTGCAATTATCAGTAGTATCAAATAGGCCATCCTGATCCGGATCATCACAGGCATCCCCAACTCCATTAGTATTTCTATCATTTTGATTACCATTTGCAATGGTTGGGCAGTTATCCGTTCCGGTACACAGCGTACTCGTCTTTCCGCTGTTACATTTGCCATCCATGTCTGTATCAACCTCGTGTTGTGAACAGCCAGTCGCGTCAACTGGACGCTCGGTTGCGGGAGTACTCGGACAGGAATCACTCGTATCATTTACCCCGTCTCCATCAGAGTCTTTTTGACTTGCGGAACATCCGTTTATATCAACAGTCTCACCTATTGGCGTATTTGAACAAGTGTCAATAGTATTACGTACACCATCTCTGTCACTATCAGCCGAATTAAAATCCGTAATGCACTCATCGCCAATACAAAATCCTCCAGTGCTCCCCTTCGCGTTTTTTGTTTTTATTTGAAATAAATCACTTAAGGTATCTCTGCATCCTGTTTTTTTCCCAAAACAACTATTGCCTTGACCTTTTTTATTAAAATCAGCAACCGGCTTGCACTCACTTCCTATACAAACCCGTGTAGTTGGCATGAGGCCACCTATCGGAGCGGCAAGGCCCTGACCTGTGCCCGTGATACCTACGGTGCCTGATGTAGGGGGAGATGGCGCGATTGGAGTTTGAATGGTGCCATAGCCAGGAGAGACGAAAGTTTGAGTAGGTGATGATGATAGAGTTCTAGTGAAAGCGGGTCTCGAAGAGACTTCCCATAAAGGAGGTACTGGGGCTGAAGGTGGAGGTGGAGAAAATTGTGACTCCCTTACTGATGGTTTTGGAGATGGAGTTATACTCCATTTTGAAACTGTCGGACTGACAAATCCCATTGATCTTTCTTCTGGGGTACCTTCTCTCGGAACTGAGACAACTGCTTGTCTTGTTTGAGCAATGGTCGCTGTCATGGGAGGCGGAGACCATGCTGGCGCTACTGAAACTGGCGCAGGTTTTTGCGTGGAAGGAGGTACTCGCCGAGGCGGTCGAGGCGTAGACGATTGTCTTCCCCCCTCTCTTTGAGCAATAAAAACGTGCATATCATCCGTATACGTACTCGCAGATATTTCTTTTTTTTCTAAAGCAAATAAAAAAAATGTAAAGAAGACGCACCCTAAAAAAAGAAAAAATATATTAAAAATATTTTTCATATAGCTTTTCCTTTATACAAGTAAACCTTTACTCCTCTCATGTTACTTTTTTATCATTTTCTCAAGATCTTCCAGACGTTTTTTGAGTTCTTCATTTGTCTTTTGTAACTCCTCTATCGCTCCCACGGAGTTCTTCTCTCCGATATTTATAAACACCAGTACCGTCCCATCTCCCCAGCCGGTATAGCTCTCCAGCGCAGTGCCAAGTGTCATACCCACCTTAGTCGCTCTCATGGCAACCCCAGAAATACTGGATGAGGTAAGATAGTCTCCGGGTTTGATGGGACCATTTTCAAGGGAAATCTTTACTGGTACACGGCCGGAAAGCGCGATGGGTGGTTTTGTCCCCGTGGTGAATTGATCCTGTGTCGCCCCGAGCTTTGACCGGCTTCCTTCAAATAATAGCGCTGGAGATCCTGATACGATACCCACGATTTGAGCTTCGTACGGTTTTGATGACTTTTTAAGTGTTCGCTCTTTTTCACTTGTTACGATCACATCACCTACGGCAACGACCTCTTCCGTCTCAAAAAGTTCCGCGACATCAAAACCAACAGTACTATGTGCAAATGCCAGTTTTTGACTATCATTGAGCGCGAGAGAACTCTGTCCCACGAAAAGACTTCCCGATGCACCAATGTCCCCTTTGACGTTGAGAACGTAGGGGAGTGGTTGTGGTAATGAATTTTGAGCCGGATCTGGTGGGGGAAGACTTCCAGAAAGAGTTATGTTTGTATCATTATATGTCAAAGAACTTGTTGTTCCTAACATTCCAATATTGTTTTGACCATCCCAATTATATGTCCGCCAAATCTGATAACTTGTTGCTCCCGGCGTGGCAGTCCATGTTAAATTTACATTTGCATAAGGAGGACTAGTCTTAGTTGGATAGGGATTCGTGGTACTTATAGAAGTACCAATTCCCACTATACCGTCAAAAACCGGAATAACTTTAAAATTTACAACCCATCCTCCATAGTACCACCCCGGAGCACTATTACTAGTGCTCCATGTCGCAGACAAGCCAGTTAGCGGACCATTACCACTTCTCTGTGTTATGCCAATGCCAACCTTGCCACTTCTTATACTTATCGTATTGATATTATTGGAATAGATATCTAATAACCCATCTCCTGCGGAGTGTAAGCCTGTATCAGTATCACCAATGGCAAGTTTTATCGTTGGTTTCGTGGTGCCAATACCCACGTTGCCGGCTGTGGGAGCCAATAAGATATCATCATTAGTTCTTAAAACAATTCCCATACGATTAGTCTTACCCATCCATGCATACCAATCCCCTGCCTTAACCGGATAATCAGTCCTGTCTTCGTGCGCAACACCAAGACGAACATTCGTATTTTCCCCATTTGTTGGAGTAGTGAAGCGAATTTCTGGCCATTCTTTTGAGACAATATTAAGATAGCGCCTCTTTTCCATTTCTCCAATATTTACATCTCCAGTAACATTCAATTTATAAACTCCCGGATCTGTGGTGCCAATACCCACGTTGCCGCCTGCGTTATAAATATTCCCATTAGACAAAGATTCCCATGTGTTTGGTGAAAACGCAACAGGCTGTGATCCTTCCACAACTGAAACCTGATCTGCAAATAACCACCCATCTCCTTGCCCTAAAATTTGTCCTTTTGCCACTAGCTCTATTCGCGCGTATCTTTCACTATCAGTTGGTAAGAATACACCCCACATATTACAATATCCGGATGCCGCTCGTCCTCCACTATAATTTGCAGAACATTCCGTTGTTGATTGATCTCCCTGCAATGTTCCATACCATTCATTTTCTCGAGTCCCTCCCTTTGTCGCATATGTTACTACACGTAATTTTACCCAATTCATTCTATGATTTCCTAAAAGTGCCTGATATGTATGTAACCGTCCTGCCGTAAGCTTAAAATAATCCGAATAAACATAAAATTCTCCATTAGCGGATGTTGTATTTACTGCAAGAGTTGATCCATAGCTATTCTCCGTATTACTATCTCCATCCCGCAGCGTCCAATCTAAGTTCGTCTCCCACACTGCCGGATAGCCGCCAGTGTGGGTACCTGTAACATCTGTAATACCCCATCCCGCCTTTGTTGAATCTCCGTCATATCCCCCTCTAAATCCACCATTCCTCACTTTATTGCTTGACCCGCTCCATAGATTATTTGTTCCCTTCATTACTATTGATCCTCGTACGTCGAGCTTCCCTCCCGGGCTCGTGGTGCCGATGCCTACGTTACGTGTTCCTTTTTTAATAACGAGCGCGTAACGCTCTGGGCTATTTTCTCCCTTATCGTCATCTATATAATAGCCGTTGGCGTTTGTACCCACCTCCCACTGCTGGTCATTCGTCGTATCACGAAAAAGCATGTCAGCCTCACCATTATTTTCTACCACCAATCCATCACTCCCTTTAACTCGCATATTACCATTGACGTCTAATTTATATTCTGGCGTCATTCCAATCCCGACATTGCCACCAAGAATTACACCCTTTGCACTTGGACTAACTGGATCTGGCTGAATATTAAAGTAGCTCAAATCAGCATCAAGTCCCATCCATATTCTTCTTTTGTTGTCCTTATCATACCAATTAGTGTATAGCCACGTATTGTCTGTTGTTTTTAAACTTAAAACTCCGTCAGTAGCACTAGATAGTATCCCTCCACTCAACGGTAAAAAGTCTCCCTGAACACCCACCTGACTCCATGCAGATTTACAATCTCCATTAATACAGAGCCCGTCTTTTGCATTTACCTGACCGTTTACATTAAGAGCATATGGCAAAAGCGCAGGAGGAGCTGTATATGTCGGCTGAGTTCCATCTAATGATCCGTTTATTGCTATACTATCTTTATATGTGGTGGTGGTAACTGTTGCTAATTTTCCGATATAGCCCTTTCCCCATATTCCCCAACAACGCGTACGCCAAACTTCATACCTTGTTGCTCCCGCTACGGCCATCCATTTCAATTCTACAACATGAGAAATGCCTGACGGATTTGCAACAGTACTGACAGTAGCGCTCTCTCCAACCGTACCATCTGAAAAAAATGGGAAAATTTTGTAAATATTTGCCCACCCCGGATCAAAACCAGAGTTACTACCATCAACCCACTGCGCAGTAAATCCCCACACCCTCCTATCTGTTACACCAATACCAACTCTACCACCAATGAGGAGATTAGGGGTGAATGTTGTTCCATAACCAGGACGATGCGAATTTTCAAGATAGAGCTCCCCATTATCGTACCTAAGTTGATGTGCAATCTTCTCTCCATGATGAAGTGTAATAATACCGTCTCCTTCTCCTGGAATATTAGGAGTAAAAAGTTCAATATTCGTCGTTAAGAGCTTATCATATCCCGGCATACTCTCAATACTTGTACCAACAGAAAGAAGGTGCCTTGGATTCACGGTGCCAATTCCCACGTTGCCGCCAATGTAGAACAGTTTCTCACGAGAAATCTTCATGTAATCCAATGTCTGGGGACTGACGTTTTTATCCCCCCAATCTGTGTTTCTAAAAATAACGCCATCACTCATGTTGTCACGCTGGTGGAATATAAGGTTTGAAGTGTCCCCTCCGTCATGTTCACCATACATATACTGTCCGTCATCACTGGTTGCTGGGAATGCAATGCCATACCCTGTTCGCCCAGTACCACTATATCCCATAGCGGCGCCGTCAATACTAATGTTTCCTGATGCATTTATATTACCGGAGACGTCCAGTTTATATGCTGGCGCAGTGGTGCCGATGCCTACTCTGCCATCACCAGTAATAAACATTCCATCTGTAGTTGCTTTAAAGGGATGTTTTGTTGTTGGGAAAAACCACCCATTCTGACCAAGATAGCCAGAAGCAACGCTCGCACTAGATCCCTTACCACTGGCATCGGCAGAAAATGTTCCATTTGTTTCAAACTCTATGGTTATAGGTTGATTTTCGGCACTTGGCTCTGTTCTTCGTAGTCGAAGCTCAAGATTTGCCCCATCTTTCAAAAGGCGTGCATCTACGGTGATTACTTTTCTTCCGTCATTTGCCCATGACCTTACTGATTTTGGAGGAACTTCGACCCAATCAATGGTACCGCCAGGAATACCTGTAACATAGTAAGCTTCTGAAACTTCATATTCATTAAACATGAGTGCCGCTCCATGATGCGTCCATATTTTTAATTTCGCATATATAGGGAGGTTCTCTATTCGTGCAATACTCCCAATATTTGCATATGCTCCAGTATTTTTATCATTCATAATACGGGTAAATTGCATTTTTTGTGCTCCACCATTTACGTCACTCCATGAGGGTTTACAGACCCCTCCGAGACAAAACTGTTTTGCCGTAATATCTCCATTCACTGACACGTTACCGCCAAAACTTGATCCTTGTCCATTCCCGCGTAAAGCGGTCTCACTATTGCCAGTTCCTCCCAAAGAGAGATAGCCATAATCCCCTCCAGCAACATGCATACTAATCTTTGTATTCTTTCCTGCGGCACTTATAAGGAGACCATTATCACCGTAACCATTAATATGGAGTAGTTTTTCCGGCGTAGTGGTGCCGATACCGACTTGTCTAAAAAAACTTGCGCGCTGATACACTGTCTCTCTACTCCCCAATTCTATTTGTGCTCCATACACAAAGATATCACCTTCTGATGTGTAAAAATATGCTCGTAACTCATCAGGAGAAGAGTATTTTGATTCATCTGCCGATGTTTTTTTAGTAATACTGCAACGCGTCCATGAAGAACTAATAGCACAGCCCTTAGTACCTTGATCTGCATCAGCTCCGAGAGCAAGGGTGATAGATGTATTTGATGCAGTCTTTGCCCAAAAAGAAAAAGTAAATGTTTTATCTAATACGCTATCCATTCCATGGCTCTGTTTGTGAAGATGCACACGATATTCTCCTTGGCCGCCACCATTTTCTTTTCTTGTAATTTTACCAATTGGTTCAGTGATCCCATTTGGAGAGATATCGTTTATCTGTTGCCAAGTAATTGTTGGCTGAGGACTTCCTGCTGGATTACTATATACACACATACTCCAACTTCCCTCTTTACTCCCACACCACCCGTCGCTATTTCCTAGTGTATCTGACTGAGGCGCGAAGTTTTGAGTACTTGCAGAAGCTATTGAGCTCCAATCTTTACAATCTCCCTTGATACACAATTGACCAGAAGTATTTATATTTCCGTTCACATCAAGTTTCATTCCTGTTGCCGGCGCAGTGGTGCCGATACCTACATCGCCCGTATAGGTGATACCACCCAAAATATCTGCCCACTGGCTGGAGCCGCCAGAACCGCCTCCTATAAGATCAATCCAGTTTGTTCCATCCTGTGATGCTTTAAATTTTTTAACACCGTCGTCAAAATAAATCATTCCGGCAATAGGGCTTGGAGGATTAAATGCATTAATCTTATTCAACTTAAGTGTTCCGTTTATTTCAAGTTGAGCCGTTGGCAGTGCAGAAAAAAGTCCGATACCAATTTTTGATCCATTGTTATATAAGAATCTGTCGGCAAGCCATGCAAAACTTTCGTTTCCAACGTTTCCAATATATCGCAGTGTTGCGCCGGCTTCCGCCTTTGGAGGAAATGATCCACCATCACTCGTCCCTGTCTGGCTTGGACATGCGTTTTTTGTGGGAGTTGGGACTGGCGCGGGGTCTGAAATTGCTGTGTTACATACGACTGGCGTACATTTCTTCTCTTGATCCGGACCTCCCTCTACGGGGCAATTTACAGGATCCCACTTGCAATCTATCCATCCATTCACGGTACAGCACTCAGGTCCATTACTATTTATCTTTGTAGCATCTCCAGTGCATTCTTTTGCTTCGCCCCTTGCAGTGCCCGCATTTTTTTTCATTGTAATTTCAAACTTTGCATTTTTTGGCGTTGCATACAAACCACTTATTGGTTTACAAACTCTTGAGTCTTCCGTGTAGTCAGAATCATCACAAGTGGGAACACATGATTTTTCTGTTACTGGCTCTGCGACCGTACTTCCCTGATTCACTCCCTCTGTACAACTTCGTGTCTGTTTCCGTGTATCATGATTACATGTTCCCCATGATGTGCACCACCATACCTCATGGTTCGCACATCGTACTGATGTGGTTTTACTATAGTTATCTATACACGTTAACCCATATCTTCTCGAATGAGTAACAGTCTTTGACCCCCACATATCTGATGGGGGACTTCCATAATTTTCTCTTACCTCTGAACTTGCTTGTGTGCAAAGGCTTTCTGCATCGCTATAATCATCTGGGTCTTTACATACCCGCGGACACGTCCGTGTTGCCGGTTGAGAAGTGATAGCAGAATTGTCGCACACATTAAGACTATTATCTGCAAGTTTTGCGATATTAGTAGACTCTTCCGTCTGGCTATAGTCTACCGCGCTATCCGTCTTACATATTAATGGCACATATGCATAGCTCCATATACAGCATGAAGTTGCAATCGTATAGGTACTTTGGTATACCCCATTTTCTGTGCACGTCTGATTTGCTTTTTTGGGATATGAAACGTTCTGTTTATTTCCAGACATTGCGTTACATATGGCTTCTCGCGTAGGCTTCGTGAGATCGTAGTATGTTATATCACAGTCTGGAGGAGGAGGAGGAGTACTCCACAGGCAGGTATTACAATTAAGCGACTCACCATCTCTCCCAATCTTACTCGGATCAAAAGTATATTTACCCTGAATTTCATTTCTATACTTACACATTGTTTCAATTTTTCCTCCTAACCCATCCGCTTGAACATTATCTCTCAATGGAAAATCACCACAATATCTTGAGTTAACATCTTTTAAATCTCTACAATCATCTGCGTGATCTAGTGTGTATGGACAATCAGAAAACTTAGTGACTGTAAACACTTTCACGCTCCCATCGCTTTCCGTATGGCTTGCATATAAGGGCTCAAGAGCATAAAAAAAACTAACAACAAAAACAAAAAATATGCTTATGCTTAGGAGAAATACATTGATTTTTTTTTTCTTTATAAGAAAAGACATGTCTGGTATTATTTACAACATGCAAATTGTTTAGTAATTATCGCGCAAGACATCACTCCTCCTTTCCCTCCAGTGCTATTAAACGACCACGTAGTGCCGTAAATCACACCTCCACTTGAGCTTTTCTGTAGTGTCCATCCCCAACAGTCATTTGTAGTACTTAATGTGCTACTTGGTGGACCATTATTTATCCATGCAGCTCCTATCTGATTTTTAACATTGTTCGGCATGCAACGAGTTGTATGTATGATATCAGCTGCAGTGCATACATGCGATCCTGGTATTGTGGCATTGCATTGTACGTCTGCTTGTATATACCCACCAACAGATCCAGGATCAACTGAAATCCCAGAAAATCCTTGAAAAATCCCCTGCGCGCACTCATCATATACTACATCCCCACCACCACCTGCGGGCGGGGCGGGATTACCAAACGGAGGAAGTTTCGTAGGATACTTAAACGCCTCTTGTGCATAGGACATGCGTGTGACCTCAAAAACTAAAAATCCTGAAAAAATCAGGAGCGTGAAGACGTACCACCCCGCTGATGGCAGTTTCACTTTTTTTGTGTCTTTAAGGATTTCTTTGAGGCGCATAAAATTCGAAGAAACTGGATCCTCGGGTCAAGTTCCCGATTTTTGAACGAGATCTTGAGTCCATAAAAATCGCAATGCCTGTGGCACCCGAGGATGACATGGGATACATTGGGAATAATAAAAAAATGGATAGAATCTTCCCTATTATAGTATACCACCTTTTTTGGGGTGAACAATATGAGAAATTGTGTATAGATGTATACAAAAAATACCTCCAAGATGGAGGATTTTACTGGATTCCAGATCAAGTTCCCGATTTCTGAGCGAGATCTTGAGCTCAGAGAAATCGCAATGCCTGTGGTATCTGGAATGATATATCCTGGATCCTCGGGTCGAGCCCGAGGATGACAATATTATCTTACGGCAATGTGCCGTTCAAGCACCTCAATCCGCTCTTCAAGGCGTTCATATTTCCCGCGAAGAGCTGCAAGTTCTGTATCCAAATTCTCATGAAGTTTCACAAAACCGTCAATGTGAGTTGTCACCTTGTCTTCTGTTTCGCGAAGCTCATCCTTTGTTGTCATGTTTTCTATTACATACATCTTGAGATTTACAACTTCAATCATGACCTTCTCAACCTTATCATCCATGTACGTTTTAAGACCTGCAACTTCTGATAAAATTTTCTCTGCTATTTGATTGTCCATATATATGTCAATTCATACACTTGCAGTGTATACTTTTGAACGATTTTGTCAACTCCCTACTGCACTGTTGCGGCATTGCCGAGCATGGAAATGACGAACGTAGTGATAGTCCATGCGGATACTACAATGATCGCACCTATGACTGCGTTTTTCAGATGTCCCTGTGCTGATTTTATTTGTTCACTATCACCAGAGGCGGTCATCCAGAGAAAACCAGAATAGATAATAAGCCCTACCATGAGAACGCCCAACATTCCAAGCACTACCACGATAATATTTCCAATAAATATAACAATACTTTGGCTATTCTCATACGTCTTCGCACCAAAAACTTGCATCACCTTTCCTGTTTCTGTGTTTGGTCCGGTGGTGAGTGTATGAAGGTCTGCAACGGCATACACCGGCAACACACCCCACAATTTCTTACTATTTTTTCTCATATTTTTTTACTTCTCTATCGTCTTCTTTAATGTATCCAAGACAAAGATTGAGATAGTCCACGCGGACATCACAATGACGGCGCCTATAATCGCATTTGTCAGGTGTGCCCGTGCTACCAATATCTTATCTTTCTCACCCTTTTCTTTTGCGCTCATCCATAAAAAACCGGAATACAATATAAGTGCTATCATGAGTGTACCCAAAAATCCAAAAACGATAAAAATAATTTCTCGCGCCATTTCTCGTGGATCATCTTTTATATTACTAAAAATATTTCTCCCCAAAATACCCGTACCCGTATCTGAACCCGAAAGAATATCTTTTATATTTTTTGGAGCGCCCGCATTGTTTGGCGCGACATCTGCCGTTACCACATCAACACCAAACGCCCCCGACAGAAAAAACAAAAAAAACACTCCACACCCAAGAGTAATGAAAAATTTCTTTTTGTTATGAGACATAAAAAAATATTATTGTCCGCGTAATGCCGCTTCAGTAATATTAAATAACACCCAATAGGTAATAATCTGCGCGCCTACAACAATAGCCACTCCTATCACGGCATTGCGCAAATGTCCCTGTGCTGATTTTATTTTTTCATCATTTCCCGATGCGGTCATCCAGAGAAAACCAGAGTAAATGATAAGAATAACAAAGATAACTCCAAGCAATCCCAATACCGTCTGAATAATATTCGCAACGATAATTCCTATACTTTGTCCTCCTATCTGTGCCTCCGTTCCCGCACTATTCAATTCACCAAGAATATTAGGGGCGGCAAAAATTGAGACGTCTACAAAGAATAAAGAGAAGAGAAAAACTCCCAATCCCCCATAGAGTACACATTTACTTACTGCTCCCAACGCCTGCAGACCGGCTGACAGAGGAGGATCTTTTTCTTGTGGCATACACTATTTTTATCACGTTATCGTTTTTTGGAGTTCCGCAACAACAAACGTAGAAATTGCATATGCGGCGATGACTATCATAAGTCCTACAATAGAGTGGGTAATGATTTTTTCCGCCTCCCGTAACTGTTTTTCTTGTCCACTCGCGGTCATCCATCTAAATCCCCCATAAATAATAAGTACAAGAAATATAACTCCTACCAGCTGTAATACCGCTTGTACTATCACACCTATAAATGCGCCTACACCCTTTCCTACTCCTACACCCGCGCCACTTCGAGCATTTTCCACTCCGTCTTGAAATGCTTTAAGACCTTCTCCTGCTACTATAAACGGAAAATATATGATCTTATCCATATTTATTGTAAAACTTTTGTTACTATTTGTGTTGTGATAAAACTTGTGATTGTATACGCCCCCAATACAATACCCAATCCTGCCACCGCATACGTTATCATCTTTTGTGCTTTTGTTATTTTTGTCTGCTCTCCCTCTGAAAGCATCCATAAAAGACCCCCATACACAATAAGAGCAAAAAATAGCGCGCCAACTATACCAAGTATCGCCTGAATGCCATATCCTATATACATTTGTGCATTTATTGTTATATTGTATCCTGCTTTACCTGCAGTTGTACTCAATCCAGTGTCAATCGCGAACGCATCTCCCACAAATATCTGAAAAGAGAAAAATAACGCAAATAAGACAAAAACGTATGTCCGCGCGCTTGTAAGAATATTTTTTTTATACCGCCTGCACTGACTGTTTAAGTACATATAAAATAAATTGCGCGAGTGTCCACGCGGAAAAGATAATAATAAGCCCTATCACGCCGTTTGTAAGAAGCTTTGTCGCTTTCTCTGTGTTTTCTTTACTTCCGCCCGCGGTCATCCACTTGAATCCTCCAAAAAGGATAGTAAGCACGGCGAGCATTCCCAGAAATCCCATGGCTACGTTGATGATCCCTTTTACAATCTCACGCGGATCACCTCTCACGTTAGCTCTGCCAATACCCTCAAACATATTTATATCTGTCAATCTTGTTGTTGTATCTGCATGCACAACGGATATCGTCTGTGATCCTAAAAACAATAGAAAGAACGAGAAAAGAAACACACACACACTCATACTTCGTAAAAAAAATGGCTGTATACGCATACTCTTAATACCTCACAACGTTCATTTTTATCGTATTTACAATAAACCACGCGAGTGTCCATGCGGAGAAGATGATGATAAGCCCTATCACGCCGTTTATAAGAAGCTTTGTGGCTTGCTCTGTATTTTCTTTATTTCCGCCCGCGGTCATCCACTTGAATCCTCCAAAAAGGATAGTAAGCACGGCGAGCATTCCCAGAAATCCCATGACTACGTTGATAAAACGTTTTATGAGAATACGAGGGTCATTTGCTACGTTACCAGCGCTAAAACCTGCAAAAGAATTTACATACGTTGGGTCATTTATAAGATCTATGTCCGGGTCAGCACCTTGTACTGCTATTGGCGCAAGCGCGCTCCCAAACAACATGATCATCAACAATGCGCTGAATATTTTTTTCTGAAATACTTGCATGGTCGTATCGTATATCTTTTTTTTAGCTACCTACATTTACCTTAATAGTATTCACAATAAACCACGCGAGTGTCCATGCGGAAAAAATAATGATGAGCCCTATCACGCCGTTTATAAGAAGTTTTGTGGCTTGCTCTGTATTCTCTTTATTTCCGCCCGCGGTCATCCACTTGAATCCTCCAAAAAGGATAGTGAGTACGGCGAGCATTCCCAGAAATCCCATGACTACGTTGATAAAACGTTTTATGGGAATACGAGGGTCATTTGCTACATTGCCTACATCAAAACCCTTGAATGAATTTATGGTGATTGAGTCACTGCTATCATCAAAACCAACGTCCAAATCATCCGGATTTTTTGCTAATGCTACTGACGGCATACATATACAGCCAAATAACACGCTCATGTATGCCGCTGTAACTATTTTTTTCTTTAATCCACTCATAGATCTTTATAACGTCTCTTACTATGCACCAACATTTACCTTGATAGTATTCACTGCAAACCATGCGACAGTCCATGCGGAGAGAATGATGATAAGCCCTATCACACCATTGATAAGACGCTTTTGTGCCGCCTCCATATTTTCTTTATTTCCACCGGCGGTCATCCACTGGAATCCAGACATAAGAATCATAAGTACCGCGATCATTCCAAGGAATCCCATGGCAACATTTATGATGCGCTTTATGACATCTCGTGGATCTCCCGCAACAGCTCCCGGATCAAAGCCTGTAAAGGCATTTGTTCCTGTTATATTGATACCATTAATTGGATCTGCCACATTTGCAGGTGCCGCTCCCGCCCGCATTGGCAACAGCGCGAATCCAAACAGCATAGTCAGCAACAAGGCGCTGAATATTTTTTTCTGTGTCGTTTTCATGTGTGTATCTCCTTGTGATAGAGCGCCGTTGACTCTTTTTTTGAATAGAGAGATGGCGATCCTATCTCGTTAATAAATAAAAATATCTTTTTCTTATCCACATACTTAACAGTATACCCTATTCTTTTTGCGTATTCAATCTGTGTTATGCACAGGAGATCAGTTCATGCTCTTTAAAAACGCCTTAAGAATAAAATCTGCAATAACATACGCGCCAAAAAGAACCCCCATGCCTATGACCGCCCATGTCATGGTATTCCATCCTTGCGTGATACGCCTCTCCTCACCCGCGGCGGTAAGCCAAAGAAATCCACCCCACACAAACATAAGAAGCGCAACCGAGCCAATAATACCAAACATCGCCTTTATAAGCCGACCTATGACATCTTGTAAGCATACATATCCATCTTGCGGACTCCCCATGCTCGCACATGCTACCGGATTGTGGCATACATACTTAGCTCCCTGTTTTGTACAGAGCTGATTTCCAGCTCCTCCCGCACTGGATGCACCTCCTCCCGACCCTGTAGCCGATCCTGTGCAACAACATACTTGAGCTCCATTGAGTGTTGCGCCATATCCACTATTCCAGTTATTTGTTGCTCTACAGGTGTTTGGACAATCATTCATGTCCCCTGTTGAAAGCTTATTACACGCGGCCGCAAATACAGGCTCTGTGCCAAAAGAAAAAAATATCACTCCAATCTGGAGAATAAAAGCGACTGTAAAAACGCCCATGAAGAATATACACCGCCTTTTTTTATCCCCATATACCATATATTCTCTACGTTGTTATTCCCTTAATGATAAAATTAAGAACCACATACGCGCCAAAAATGACCGCCAGTCCTATCACCGCCCACATCATAGTATCCATTCCTTGCTTTATGCGCCGCTCAACACCTGCGGCGGTAAGCCAAAGAAATCCGCCCCACACAAACATAAGAAGTGTAGCTATTCCTACAAACTTAAAAATGAGTACGATAATAAAACTAATAAGCGTCGAAAAATTATCTGTACTAAGGGGATTGGAGAGATTTATTGTTTGAGCGAGTGCTGTTTGGGTAGCAAGAGAGAACAAGACAACGATAAAAAAAATCGTGAAGAGAGGGCGAAGTTTTTTATAATGAGGTATCAATCTTTGCATATGTTCTATTCAGTATTTTTAATACAAATACCATAATTAGGCTGTCCTCTTAAATCCTTAAATTTAGTTGCGACCCATCCTGAAGGCATCCTTACCAATCCTCTAGAGATATTCGCCGCCTTACAAGCGAACCACGCCGTTCCACTTTCCCCGCTACAATCAATGTACCTTTCTAATTCTTCTACTGTTTTACAGCTCAAGTTTGTCATTTTGCATCCAGATTGTGTATCTTTTGCCATCGTGCAAATTGAACCCTCCAAGCCCAATGTACAATAACAAATTCCTCCGCCAGGATAAAACGCCTCACCTTTTTTGCAAAGTGTCACTGTTGCTGATGGATTATTACTTTCACAACACTTATATGGCCCTTTCCCAATATCTTCCCCTTTTGCGACTGGCTGACCACAATCTTTATCTTTTAAATTGGCTGAAGCAGGATCTATGCATTTACAACAAAGGGCATTTTGACTCGGGACGAATCGCTCTCCATCTGATAATTTTCTTCCACAAAGTATAGGACAACCTGCTCCTTGTCTAATTTGGGTATTAATATATCCCTTGGCATTATTAAACCGTACATCGCATGTTATACCGTTAGCACTTGTAATATCACACCTTTTCTTACCCGCAGGGCATCCCACGTCAGTAAGCACCACCCTATCACCTTTTTTTTCAGCTAACCCACAGGCATCTTCTGCTTTTTCGGCATCCATACAGGGTAATGCTTTGTCTTCGCTGTGTTTTTCTTCTATTGAGAAAATCTCCTTTGGTGGTGGCGCATTCACTATATCTCCCAATACTGCGGTTCTGTCATCTGTACATAATGTTGCGTCAAAGGTATACCACCCGCCACCCGCTCGTACACCTGGCGCGACCGTACTAATAATAATATCTATCAGAAACCAGCTTCCAAATACGATTAAAAGACCTATAAGCGCGTTAAACAAGGTAGTTGTCCCCATATCCACCCATTTTTGTCTTCCCGCTGAAATAAGCCATGTAAATCCGCCAATGACAAACATGAGAAGCGCCAAACTGCCGGTGATACCAAGTATCCACTGGGCTATCTGTATAAAAAGAAACAAAAAACCGCTCAAACTTGGTGTTCTATTCCCATCGCATGCTTTTAGAAAATCCAAAAAGGCGGCATGTGCTTGGTGTGGAAAAAGAAAAATGCCAGCAATAATTACTGTTATTGCCAAAAAAGAGAATTTTATTTTAATAGAGCATTTCGTCATATCCTGCGCTTACGCGTTCACGCGTCTTTTTTAAGATATTATTCAGCTGACCTTTTTCATCTTCGCCTGTTTTCGCGTTCAAGAGGCTATCTGAAATCATATCAGTAAACGCGCGTTCCATCAAACGAGGATTTTTCCCCTGATACCAGCTCCGCGCAAATAACAGCTGGGAGGCGAATGGCAAAAGCTCCTCATCTTTTTTCTGTGTCTCAATAAGAAGACGGAGTGCGGTGGGCTTTTGTGTGCGTTTGAGATATCCCTCCACGTTTTCTTTTTGTGTGGCAAATCGCAAAAAATCCCATGCGTATTGCGGATATTTTGTCTTTTTTGAGACCGTCTCAATCCAATAATTTGCAAATGTTACTCGTGGATTTGGGTAGCCAATTTGCGGCACTGGCACTACGCCATACCGTAATCGCGGCGCCTTTTGTTTTAACATCTGATCATGATAGGAGTATCCAAAGAAAAACGCGGTCTTTCCTTGAGAAAATGCTTCAAAGCTATCCACCGCCTCTTCGTCATTCCATGTAAAGAACTCTTTCCCCTGAGAGGCAAAATCTGTGTAGTACTGCAGTGCGTTTACCGCAGGGGTACTACCCTCTTGGGTCTGCATACCCGCAACTGCCGCTCTATCAAACGATACCGCGCCATTTTGCATCATCTCCGCGCCATTTTGCATCATCAACATAGAGATAATATCTGCCGCTCGCTGGATACTCTTTCCACCGCCAAATGCCGCTCCAGACTGCAAAATTTTCTGTGTCTCCTCATCAATTTTTGTAATCTTTTTTACCGCCTCCTCAAACTCCGTCCAGTTTGTTGGCGGAGTATCTATACTCTCATTATTCAGTAAATCTCTGTTATAAAAGAGCGCAAGTACATCCACGGAATAGGGTAATCCAAGGATAATATCTCCCTTCACGTCTTTACGCGCCACGTCATTTACTACCGCATCTACAAACAACGTCTGCAGTTGTTTTGTCGTATATCCTTCTTGTATCTTTGAGGTCTTAATGAGCGGTGTATCTTCTTTCCCTTTTTGCACATACCCTACCTTCATGCTTTTGGGCATGGAAAGAATCTTTGGTGAATATCTACCCATCCATGAGTTTGGAAGTGAAAACAGATCCGGTCCGCGATCTTCCGCAAAGGCGTCCAAAAGTGCCTGCTCATATTCTTCATACCGAAACGTCCGATAATTTATCGTCACATTGGTATGAATTTTGCGATACGCACCAATGAGCTCATCAAACGTATCGCTTGTATCAAACACTCGCCAATATTCCAATGTTACCGGCTTAAATAACGCCTCATCTTCTCCCAATCCCAAAAGCGTGCAGGAAAGTCCCGTAGTTGAGAGAAAAAACGTGAGTAGTATGAGTATGCCAATACGACGAAATATCATAAAAAAATATTATAAAAGAAGAAACCCTACGGTAAGTCCCAAAAACGCGCCGAGCGTAAGAAATGGCATTGCCGGTAACGGCCTGCGATACGCAACCAAAAGACTGTGATTCAAAAAAACACCAATGAGTGTTCCTAATACTACCCACCACGCGAGCGATGGCTGAATAAGATAGGTACTGCTGGTAAGTAACATAGGAAGTATCACGTCTCCCCCGCCAATGATCAGAAAACCCGTTCCCGGCTGTACCGTAGAGAGATTATTTTTAAACTCTTGCCACTTTTCCGGAATGATAAAGGCAAAGCTCGCCTGATGCCGTATCATCTCCCGCGCAAGTAGTATCATGTGACGTGTAACAAATACCGCAACCACATCATAGACAGAGAGAATGATGAGAATAAAGGCGGCCGCCTGCCAGCTGAATTGCAGTCCAAACATGGGACCAATACCCGCGGCGGCGATAGCCACTACCACATCATGCACCCACACAATAGGCAGAAGAAACAGACCGGTGATAAACACACCCGCTATAATCATGCTCAATAGTTGCGGAAACACGAGTTCAAATACCTTTGACAATCCTACAAAAAGAACAATCGCAAAAAGACTCCGATATAAAAAGCGTCCACGACGATATTCACAAAGCAGGAGAATAAAAATGGTTGCCGCAAAAAAGAAAATGAGAAATGAGATAAGACTCGCACTCTGTCCCGCAATGGGCAAAAAGGGCGTAGGCATATCTTTGAGCTCTCGCGTTACCACAAGCGCCAATCCTTGCGCGAGCGCGTACACTCCCGCGGTATGTAAAAAAAGTTTCCAATGCATGGGGATTTTTCTTCACCGTCTCTTTTTAGTATAGCAAAAAACTACCGTGACATCAAAATTCGTTTTGTCTCTTTTTTATAAAGCTCCACGTGGGGCTGATCAAATGCGTTCACATCAAAAAGTTTTCCAAGATACATCATCTCAATCATCTTCCACTGCAGATACATCCCGAGAGAATGTTCTGATATGTCTGGTAAAAGCACCGTCATATACGGCAACGATTGTTTCTTATACGCCACCTGCACTCCCTGAAAAATAGCAGACATGACATCCTGCGCCGATAACCCCTGCAATTCCGGAATGATACGATCAAAAAGTCGCGGATGTGAGATGCTTTTTTGAGTCGCACTTTTTTTGGTATACACAAAGGTGGTTATCTTATCGCGCGGCCCGCCAAGATACAGCTGTCCCACGGAATGAAGGTCAACAGATCCTAAGGATACCGTTGGCGTGATACCAACACGCGATCCATCACGTGATTCTTTGCCGATACTCTCTCCCAAAAGCTGACGATACCATTTTCCTAAAGATTCCAGCTCTGGATGAAAAAAGAAATTATCGTTGATGCTGTTTCCTTTTTTTGCATGGAGATACAGTATACTCGCAGATGTTTGCGCGGTATCTTTTTTTACCTCGCGCGCGCCAGAAAGAAGCGAAGAGATATCACATCCTGCCACGGCGAGTGGAAACAGCCCTACCGTGCTGAATACAGAATACCTGCCTCCTACCAATGCGGGAATAGGTAGACATGCGATGTTTTTTTGAGTCGCCTCTTTCCATAGTAACGAGTCTTTATCTGTAGTGACTACAACTCTGTCTTGAATATGCGGAAACTTTTTTCGTAACCATCCATACATATACTCTGCATTGAGTATCGTCTCTGTGGTCCCGCCTGACTTGCTGATAATATTAATAAGAATTTCTTCAGGTGAATGAATAGATGCTAACAATTTTTGATATGATCCAAGTATTTCAGGATCCACAGTGTCCAAAAAAAACATTTTTGGAAATCTCGGGACTCCGCACATATCTTGATACCCTCGCAATGTGTCATACACCGCCTTTGTTCCAAGGTTTGACCCGCCAATACCAACGACAAAAATATACTTTAATGTTTTTTTTACTTTTTGTTTCACGAGTTTTTTGGCCATCTGCGCATGCGTCTCGTCATATGGAAGTACTATCGAACACTCTAAGTCTGTATATGTTTTTGATGTCGCTACCTTTGTAAGATGCTTTTTGTACGAAGAAAGTTTTTTTCTCTGTTCTTCTATATTATTTTTCAAAAGCCCGCAGGTAGAAGTATAAAAAAATTGCATAGACATATGTATTAATAGAATGACAAGGTCAGTATACCACTTTTTTTTCTTACAAAACAAAACAGCCCTGCAAATTGCCGAGCTGTTTTTGGTTTGAATGCTTATTGCTGATAGCCACTGTTGTAGCCACCACCACGTCCACCCTGAAATCTGTTACCACCACCGTTACCACCTTGTCCGCCGCCAAAGCGAGGACGATCTTCTTGCGGGCGTGCCTCGCTTACCGCGAGTGCGCGTCCATCAATCTCATACTTGTTTAATGTTTGAATTGCCTTTTGAGCTTCTTCCACGGAAGACATCTCAATGAATGCAAATCCTTTACTTCGTCCAGAGTATTTATCCGTGATAATTCGCGCTGATTCAACGGTCCCAGCTTGAGCAAAAAGCTCTTTGAGCTGATCTTCTGTTGAGGTATATGGCAAATTACCCACGTAAAGTTTCTTGTTTCCCATACGATAAAATATATTTCTTTTCACTTTTTTTAATAGCCTTGTTTTCGACCCCGCACCTTTGCGTTTAACCAAAAAGTTGCATAAACTAAGAACTGTGTTTAGTATAGCATATTTGGAGTAATTGTCAAGACTATCGTCTAAAAGGTGTATGATTATGAGAGTATACCATCCTTGCGGATGTTTTTATTATGCCGTATGCTCGTATATATGATATCTGCTCAAAAAAATAGCACTCCTATTTTTTCTTGGCTTCGCGCACGCAAAACCGCTATGTGCTTTTTTGGTATTTTGATTGTCGCGTTCGCATTTTTTTCCGCCATGAAACATGAGCCGATCTTCATGGATGGTGATCCTTTTTATCACGCAAAAATTACTCAACTCATACTTGAACACAAAAATATTGTACAAGATTTTCCGTGGCTTCCCCAAAGTGTTCTTGCACCTCATTATTATGATCATCACTTTTTATTTCATATATTTCTTTTGCCGTTTGTCGCGGTCATTGGTGATCCACTCATTGCTATGAGAATAGCTACCTCATTTTTTTCCGCACTCTTTTTGGCGATCTTTTATTTATTTTTTCGCAAGCTCTTGCCAAGTATCTCTCTTTTTCCTCTTATCATCATTCTTGTAAGCTCATCTCTTCTTTTTCGTCTTTCATTAGATAAAGCGCCAGCCATCTCGCTCATATTTCTTTTTGGAGGATTGTATGCGCTTATCAGGCGTAAGTATTTCGCGCTTTTCATTCTCTCCTTCCTCTATGTCTGGCTCTATGATGCGTGGCCACTCATGCTTATCGCGGTCATACTCTTTTGTATCGCAAACGCGCTCTCTAAACTTTTTATGTCTGAACGTGTTTTTTCTTTCCGCCGCCTCCCTCTGACGTATTTCTTTTCTCTCTGTATACAAAAAGAAAACATTCTCCTCTTAGCATCATGTCTTGGCGGACTTCTTTCAGGAATTATTATCAATCCATACTTTCCCTATAACGTCATTTTTTATAAGACGCATCTCCTCTCTATCGCCGTTGTTACCTCGGGGGTATTGTTTGGCATTGGAAATGAGTGGCTTCCAATAAATCCATTTACATTCGCGAATGAGAATCTTTTATTTATGGTATTTTGGATGTGCGCACTTTGCTGGACATGTATTCAGATGACATCTCGCGTTCAATCAACTTTTCTTCCCGCGTATGCAAAAACGCCGTCTTCACTTTCGCCCTCCTCTTTATTTTTCATGATCTTTTCTCTGTTTCTTTTTCTCGCGACGATAAAATCCCAACGTATGGGTGAGTATTTTATCCCTATTGGCAGTGCCTTTATCGCATGTACTTTCCAAGATTTTTTTAAGCGCGTTCTTTGGCGTGAATGGATACAGTCGGTACGCGTATTTTTAAAAAATCAGTCACTTGGGCTTCAACATATCTTTTGTTGTATAATTGGAATATTTTTTATTGTCCTTTTCTTCAGTATGACGCTTTCTTCTTATGTTTCTCTTTGGAATACTATCAATACACGTCATTATCCCTTTCATTCCATGGCGCATGTCAGCGCTTTTATCTCCCATACTCTTCCAAAGGGATCGCTAATCATCAATGAGGACTGGTCATACTTTCCTCAACTGATGTACTATGCGGATGAGTATCGGTTTGCGTGGGGGCTTGATCCTACGTTTACACATGATGCAAATCCGCAATTCTTTTCAGCGCTTGTATCTCTTGGAAAGGAAAAGGAGCATGAAAAAATTTCAGATACGTTAAAAAATACGCTTCACGCGTCATATCTTCTTATAGAGAAAAATGAATACGGGCAAGAAAAAAAACTTACTGCTCTTGCGAAAAAAGACAAAGGACTAAAAAAAATATATGAAGATGAAGAGGCTCTTTTGTATGAAACTGTCCTTACTCATTAATATATGTCCACATCTCCTTTTCTACCAAAAATTCTTATTACGCTTCCTATATATAATGAGGAGGCGATCTTAGTACAACACACGGAACTCCTTCACGCATACTGTGCGCAAACATTTACAAACATGTCGTGGACAATTCTCATTGCGGATAATGGATCAACTGACGCAAGTCCTGTGCTATGTGCCTCTCTTACATCTCGCTTATCTCATATAACTATTGACAGAAGAAATATTCCCGGACGCGGCGGAGCGCTGAAACAGGCATGGCTTTCACATGACGCGGATGTGTATCTCTATATGGATATTGATCTTGCCACAGATATTCAACATCTTTCTCACCTTATTTCAAGTATTCTTTCTGATGGCTATGATATCGCCACAGGCTCACGGCTCATTTCCGGCGCGCGTACACGCCGTTCTTTTTTTCGCACCATGTGTTCTGTTTTATATAATAAACTTCCTGTGCTTTTCTTTCCGTCTTTTCCGGTGCGAGATGCACAGTGCGGTTTTAAGGCGATCTCACGACGTATACGTGATACAATTCTTTCTGACGTACAAGATACTGGTTGGTTTTTTGATACCGAGCTTTTGATCCGCACACATCTTAAAAATTATCGCATTTCTGAATTTCCCGTACTTTGGCGAGACCAACGATTTGTTCAGCGAAAGAGCAAGGTGCGGATTTTAGAGACTGGACTTGCGAATATTAAGAAGTTGTTTCAACTAAAACGTATGCTGACACAGTCATTGCGAACCTCTTTATGATGAATGGAAAAAAAATAATTGCTATCCTTCCCGCGTATAACGCGGAGAAAACGCTCTTAATTACAGTTCAGGCAATTCCAAAAGATATTATTGATGAGATTATTCTTGTAGATGACGCGAGTACTGACCGCACCGTAGCCGTAGCGCAAGAGCTGGGGCTCACGGTATCTGCCCATGAAAAAAATCTTGGCTATGGAGCGAATCAAAAGACGTGTTATGCGCTGGCGTTAGAGGCGGGTGCGGATGTTGTGGTGATGGTGCATCCGGATTTTCAGTATGATCCCGCCTCAATACCTGACCTCGTCTCCCCTATTGTGCGAGGAGAGACGGATGCCGTCTTTGGATCACGTATGCTTATCCCAAAAAATGCCCTCGCCGGAGGAATGCCATTGTGGAAATATATTGCAAATAAGTTTCTTACAATTTTTGAAAATCGCATTCTCCATCTGAATTTGAGTGAGTATCATTCAGGTTTTCGCGCATACAGCAAAGATGTGTTGGAGACTGTTCCTTTTGAGCTGAATTCTGATGGCTTTGTTTTTGATACGGAGATTATTGTTCAGATAAAGTGTGCTGGCTTCACCATACAAGAAATTCCCATCGCAACACGGTATTTTCCCGAGGCGTCAATGATTGGTCTTTTCAAGAGTATACAGTATGGCTTTCATATTGTCTGGACAATGCTTCGTTATACGATCTATACATGTACATTTAAAAAAATCCTACAGTTCAATATTCTTATTAAGAATCCTTCACTTCGGTGTGTCCAATGTAGAAACAAAAGAATTATTGTATGGAAAGAAGCTACAGGTACGATCCAAGAAATCCTCTCCTCATCCTCTTATCTCATCACCGAATCATACAATAATATTCATGATACTATTTTTTTGTGCCTCTCATGCGATTGCAGATTTGTTGATAGATCCCACATACAAGAGATACTAAAAAAACAGTACACAGAACAGTCCTTCGACGAAGAATACATGTGTGATAAAAAGTGGCGACAAAAATGTTTTAGAAAAATATTAAAAAATCTATCGCCTCCGGCTGAAGATGATAAGAAAAAATTTCTCGATGTGGGATGCGGTCCCGGGTTATTTCTGAAAGAGGCGGAGAAACAAAAATTTGAAGTGTATGGCATTGAGCTGTCACAATCATCTGTCCAATATGCGCGCGAAATTCTACGACTCCCCCGTATCACGCAAGGAGGTAGTGAGGATATAGACACACAGTATCCTGATGCATTTTTTGATATCATTTGTGCGATTGACGTCTTTGAACACGTTTTAGATCCCGCTCTATTTCTTTCTGTCGTACATAAAAAATTAAAACCTACCGGCATAGTGTGTTTTACGCTTCTTATGGGGGATTCTTTTTTTGCTCGTCTTAGTGGAAATAAATGGTACGCCTTCCTCCCCTCACATCTCCAATACTATTCAAAAAAATCTCTTACTTATTTATGTGACTCTTTTGGCTTTAAGCCTCTCTCGTATCGCTACCATGTACGGTATCTATCCGTATCATATCTCATGCAGAAAATACTTGGACATTCTTTCGCCATTCAACCTCTTTGGCTTCGAAATATTGGTATTCCAATTAATTTTTTTGATACACGTATTGTCTACTTAACAAAACAAAAAGATGAGTCTGCGCACACTTCAGACATGTAGTATCTCTTTTTTTCTTTCTCCATGGATATGCACCATTTGCTGTTCTTTTTTATATATTTTTATATTTTTGAATCTGCACCAGAGTGTTTTTTCTTCCACAAATTTCGCATATTATACTCTTCTTACCGATGCATTTCTTCATGGTAGAACATACATATTCCCTCAAGGTAACACTTTTGATTTAAGTCTTTTTGAGGGAAAGTGGTACCTCTACTGGGGCGCATCTCCAGTACTTTTTATCTTGCCATTTTTTCTCATTGGCCATGGGTTCCAAAGTGATATCTTCTATACTCTGGTTGCGGGAATTCTCAATATCTTTGTCTTCACACTTGTCATAAAAGAATTTCTTACATTCACAAAACTCTCTCTCTCGCCATTTCTCTGGTGGGTCATATTGGTAAGTTTCGCGTTTGCTTCACCAAATTTCACTCTATCATTGGGTGGACGCATTTGGCATACGGGACAGATCATTTCACTGCTCTATCTTCTCATATTTCTTTTTTTCTTTTTTCGTTTTCTTAATAGAAAAAAAGTATTTCTTTTACTTCCTATGCTTTTTTTCTTTAACCTTGCATGGCTTGGTCGTCTGCCTCTTATACTATACGGCGTATTATTTTTTTATCTTTTAAAGAAAAACTGCGGAATACCAAAAAAATACATCGTGGCAATTATTTTTGCAGGACTATTCGCGGGTGGTCTATTTTTTGGGTGGTATAATAATGAACGCTTCAAATCTCCAAGTGAAACTGGCGCACATTTTCAACAGGGACATACTCGCTATCAAAACGATACAATTTCTGGAACATTTCTTTCATCAAAGAATATTCTCCACAATGCGCGTTATTATTTTATTGAGAGTCCATTTTCTTTTCCTCCGCCCGCTATTTCATTTAATCCAGAAGGCACAAGTATATTTTTTGTATATCCAGTGACGCTGTTTTTTCTTTTTTCTCTTTTAAAAAAGGGACGTTCACTCATTTTTCAAGGACTCCTTCTCACTATATATGTAGTACTTATTCTCTTAATGTTATTTCTTCTTCTGTTTATTGGAACTGGCTGGTATCAATTTGGAAGTCGTTACTTCTTTGATCTCATTCCTCTTATTTTTCTTTGTGCCGTTCCTGCCATACAAAAAAGCCCTCGATCCCTCCTCTATGTCTTTCTCTATTACGAAATACTCATAAGTGTTTTTGGTGCTGTTCTTTTTTATACACCGAAATAAAAAAACCGCCATGTCTATCCTCTGACTGGCGGTTGTATCTTTGACTATTCTACAATGACCGTACCACTGTCGCCGGGATTCAGATGATTGTGATATTTCCATGTACCAGCAATATCAAAACGAAACGACCAACTCTCTCCTGATTGAGCTCCTTTACACGCGTCAAACGTATTCCCAATACATCCACCCGTTGTTGGATATTCTCTATGTAAGGGATGTATTCCAGAGGCGGTCCACATTTTTCGCGTGCTCTGATTTTTGAAAACAACCGTCTCTCCAATTTGTATCTTTAATACAGCTGGCAAATATCCAGTATCCGAATACGTTACACTTTTTTCCTGAAAAGTAAGTACTTGAGGAGCGGGTAACTCCATAACAATTGGTTCGCGTGGTGATTCTGAAATAGGTGGCACGACAACCTCACGAGAGAGACACGCCTTACTATCTGTAGTAAAAACATCTTTTGCTTTTTTCTGATCCTGCTTGAGAGTCTCCTGTGCTTGAGTTTTTTTTGCCTTACCCTCCTTACCCTTTATTTTTTTTAATGCCATGACATACGTTTTTTGAGCTGCCCTAATGGCGGTATTTTTTTTAGTAGTTGCAACCTGCATACAGGTAGGTTTTTTTATTTTATTTGATGCAACTTTTTCTTTAGCAAAAACTGGTAAAACAAAACCACCCAGAAAAAATGAGATGAGTGCTATATAAAGAGTTATTTTTTTTATCATACACTATGAAATTATGGCTTACAAAATTAAAGGTACTATACTCCATCATACACTACAAATCCTTTCGCGCAACACAGTCAGGAAAAACTCTTTACAATCTCAACAAGATCAATAGAGCCAAGATTCTTTTTCATCTCACATGTTGCACGAAACGCGTCTTGCGCTCTGATAAACTCATCCCTCATACAGCCATTTTTTGTTGCCGCATAGGCCTCCACAAATGCCGAAAGATCATCTACTGTCTTTACCAGCTCACCATCACATGGATTAAATATATCTTCATTGTATTTCTCATCAATCTCTTCAATGGATACGTGTTTTTCCTCACCATCAACACGTACATGATTAAAGGTCTCCAGCTCGGTGAAGAAGTGCATCTCATCATGAAAATCTTTTGGCAAAATTGGATACACAATTTTTTCCATCTGCTCCTTTTCATATTCAATAAGAAAATCACGTAATCCTTCTATTGAACGCTTGATTGGTGTAACAATATCGCGAGTAAGAACTTCTGGAAAGTCATGAAAAAGTCCTGCAAAAAAATTATTATAGCGGCGTTTTTCAGACGCACCAATGTGTAATGAAAAAAGATATGAAAGAATTGCAACAAATAGACAATGAGTCTGTACTGATGTTTTTGGAATTCTATGAAGGTACGCCCAACGAGTCTGGAACCGAAGCTGACCACAAAGATTGATAAACGAACGCGAGGCGGGTCTATGTAATTCTGCAACACATTCCAGATCAGCATATTGATCTATCTTTTTAAGAAGATTATTTTTTATCTCTTCTGTCTCAAATCCATGAGGATCGGCGCGTTCAATAATATCAAACTCCCATTGAGAGGCGACGGTGCTCGACACGGATAGTATGCGTTTTTCAAGCGTGTCTTCACCCGTTAAAAAATATGTACGAAAACGCTCACAAAAATTTTGTCCGAGAACCTTCAAAAATGGATGAATCTCTGAATACACGAACTCATTGAGCTCACGATATTTTTTTTCATCTGACTTAATTTTATAAAATACTGGGGACTTGAGGTCAGTAAGAATGATCTTTTGAAGGAGTTCAAAAATCCCTCCCTCAATAATACCTGTCCAATGAATACTCTCTTTTCGTTCTTGACATTTTGCCAAAAAATATGCAATCACCATCTTATGGCCATGCTTATCTGACTCAATAAAATCAATGGGGCGAAGCTTATCGTTCCATCTCTGAATATACGCCGCCTGAAATAATTTTAGGATGAGTTCTTTTCCTATCATATGATATCAATGTCTTACTAATTCTAATCGTACACTCTTCCTATTGGCAACTATACTGACCTCACCACCTATAGGAAAGGTGATTTTGGGGTCTGTGTGGCCAAAATCAACGTTTGCTATCACGGGAATATTGTCTAACTCTTTTTTTGTTTTAATAATTTTTATCAAAAGCTCATCTGACATCTTGCTCGCCTTTTGAAACCTACCAAGCACTATACCCTTCACGTTTTTAAAATCTGATACGTGAATAAGTGACTGGAGATCTCTATCAAATGTATGGGGTAATGCCTCTGCATCATCTTCAATAAAAAGAATAGCGTTTTTTAAACTGGGAAAATATTCAGTGCCTTGTAATAAATTGAAGGTACAAAGATTTGCCCCAAGAATAGTACCAGAGGACTCACCCTCATTGATGATAAAAAATCCATCGTTCTTTATAGGGTTTCTTTCTTTTTGATGTATATACCACGCGTCATCACTCCATGTTTCACTTGACAGTATTTCAAATGAATCATTTGTAAATAAGCATTTTTTGAAATAGTCCAAGGTGTAATCAAAATAAAGCTCCTGACCACATGTTGAGTAGGCTGGACCAGAATATGAGACAAGCCCAGTTTTTGTGAATATCGCGTTGTTGAGTGCGGTAATATCTGAATATCCGCAAAAAATCTTAGGATTATTTTTTATCACGTCCCAATCTATATATCGTAATATCTGATTACTATTCCATCCGCCTATGACGGTGATAATCGCCTTCACGTTTGTATCTAAAAACGCATCATGGAGATCTTCAATGCGAGACTCTATGCTTGAGGAAAAAAAATCATCACTTTCTTCCACGTGTTTGGCAAAAGTTACGGTGAGCCCCATCTCTGAAAATCTTTTGTTTGCGATCTCTCTTACTCCTTGTGAGATAATCGCCAGTGACCGAGAGGGGGCGATAATCCGTACCTCGTCTCCTGTTTTTAATTTTTGTGGATATATTTTTTGAGTAGACATAGGGTGCGCATATTGGTTATCAAACTATACAAAACTGCTTGAGCTCTCGTCTGCGTAATGCGTAGTTTGGAATAGTATGTGAGACTAAACTCCAAAATGCGCGGGAGTGATTGAGTTCTTTGAGATGGCATAGCTCATGCACTACGATATACTCTACCAAAGTTTCTGGAATAAGGGCAATCTTTACATTAAAATTAAGGTTTCTACGCCGTGAACAGCTCCCCCATCGAGACTTTTGATTACGAATACATATGCGTGCAAATGAGAATCTGTATATGGCATTAAATTTCTCAATCTTTTGGTTAACAAGTTCAAACGCTTGTTGGCGATATTTTTTATACGTTTCAGGATCACTTTTTAATACCTGCACACCTTGTCGCTGATTGAAAAACTCTTTCTTCTTTAAAATCCAGTGAGCCTTTTCATGAACAAAGCGTTCAACGGCAGAACGATCCATTGTGTGTGGCACCGTCACCTGGCATCGTCCATCCCTATACACTGTCACGCGAACTCTGCGAGACAGTGTACTCACCTTAAGGGTATACTGAAGTATGGCATTACCAAATGAGAGTGTACGAAGTTCGTTCATATGTTGTTTTATCATTGTGATCATCATCGCCATCTTCCATTGTACATTATGGAAGCAAGGCAAGGCAATATGGACTAAAAATCTGGAAATAGAAAAAGCAGAAAAGGAAGTTATCACTTTTCTGCTTATTTACAGTCATCTGGGTCTCTGCGTCCACAAAGTGATGCATAGCCCGAACATCTTGAGACGCGATGATCACGCGTGCCGTACTCAAAGTGCCACGTTTCTACACGCAACCGTTGCCATCCTTCTGCCAAGAAGTAGCGTGTAAGGCGCTTGAAATACTGAATCTTATTTTCAGAAAGAAGGCACTGCTCATTCGTCTGAGTATTCAGACCAATGAGATCTCCATACTCCCTATCTCCAAGTGTTGCATCTACTGCGACACCAAATCCATGACGTGATTTTCCTGGCCGTGCAATAGTCCTACCTGTACCATTTTTCATGTACTGTTCTTGATATGATCTACAGATAGACTGAAGAATGATAGTATACCCATCACGTCGCGCACGGTATACTACACGCATGAGTGGATCAATCGCATCTGGGATAAGATATCCTCTATTAGGATAGCGTGTCTGAATTTTTAAGCCGCGTATGGCCGGAATTGAAAGAAGTCCATTTTGGAGACTGTTATCACAATTGCACACCCCATCCACAATATGAGGAACTTTCACTCCTGAAGTGAGTATTCCAAGAATTGGGTGGGTTTCTGCAAATGCCGGAACTGCGGTCACTAAGACAGAAAGTATAGGGAAAAGAACTATTTTTCTCATTATTTCGTCCTTTTTCGCAAATTTCAAAAACGCAAAATTATCTTAGCACAAAATCCTTATTTTGTCAATACCCTGTACGTGAATTCGTTCCTCACATGCAACTTTCTTTACATACCTTCTATTTCTGCTAATTTTAGAATTTTATCCACAAAATCTCCCTTTCCTTGATTGTACGTCTTGCTTTGAGATAAATCTAAAAAATCTCCATCAGGAGTACCTTCCAGATTCTTCAGTTTAAGAGTATTATATTCTTCAACATATGCAGGATGCTTTCTTAGATAGTCCCTAAAAACAATCTGCCGTTTCCAAAAAGTATATTTTGAAGAGGAAATAGAAAGATGATATTCAACCGGATCTCCTTTGCGAAGAAAAATCCGCTCTACAGATGACATGTCTGGTCTATATACATACCCAAGCGGTTTTAATTTCTGTACGAAAATATCTATATTTTCAATACTATCTACGAGAATGCCAATATCAATCAATGGTTTTGCAAACATTCCGGGAATAGAGGTACTTCCACTATGCTGAATATCTTTTATTCCATACTCCAATGTAGCCTTTATCTTTTTAGATTCAAGCTCATATTTCTTGGGCCATTCGGATGAATATTTTTCGATACCTATCATATTTTTTACTGAAAGTAAAACTTGGCGGTGTGTATTATACAAAGTTCGAATGTATTTTGAAAGCAATCCTGATGCCGACTAATCGCACGCGCGGAGCGCGTGGTGGCTCTAAACTGCCTTGTACGCTCCGACTGCGTGGTGATGCGAACCAATGCGCCTCGGACACGCTCGCGGACTCGCGTGTGCAAAAACCAAAAAATTTCCTTGCATTTTTCTCGCGTCTCCTCCCCCCACCCCTCCGCCACGAAGCGGAAAAAGAAATGGAAAGGAAATTTTTGGTTTTGCTTCGCCGTTTCAGACTACAAAATGAACATTTGTATTATATCATTTGTGGTTCTTTGGCGTTGTTCATTTCTCCGTCCTCACGGCGACCGAGGCGCTTCCTCTCCGCGTTTAGTGTTAGCTTGAAACTCTGTGCCTCCGACCGAGTTCGGTGGTAACTCATAAAGCGGATTGTGCAAGGCACAAACAAATCTGTATGTGCTT